>Ga0315909_10000794_pt1 | contig 42150 bp, 44 predicted proteins | sample LakEriMetagenome_11_FD_203527 | JGI IMG/M metagenome (GOLD analysis project Ga0315909, IMG submission 203527) | Freshwater fungal communities from buoy surface, Lake Erie, Ohio, United States - Buoy 2 MA125 | ecosystem: Environmental > Aquatic > Freshwater > Lake | place: USA: Lake Erie, Ohio... | reverse complement strand
CTCCGCACCCGATCTTTATTTCTTAGGACTTACCCTTTTGTGGTGCATACCAAGTTGCAACTGCTGCTTGGACATCCTTAGCAAGATCTGCGGCTGTAATTGTGCCCGCAGTGAGCTTCTGGAATCCTGGCTGCAAGATTGCTGAGCTAGTAGGTGTTCCAAAACGGAAACCAACTACGTTCAGGAATGGTGTGCCCTGTGAAGCTAATGCCTTAGACATCTTAGCTATCGCAGGATCTGTGATCTTGATGTATGGAGCTGTTGAGATCCAACCAAGCTGATCTGCTGCTGCCTGGTTGAATTCCTTGCTAGCAAGGAAGTTAAGAAGCTTGATTGCTTCTGGCTTTGCCTTTGTCTTGGCGTTGATACCAAAACCACCATCAGCCCATGTTGTTGCATAACGCTTAGCGCCAGGAGCTGCAGCTGGTGCAGGCATCCAACCCACGTTAAGTGATGGGTTAAGGGAGCGGAAGTATGAGATTTCATAGTTTCCACCGATGTAGAAGGCAGCCTTTTCGTTAGCGAATAGTCCACGTGCAGTGTTGTAATCAACGCCTGCTGGTGTTGCTGGCATGAAAGGAACGAGATCCTTAACTGCCTGCAATGATGCAACGTAATTCTTATCTGTGAATGTACGTTTTCCACTAACAACATCGTTAAAGAATTGTGTACCGCCATAGAATGTTGGACCAACGCCAGCGTGCAACTGCTCAAGACTTGGAGCATTTCCTGTTGCGTTACCTAGTGGAATAATTCCCTTGGCCTTGATCTGTGAAAGAACACGTAGGAATGATTCGTATGTTGAAGGTAGCGCCTTAATTCCAGCTTCCTTAAGAAGATCTGGGTTATACATAACTCCAATTACTGAAGTTGCGTATGGGAGACCATATTGCTTCTTACTTAGGTATCCCTGAACGCCTGCAAGGGTTCCGGCAGACATCTTCTTTAGCGCTGGTACATCCGTTGTTGTCAACGCTAGGAAGTTTCCAGCATCAGAGAGAGTAGACATTCCGCCATATGGACGAATCTGCATAACATCTGGACCGCTTCCAGCTGTAAGAGCTGTAGACAAGATCGCGTTGTATTCAGTATTTACATATGGTGTGAATTTAACTGTGATACCAGTCTTCTCTTTGAAGATTGCCATCTGTTCTTCATAGAAAGCCTTATCTTCTGTGCGCCAGCTCCAGAATGTAAGTTCTGATGCTGCTTGTGCAGGCATTGAAGCGATAACTGGGCCAGCAATAACTGACGCAGCAATGGCCGCAGCTACCAAACCGCGTACGCGGCGTTGTGAGATTTTCACTTATTTTCCTCCTCGAGAGCGGGATGTTGGTCGTGAGCGAGATTTTTCAACTTCGCTCAGCTTCTTTCCAGAACGACGCCCCACTGCCGCTCTAGATTCATCTAGAGCAACTTTTGTATCGCTCCAGTTTCTCTGCGCCAGGGAGACGCAGAGACAGTCAACCACCGTTAATTGAGCAATACGGCTAGCCGTAGCTCCGCTTCGCAAGGTGGTTTCGCGAGCGGAGGTGAATAGAACAAGATCTGCTAGCCCAGTTGCTGGACTACGTAGTGCATTTGTAATCAAAACAATTGTGATTCCTTTTGCTTTGAATTCTGAGATCACATCAATAATGTCAAGCGTTGTTCCGCTATGACTAATAGCAACGAGAACATCACCCTTCTTTAAGAGTGAGATTGAAGTGAGTGCTGTATGTAGATCTGACCATGCGACAGAACGCTTACCAAGGCGATTAAGTTTAAGTTGGAGATCCATCGCAACATAACCACTTGATGCAAATCCAATAATTCCAATGGTGCTCGCTTTTTCCCACGCATCGACAGTTTTTACAAAAGTTTCTACATCAAGTCTTTCCGCAGTGGTTTTAATTGCAAGTGCATCAGCGTATGCAATCTTTCGAATTACTTCTACAGGCGAGTCTTCGACTGTGATGCCTCCATCTAAAGGTAAATCTGCGCCTTGGGCTGTCTGACGACTGAGCTGACCGATGAGCGCCATTCGAAATTCGGGATAACCCTTAAAGCCAAGTGTTTTGCAGAAGCGGACAACAGATGCAACAGAGGTACCGCTGCGATCTGCAATCTGAGAGATATTCATCCTCGAAGCCAGCTCCGGATTGCTCAGAATTGAATCAGCGATAGCAACTTCGCTTGCGTGAAATGCTGGAATTTGATTTGCGATCTCGCCTAAGAGATCACCGAAATGAGGATGCTTCTCGCGTGTAGGCGTCATGGCATCCCCTTTCTTGATGAAAAAACATTTCCTTGAGAGCTGGAGTCTATGAAAAATCTTGCCATTAATCTAGGGCTCAAGAGCCGCAACGCACATCTATTTCAGGTAACGATTTCGCATCGCATCGCGTACTTCGGCAAAGATATCTTCTGTTTTTTCGGGTGTTTCTCGCGTAAGTAAGCGGTTTGTAAGTAGAACTACCACGCTTTGATGTAGGGGTGAGATACCCAGGGTGACACCTGGAAATCCTGTATGCCCCCAATATTCAATCTCACCGCCATGGATCCAATTTCTAAATCCAAGACCTTGCATCGGATCTCGACCAACCGTTAAGAGTTTCGAGAGCAGGTTCTGGTCGAAATATCCCTCTCCCTTAAGGCTCTTGAGAATCTCTTCCCCGTGAGTAAGTAAGTCAGCAGCTGTCGAGAAAAGTCCGGCATGACCGCTAACTCCCTCGTAAAGATGAAATGAATTTCCATCATTGACTTCACCTTGGAGTATTCCACTTCTCCAATGTGAAAAGTCCTCAAGCTTTTCAGATGTTGAATATGGAACTTGGTATCGAATCATCTCCATCTCTGCCTGATCTCCGTAAGAAGAAGCAAATACATTGGAGGGGTCGACCGGTTTTACAAACTGAGTAGAGGCAAGTCCTAGCGGAGTGCTGATCCATTCTTTGAATGCACTCTCCAAATCGGTGGCAAGAACTTGGCCGATAACATTTCCTAGAGTGATAAATCCCAAATCTGAATAGTGTCGGCCTGATGAATACTTGTAACCTTCAGATGCGATCACTTGCCGGGCAGAATCGGCAGAGTTCTGAGAAATGTAGAGCGGACGCCACTCAGTAAGTCCACTTTGATGCTCAAGTAAATCTCTGAGAGTTGTTTCCTTCGGATAGCTTTTCCACTCTGGTAAAAACTTTGCAACTTCATCATCGAGTGAAATCAGACGTTTTTCAATCAACTTCATGAGGATTGAAGTTGTTGCGAGTATTTTTGTTATAGAGCCTAGATCGCAAGCGCTCTCCTCGGTAACTGGGAGTTCTTCATTTCGTAGACCATGTAGCTCAGTGGTTCTTACACCGTCAATACTTGAGGCAACTAATTTTCCGAGGGTCATAGAGGTAGTTCACCGTTGAGATAAGGGATGGAACTATCTCTATGCCACCAAGCGGCATCAAGATCATGTGTGACCTCAGGTGCGATTGCAGAAGCAAGGTGTGCAGCTGCAAGTACGCCTCTCTCACCTTCCATCATGCTTCCAATTGAAACATTAACTCCTGCTGCAAGTGCTGCATCTGCGATGGCTCGCGCAGATGCGATTCCGCCGCTTTTGAGTATCTTTACATTGATCCACGTGCAAGCTCTCTTCTCGAGAATTTCCTCTAGATCTCTCATTGAAAATAGGGATTCATCGGCCATGATGGGGGCCAATCCAAGGCCGGTGAGGCGTGCCAAGTCATCGATATGACTCTTTCCAACAGGTTGCTCTAGATAATCGATTGCAATATCAAGATTATCTAGCGCAACCAAAAAATCTTTAGCGTAGGTAAAATCCCATGCTTGATTGGGATCAACTCGTAAAGAAACGTGAGGGCCTACGAGCTCTCTAATCTTCTGCATTGTCGCAATGTTTTCAGTCAGTGAGATAGCGCCAAGTTTTACTTTGAGTGATGTAAAACCTTGATCTATTCGAGCTCGCACAATCTGATCAATTCCTGCATTTGTGGAGATTGGAATTGTTACATCAGTCTTTACTCGTTCTGCCTTTGAACCTAAGAATGAAGAAAGGCTCAATCCGCCCTTGGCTGCAAAGAATGAATGAAGTGCAACGTCTGCAGCTGCTTTGCTGCTTGAGATAGCCTCAACAGTTGCCAGAATTGTTAGCCCCTCCTCGAGAGAACTGATGTTGGCCAGAGCGGGAGAGATTCTCTCATCTAGATCACGATCAATTTCTTCTAGTGAATCTCCAATAATTGCAGGCGTTGCAACAGCCTCACCCACACCAGATGCGCCTGTTCCGTCGCTAATTGTGTAAGTGATTACAGTGTAATTCTCAACGCTACGAAGGGCGGTGATAAATGGTTCGCGCAAATTGACTTCGTGGCGACCTAAAGTAAAGTCGATCATGCTCATAGAATGATCACCATGGAGTTTCGTGCCGCAACAATCAATGATCTTCCAGTAATCGCCGAGATATTTCTGCGCTGCTGGACTATCTCGTATAAATCAGTTCTCTCTGAGAGTGCTCGTGATTCCTTTACCCTTGAAAGCGCAGCTGAGTTGTGGCGAAAAAGCATTGAAATACCTGGCGATAAGCAGACTTTGCTTCTTAGCGATGGTGAGAAAACCGTTGCGGTTTTTCGAATAGGAAGTGATAAAGACGATCCATCTCGAGGACATCTCTTCTCCCTGTACGTTGATCCAGACTCTGCCGGGCGTGGATTCGGAAAGAGCGCCTTGAAGGAAGCAATTGAGAGAAATCGTGCATGTGGTTTTACAGAAATGACGTTGTGGGTCTTTGCCAATAACGATGTCGCCAATTCTCTATATACAAAGAATGGTTTTGCTCCTACTGGAAAAACTCGCACGACACCTGAGTGGGGCGCACTCGAGATTGAACTCATCGCTGCTCTGTAGTGACTTAGACGATTACAAGCTTTGTTGGTGCTGCCGAAAGCGGCGCAGGTATCTGCAACGGACCAGTTCCAGGAGTAAATGAACCAAGGATCGTTGCCTTACCTGCACCTGTGCAAGAAGGAATTGACCCAGGCTGACCATGCGCAGAGAGATAACCCATGATTGCAAAGGCAAGTGATTCCTTCTGGCGCGGATCAACACCGAGTGAACTCATCGTTAAAACTTCGCATGGAGCTAGCCGCTCTGTAAGGGCTGCCATCATTACTGGATTTGCACTTCCACCGCCTGCAACAAAGAGTTGAGAAACTTTGTATTTCTCTACATCGAGTGCAACAGTTTCTACAGTGAGCGCAAGAAGGGTTGCCATTACATCTTCTATCTTCCATGTTGATACGTCACCAAAGTGATCAGTGATGTAAGGGAGATGGAATAATTCTTTTCCAGTTGATTTTGGGGCTGGCAATGCGTAATAAGGCTCTTTAAGGAGAGTTGCAAAAATTTCTTCATTTACTTTTCCAGATGCAGCAATCTTTCCACCGTCATCATAATGTGAAGCGCCCTTGGTGAAGGCCGAGATAGCCGCATCAAGTAATCCATTGGCAGGTCCAATGTCGTAGGCAATTGGAGTTAAACCTTTTCCTGTCACAGTGACATTTGAAATTCCACCTAAATTAAGTGCAGCGACAGGTTCATCATGTGCACCGAGAAGAAGTTGGTCCAAAATGCTTACAAGTGGCGCACCATGTCCCCCAACAACTACATCGCGGGAGCGAATATTTGATACAACGGTAACGCCCGTTGCCTCTGCAATCCATGTAGGTTCACCGATTTGTAGTGTTCCACGTGCCTTATTGGATTGATCAATCCAGTGAAAGACAGTTTGGCCATGAGAGACGATGAGGTCAGCTGTGATACCGAGCTTCTTGGAAAGATCAACAGCTGCACGTGCAAACTCTTGTCCAACAAAAGTATCAAGAATGCAGACAGTTTCCAGATCAGTCATCTGGGGAGGCATGGCCTTTGCAATCATGTCATGGACATGGTCTTGATATTCGTAGCCTTCAAAGCCAATGAGCTTCGCACTCATCACTCCATCGGTAACGTTAATGTCAAAACACCCAACATCAATTCCATCAAAGGAAGTTCCTGAAATCATTCCGATGACAATCACTTATTTGACCTCCTGGCAAGCTATTTGATGGTTGCTTTCGATTTCTCGCAAGTGTTGCGCATTTACCGAACAAGACGGTACTGCGATGGGACAACGCAGATGAAATGCACAACCAGTTGGCATCGATGCTGGATCTGGTACTTCACCCTTGAGTGGCGCTTCGTATGCGCTATTGTCAACAACAGTGTGATCAGGCATTGCCGCAATGAGCGCCTTTGTATATGGATGGCGGGGATTTTCTAGGACGGCATCCCAGGGTCCTGATTCAACGATTCGACCAAGATACATCACAGCAATTTGATCTGAAATGTGGCGAATCATTGAGAGATCGTGGCTAATAAAGATGTAGGTAAGTCCAAGTCGTTCACGCAGATCAATAAGAAGGTTCATGACCTCCGCTCGGACGGATACATCCAGTGCTGAGACTGGCTCATCTAGAACCAAGAGATCGGGTTGAGAAGCCAGTGCTCGCGCAACGCTTATTCGCTGGCGTTGACCGCCTGAGAGCTGGTGTGGGTAGCGATGAGCAAGTTCTGGGCTGATACCAACCTCGGTGAGTAACTCATCAATTCGTGCAGCGACAGCGTTCTTCTCAACCAGATGATGCACAGTGAGAACCTCTGCTATTGAATCACCAATTTTTTGTCGAGGATTAAGCGAAGAGTATGGATCTTGAAAGACAAGCTGAATCCTTGAATGTTTACTCGAAATCATATTTTTTGCTTTATCAAAGATTGGTTCGCCATTCCAAGTCACAGATCCGGTAGTTGGTTGCTCGAGACCAACGATCATTCGCGCCAGAGTGGATTTACCGCAACCGCTCTCACCAACAATTCCAAGAGTCTGCTTGGCAGGCAGATCAATAGTTACTCCATTGAGTGCATTTACTTGAGCCCCTGTCACGCGAATCTTGTAGCGCTTTGTGACATCTGTAATTGAAAGACTCATGTGTTCTCCCCCATTAAATGGAAACAGGCAGCTTCTGTATGTGAATTGGTCGCAAGAACTGGAAGATTGGTGCGGCAATGTTCATCAGCTCTGCTGCAACGTGGGCTAAAGGCACAACTCTGGCCAACGGTCCACGGTTTAGGTGGAATACCTGGGATAGAAACCAATCTCGTCCGGTTCTTATCCGATGCTTTCGGTAAAGATGCGAGTAAGCCTGCGGTATATGGATGTTGAGGATTAGTAAAGACATCTTTTACGCTGCCAACTTCGACAATTCGCCCCGCGTACATCACGATGACACGATCTACGAGATTTGCAACAACGCCAAGATCGTGTGTAATCCAAAGCATCGACATATTTCTCTTTCGTCTTTCCTGCATAACTAAGGCAAGAATCTGCTGCTGAATTGTGACATCGAGAGCAGTAGTTGGTTCGTCTGCGATTAACAACTGTGGTGAGAGTATTAAGGCCATCGCGATCATTACGCGCTGACGCATTCCACCTGAAAACTCGTGAGGATAGCTGTCGTAAGCACGTTTTGGATCTGGGATTCCAACTTCTGAAAATGCAGCTAGCACTCGTTCTCTGGCGTTGCCCGCGTTGCTGGTATCTCCTGTGTGTGACTCAATCACTTCGATGAGCTGAGCACCTAATTTCATCACCGGATTAAGGGCAGTCATTGGATCCTGATAGATCATCGCAATTTCATTACCGCGAATGGAGCGCAGACTTTCTCCATCGGTATTTAAGAGATCTTTGCCACCGTAGGTGATTGATCCTGAAGTTGCATGTACACCGCGTGGCAATAAACCTAAGAGTGAGAGAGCTGTGAGGGTCTTACCTGAACCTGACTCTCCAACAACTCCAACAGCTTCACCGGGTGCGATGCTAAATGAGACATCATTTACCAACGTGCGATTGTCATCGGTTGTGCTGACAGTTAAGCCAGAGATTGCAATCAGAGGGTTTGTCACTATGAACTCCTCCGCGCTGGATCTAGGGAATCGCGAAGTCCATCGCCAACAAGATTAAGTCCTACAACTGCGATAGTGATGAAGAGCGATGGGAATGCCAGTGTCCACCAGGCAAAAGCTGCCAGTGCTTGCGCCTCAGAGACCATCAAACCAAGGGACGCGTCAGGTGGTTGCGTTCCAAGTCCCAAAAAGCTCAGACCTGATTCAGTCAAAATCGCCCACGACATAGAGAGAGCAATCTGAATAACGATAGTTGGTAGAACGTTAGGAAGGATGTGGCTGAAAAGAACTTTAGGAGTAGAAAAACCTAAAATGCGGACAGCCTTTACGTAATCCATCTCTTTAACGCTCAACACCGGTCCACGAGCAACGCGAATAAAGATCGGCGTATAAACAACTGCGATGGCAAGTGATGTATCAATCCATGAGTTACCAAGGCTGTTAACGATCGCTAGCGCAAGCAGAATAGCTGGGAATGCGAAGATCACATCGCTGAAGCGCACTACAAATCCATCAAGAACTTTGCCAAAATACCCACCAACAACACCAAGGAAAACACCGACAAGTGTGGCAATCGAAACGGCCGTTATAGAAACTGTCATCGATCTGCGCATACCGTCCATACATCTGGAGAGAATATCTCGGCCGAACTGATCGGTACCAAACCAGTACTGCGATGACGGGCCTTGAAGAGCATTTACTGGATCCTGAATGAGAGGATCATGTGGAGTAATTCCAAATGCGGATAAGAGTGAAATAACCATCATGATCAAAACTAAAACTCCACCAACGACACCGCTAGTGCTCTTCAAATAGTAGGAAAACCAAGTTTTCTCTCTCATTTAATTCTCGGATCTATTCGTCGATAAATAATGTCAGTAATTAAATTGATCATCACAAACATGATTGCAAAAATCATGACGCTACTTTGGACTGTGGCATATTCGCGCTTGTTAATCGCATCAAGAATCTGTCGTCCCATGCCAGGCATCGCAAAGATTTTCTCTGTAATTACCGCCCCACCCAAGAGATATCCAAATTGGATACCCGTCATGGTGACAATTGGAATCAAAGAGTTGCGCAGGACATGTTTGAACTGGACGGCTTTATGTTTGACACCCTTGCCATAAGCGGTACGGATGAAATCCTTATCTACAGTCTCCAGCAGGGCAGAACGCGTAGTGCGCATAACCGGCGCAGCAACTGCAATTCCCAGAACCAGCCCAGGAAACATCATCTGCTGAAAATTCATCCAAGGGTCTTCCCATGGAGCCATATATTCATAACCATTCGGGAAGTATCCGAAGACGTTTGCCATGATTGTCACGATCGCGGTGGCGAGCACAAAGCCTGGAACGGCGAGTGCCAGAAGCCCAAAGAACTGGCCAGCAAAGTCACGAGTACTACCAGGCTTGCTCGCGCTAAACATTCCAATGCTGATACCCATAATTACGCCAAGAATTGTTCCAAAGAGTGCGAGCTCAATTGTCACGGGTAGTGAAGATTTTGTAAGTTCGAGAACAGAAACTCCATTTGAGTAAGCAAAACCAAAATCACCAGATAAAAATGCGCCCATCCAAGAGAAATATTGACCAACCAGTGACTTATCAATTCCGTAATAGACCTTTAGCGCGGCAATTTGTTCGGGGTTTAGAGCACCAGTTTCGATACCAAGTGATCCTGTAATCGAATCGCCTGGAATTACTCGAAGAACGATGAAAACAAAGATGGAGATTCCAAAGAGAGTCGTGAGCACACTGACAAGGCGCGTGAAAAAGACTGATGAAAGCAGCCTAGTTATCACGTGAATAATCTCCTTGGTTCGATAAAAAAATTAAGAAAAGCGATATGAAATGGTGATGCGGTGCGCGAACCCTCGTTTCGCGCACCGCATCCCTATTTAATTTATCCCAGTGACGCTGAGCGCAATGGAAGTAGTGAACCTGTGGCAAGAGCTGTGAAGTTCTTGAGGTTCTTTGCAGTTACGCGGTACTCGTATGGAGTTGCAATCCATACCCATACTGCGTTGTCTTCTAGCTCCTTCGAGATAGCTGTGTAAGCCTCTGTGCGGATTGAAGTCTTTGCACTTGACTTACCCTTAAGGAAGTTTGCATCAAGAGTCGCTGAAGAATATGTCGCGACCTTGTTCAAGTTTCCTGTAGAGGTGAAGTAGCGGGTGTACATCGTGTCTGGATCGATACGACCACCGTTATTTGCAAGTGTTGCAACGAAGTCTCCTGCGAGCCAACGAGGTACATATGTTGCCTGGTCAGTGATATCGAGCTCCATTGTGATGCCTGCCTTTGCAAGCTGAGCCTTGATGTTCTGTGCCATCGCAACAGATGTTGCCCAGCCAGTGCTTGTGACTAGTGCTTTGAATGTCACATCTGTCTTTCCAGATGCAGCTAGATAAGCCTTTGCCTTAGCAAGATCTGCCTTAGGGCAAGCACGAGCTGTTGTGCTCGAACGATACGCAGGGCTTGTGATTGGGCCAGTTACCGCACCCTGTCCAAGCAAAGCTGTATTGATGACTTCCTGGCGATCGAGTGCACACTGAACTGCAAGGCGAACGTTCTTATCGTTAAATGGTGCCACCTTGTTGTTCATCTGAAGTGCGTAATAAGCAAGCGCTGGAGTCTTGTAAAGCTTGAGGTTACGTGAATTAACCTGCTTAGCAATAAGTGGATCAGAGATGATTCCGAACTGAATTGTTCCGGCGTTCATCGCTGAAAGGATTGATGCCTCTGTTGGGATCACACGAATTGTGATATCGGAGATCTTTGGCTCACCCATCCAGTAATCAGCATTTGCTGAGAGCTTGACAGATTGTGTTGGTTCCCATGAAACATACTTGTATGCGCCAGTTCCGTTTGGCTTATTTGTTCCGCCAACTTTTCCAGCTGCAATATCAGTAGATGAAAGCATCGCCATGTTGACGCCATCAAGTGCTGCAAGAATTGGAATATTTGATACTGACAGGTTGAGTGTTAAGTAACGACCTGCAGCTGTGATTGATGTGATGGTTGCAATGTTTGCACGTGCAGCAGCACCAGTCTTGGTATCAAGAATGCGCTCTAGTGATGCCTTTGCATCTACAGCATCAAATGTTGAACCGTCGTGGAACTTAACACCTTCACGAAGTGTGAGTTTGAGTGTCTTTCCATCTGCGCTGAACTGCCATGCTGATGCAAGGCCAGTCTTGAGCTTATTTGCTGGTCCAACTTCAACCAGGCTTGAGTAGACAAGTCCGAGCGCACGTACAGTGGCAAAGTTTGTCGCTGTATGTGGATCTAACTTATCGATATCAAGAACGCTACCGATAACGAGGGAGGTTGATTCCGCCTTCGCAGGTTGTGCAGCCAATGTTCCAACAGCAAGTGATGCCGCAAGTGCTGCGATTGCCAGTTTCTTTTTCTTCACCGATTCTCCCTTCAAAACCGGAGCCGCTCTGGCTCCGTATGAAAATTTCTTTCATCTACTACCTGGGTACGTGAAAATCATGCTCCCTCAAGCCCGAATGGTCAAGCACAAAGAGGTAACGTTTACATCTCTCGGGATGATTTTTTTACTCGTGGAGCGCTTCGCGAATCCGATCAGAGGAGCTCTCAAGTCGACTTTTTGCCGTCACCGCATCGATATTGAGAAGAACCATCAAGATTGCGACTTTAACTTTAAACCCAGAGTCTTCCAGCGCCTTCTCGGCCACTGCGCGTGGAGCTCCGGTGGCACTTTCGATAATTCTTATTGCTCGATCTCGAAGCTTTCCGTTGGTGACCTGAAGGTCGACCATGAGGTTTCCAAAAGTCTTTCCTAATCTGACCATAGTGATAGTTGAGATCATGTTGAGAACAAGTTTCTGTGAAGTTCCAGACTTTAAACGTGTTGAACCGGCTAGAACTTCAGGACCAGAATCAATTTCAATCGGGAAATCAACATGTGAAGAAAGTTCCGACTGTGGATTGCTCGTCAAACTTATTGTTGCAGCACCAACAGAGCGCGCATAGTCAACTGCGCCGATCACGTAAGGTGTTCGACCGCTTGCAGCGATTCCAACTACCGCATCACTTGCTCGAAGATTAATCGATTTGAGATCAGCAGCTCCAAGCTCTGGATTATCTTCTGCGCCTTCAACTGCATGCTTGAGAGCAGTCTCACCACCTGCAATGAAGGCGATGACTTGATCATCAGAGATTGAAAATGTTGGTCCACATTCTGCAGCATCTAGCACTCCGAGCCGACCTGATGTTCCGGCTCCGATGTAGATCAAACGTCCGCCCTGCATCAACCGATCAACGATTGCATCAATTGCTCTTTCAATTGCTGGAAGCTGGAGCGAGATTGCTTTGGGAACGTCAGCATCGCTCTCATTCATAGCTTTAAGTAGTTCGCCGATACTCATAATGTCCAGCAGATGAAATTTCTCATCTACCTGTTCGGTTCGAAGTTTTCCGAGCTCTGCCTTTGGCTCCACACTCATGCTGGCATCCTAGTTTGAATGAGAAAAAAAGGGTAGAAAATAACCCTTTTTTTAACCCTTCCAGAATGGGTGTGTCGGTCAGACATACTCAGGTCCTAGTGCAGGATGCACATCATGGATATCAGCGAACACGAAATCCCAGAAGTGCCTATTCCTGCGCGCATCCTGGAAGAGAAGGCGCGAGCTCAAAAAAATCAGCGCGCTGTTATCGCTGCTGCAAAAGCGCGACGGAGAAAAACCACAGCCGTTAAGACCATTAAGCGTAAAGCGAGTTAGCGCTTACGCTGTAGGTGTTTCAGCAAGATCTTCTGGAGTATCAGGCATTGTCGCCTTTGGAGCTCCAGTAAATGTGAATGTGGCATCAGGGCCATCACCATCAACATCTACAACAATGATCTCGCCAGCCTTGAGTTCGCTAAAGAGAATTCGCTCAGAGAGTGAATCTTCGATCTCACGCTGAATAACTCGACGCAATGGACGAGCACCAAGCAGCGGATCGTAACCACGGGCAGCTAAGAGATCCTTAGCACCTTGTGTGAGTTCGATTCCCATATCTTTAACCTTTAAGCGATCGTCAAGATTGATGATCATGAGATCAACGATAGAGATGATCTGCTCTTTAGTGAGCTGGTGGAAGACGATGACATCATCGATACGGTTAAGGAATTCTGGGCGGAAATGTGACTTGAGTTCATCACTGACCTTTGCCTTCATCCGTTCGTAATTGGTGAGGTCATCATCAGAGTTTGCAAAGCCAAGTCCTTGACCCTTTGAAATGTCGCGAGTACCAAGGTTTGTTGTCATGATGATGACAGTGTTCTTAAAGTCAACGGTGCGACCTTGTGAATCTGTCAGGCGTCCATCTTCAAGTACTTGAAGAAGTGAGTTAAAGATATCTGGGTGTGCCTTTTCGATCTCATCAAAGAGAACGACTGAGAATGGACGGCGACGTACCTTCTCTGTGAGCTGTCCGCCTTCGTCATAACCGACGTACCCTGGAGGTGCGCCGAAGAGGCGTGAGGCTGTATGGCGCTCTGAGTATTCAGACATATCAAGTTGAATCAACGCGCTCTCATCACCAAAGAGGAATGAGGCGAGTGTGCGTGAAAGTTCTGTCTTACCGACACCTGATGGGCCGGCAAAGATAAATGAACCGCCAGGACGCTTTGGATCTTTTAATCCGGCGCGTGTACGGCGAATTGCTTGTGAGAGCGCCTTGATCGCTTGATCTTGACCGATCACGCGGCGATGAAGTTCATCTTCCATGCGAAGAAGTCGTGCTGTCTCTTCTTCAGTAAGTTTGAAGACAGGAATACCAGTAGATGCTGAAAGTACTTGAGCAATTAGCTCTTCATCAACTTCAGTGACCTTATCTAGATCGGTCGCTTTCCAATTCTTCTCAGCGGCAGTGCGCTCTTCGATAAGAGTCTTCTCTTTATCGCGAAGTGCAGCTGCGCCTTCAAAATCTTGGCCATCAATTGCGGATTCTTTCGCCTTACGAGCAGCTGCGATCTTCTCGTCGAATTCGCGAAGTTCGACAGGAGCTGTCATGCGCTTAATGCGAAGACGTGATCCTGCCTCATCGATAAGGTCGATCGCCTTATCTGGCAAGAAGCGATCTGAAACATAACGATCGGCCATATTTGCAGCGGCAGCAAGTGCTCCATCTGTAATAGATACGCGGTGATGAGTTTCGTAACGATCACGAAGACCCTTCAAAATTTCGATGGTGTGAGCAACTGATGGCTCTTTCACCTGAATTGGTTGGAAGCGACGCTCAAGGGCTGCATCCTTTTCAACATGCTTGCGGTACTCATCAAGAGTTGTGGCACCAATTGTCTGGAGTTCACCGCGTGCAAGCATCGGCTTCAAGATGCTGGCAGCATCAATCGCACCTTCTGCAGCGCCTGCGCCAACAAGTGTGTGAATCTCGTCGATAAAGAGAATGATGTCGCCACGGGTTTTGATCTCTTTGAGAACCTTCTTCAGGCGCTCTTCGAAATCTCCACGGTAGCGAGAACCGGCAACGAGTGCGCCTAGATCGAGTGAGTAGAGCTGCTTATCTTTAAGAGTTTCAGGTACATCGTTCTTTGCAATTGCTTGTGCAAGGCCTTCAACAACAGCAGTCTTACCAACACCTGGCTCGCCGATAAGTACTGGGTTATTTTTTGTGCGACGAGAAAGAACTTGCATGACGCGTTCGATTTCAAGGTCGCGGCCGATTACTGGATCAAGCTTTCCTTCACGCGCTGCCGCTGTGAGGTTACGACCGAATTGATCAAGGACTAGCGATGTTGAAGGAGTTCCTTCTGCAGGTCCACCTTGTGCAACTGTTTCTTTACCTTGGTATCCAGAGAGAAGTTGAATTACTTGCTGGCGTACACGAGTGAGATCTGCACCAAGCTTTACGAGTACTTGAGCTGCAACGCCTTCGCCTTCGCGAATTAATCCAAGAAGAATGTGTTCTGTGCCAATGTAGTTATGTCCAAGTTGAAGCGCTTCACGGAGTGAAAGTTCGAGAACCTTCTTTGCGCGTGGAGTAAATGGAATGTGCCCTGATGGAGCTTGCTGGCCTTGTCCGATTATCTCTTCTACTTGTGCGCGTACGGCTTCAAGTGAGATCCCGAGTGACTCCAGACCCTTTGCAGCAACGCCTTCACCTTCGTGAATGAGACCAAGGAGGATGTGTTCAGTGCCAATGTAATTGTGATTGAGCATGCGTGCTTCTTCTTGAGCCAAGACAACTACACGTCGGGCTCGATCGGTAAAGCGCTCAAACATCGGCTGACCTCTTCTCTATCTATTGCTACCTATTGCTATCTCTTACTGGATATCTACTGACTAGCCTATAACTTCGCCTATCCACCGCGCGAGGTGAAGATATCTGCTCAGTTAGAACCCCAGATCTGGGGGCGATATTCCCTTAATGGGGCCCTATTTAGGCCTAAAGGTAGGGCTGAAAGGCTAGAGAACCTTGAGCATCCGGGTATTGCCCAGGGTATTGGGCTTGACCGATTCGAGATCCAAGAATTCGGCAACGCCTGTGTCATAAGAACGTAAAAGCTCTGAATAGACATCAGGATCGACAGGCGTTCCATGAATTTCTTGAAATCCATGGCGACCGAAAAATTCTGTTTCAAAGGTAAGGCAGAAGATTCGTTGAACTCCGACTACGCGTGCACGTTCAATAACTGCTTCAAGAATTTTATGTCCTACACCTTGACCCTTAAGTCGATCAAGAACCGCAACTGTGCGAACTTCTGCAAGATCTTCCCAGAGAACATGGAGCGCACCACAGCCAACGACAGCATCACCATCGACTGCAACTGTAAATTCCTGAACATCTTCGTAGAGCATCACAGTCTCTTTATTAAGAAGGCGTCCACCAAGTGTGTATGTATCAATGAGTGCGCGAATGCCTGGAATGTCTTTTGTGCGTGCTGGACGAATTTCAATTGACACTAATCAACCTCAGGCTTAACAAGCGGGAACAAAATAGTTTCGCGAATTCCAAGTCCTGTAAGCGCCATCAACAACCGATCTACGCCCATGCCCATTCCACCCATCGGAGGCATACCAAATTCCATAGCGCGCAAGAAATCTTCATCAAGTTGCATGGCTTCGAGATCACCATTTGCACCAAGTGCCGCTTGTTCTAGTAGACGCTCACGCTGAACAACTGGATCGATGAGCTCTGAATATCCGGTGGCAAGTTCGAATCCATCAACATAGAGATCCCACTTTTCGGCAACTCCCGGAATTTCTCGGTGTGCACGAACAAGCGGAGAAGTGTCTACTGGGTATCCCATGACAAATGTTGGTTCAATCAATTTATCTTGGGCCACATGTTCGAAAATCTCTTCTGCAAGCTTTCCAGTGATCCACTTCGGATCAATTTTCATGCCCAACTTAGTAGCAATCTTCTTTAATTCTTCAATAGGAGTAAGGGCTGTGACGCTCTCGCCCACACCCTCAGAAATTGCGTCGTAGAGAGAAATCTCTTTCCACTGGCCACCTAGGTCTGCCTGGCGTCCATCAAGGTGTGTAACGACATGTGAACCGGAAATTGCCTTCGCTGCATTCTGAATCAGTGAACGCGTGAGATCTGCGATCGATCTCCAATCTCCATATGCCTGATATGTCTCAATCATTGCAAACTCTGGTGAGTGTGAAGAGTCAGCACCCTCGTTTCGGAAGTTGCGGTTAATTTCAAATACACGCTCAAGACCACCGGCTACGCAACGCTTCAGGAAGAGCTCTGGTGCGATGCGTAGAAAGAGATCAATATCGTAAGCATTTGAAAAAGTCTTAAATGGTCGCGCTGCTGCTCCGCCGTGCATTACTTGTAACATTGGAGTTTCTACTTCGATAAATTCTTGATTGGTAAATGTCTCGCGAAGTGAGCGCATGACTTGTGGGCGCAAGCGCGCAACTGTGCGAGCCTCTGGTCTGACGATCAAATCAACATAACGCATACGCACACGAGTCTCTTCAGACATCGGCTTGTGATCATTCGGCAGAGGTCGAAGTGATTTCGATGCCATCGTCCATGAATCTGCAAGGAGAGAGAGTTCTCCGCGCTTTGATGTGATTATTTCACCGGTAACACTGACGATATCTCCCAGATCAACATCGCTCTTCCACGCATCAAGTTGTTCTTGTCCAACTTTGTCGAGAGAGAGCATTGCTTGCAGCTCCGTTCCATCTCCTTCACGTAACGTTGCAAAACAGAGTTTCCCTGTATCGCGCTTAAAAATGATTCGTCCTGTCAGAGATGCTTGATCACCTGTTGCAGTGTCTGTCTCTAAATCTGCGTACTTCGCGCGAACCTCTTTGAGAGTGTGGGTACGAGCCACAGCAACTGGATACGGCTCAATTCCGCGCTCAATTAAATGTGCACGCTTTTCGCGACGAATCCGCAGTTGTTCTGGGAGGTCGTCTTCGGCCGGTACTGGTGGTTGCGTGCTCATAGGATCGGCAGTCTACCTTTTAGATATTTTTCTCGTGAATTAGGCGCAATCCAATAAGCGTTAAATCGGGCTCGTATTCATCGATTGTCTGGCTGACATCAATGACAAGTGGGGCTAATCCGCCGGTAGCGATGACAGTTGGTGCTTGGTCATAGCTCAAAGCCAATTCAGCGGTGATTTTTTCAACAAGTCCATCTACTTGTCCTGCAAAGCCAAAGATTGTTCCTGATTGCAGAGCCTCAACTGTGTTTTTTCCGATTGCATTCTTGGGACGAACCAATTCAACCTTACGAAGTTGAGCAGCGCGTGAAGCGAGTGCATCGACAGAGATCTCGATTCCTGGAGCAAGTGCTCCCCCTAAGAATTCACCTTTGGGCGAGACCACATCGAGGTTGGTCGATGTTCCAAAATCGACAACAATCGCAGGACCACCGTAGAGGGTGTGTGCTGCAAGAGTGTTGACGATGCGATCTGCGCCAATCTCTTTGGGATTATCAACGAGTAGCGGAACGCCGGTCTTCGTACCTGGTTCAACAATAGTTGTTGGAATATCAGCAAAATATGTTGCAATCATCGTGCGAAGTTCGCGCAAAGTCGCTGGAACTGTAGAACAGATTGAGAGTCCTGTGATCGTAAATCCTTGAACGAGAGCATTGACTTGCAGTGACATTTCATCAGAAGTTGAGCGAGGATCTGTCTTTACCCGCCAAGATTTGATGAGGTCTTCGCCATCAAATAAACCTAAGACGGTGTTGGTGTTACCCACATCGATTGTTAACAACATGACTTCTCCGCTCTCATTGATAGCTTCATATTTCTAACTTCAGATCTAGACCAATATCTAATACAGGGGCTGAATGCGTCAGGGCACCGATAGCTAAGTAATCAACGCCGGATTGTGCGTAGGCCTTAGCGCTCTCAAGTGAAATTCCGCCTGATGCCTCTAACTTAAAGCGCTCTGCAACAAATGCAACCGCTTCTTTACATTGAGCAGGAGTCATATTGTCGAGTAAAACCAAGTCAGGGCTTTGAGTAGCGACCTCTTTAAGCTGCTCAAGAGAGTCAACTTCGATCTCAATAAATGCATCGGGAAATGCTGCTCGCACCTTTGAGAATGCTTCGACTACTCCCCCAGCGGCTGCAATGTGATTATCTTTTATCAAGGCAGCATCACTCAGCGACAAACGATGATTTGCTCCACCGCCCGCAACGACCGCAGCCTTTTCAAGTAAGCGCAATCCTGGAGTTGTTTTACGAGTGTCTCTGATTGTGCAATTGGTACCAGCGATTGCTTGGACCCACGTGTGTGTCAGTGTGGCTATTCCGCCAAGGTGGCCAAGAAAATTCAACGCAGTGCGTTCTGCCAATAAAATTGCCCGCGTATCACCACGAACAGTCATCACAACTGAACCAGGTGCAACCGCATCACCATCATGAAGATGTACTTGAATATCCTTAACGCCGACCTCACGCAAAGTGGCTTCAGCCATCTCCACACCGGCAACAATGCCTGCCTGGCGAGCAACGAAATCTGCAACAACTTTCTCATCGCCAGAGACGGTTGCGACCGATGTGATGTCTTGGCCTCCTGCTAAATCTTCAGCTAACGCCTTTCGAATAAGGTCAAGATCGACCATTACTTAACCTCCTGATATTCAGTATGCCAATTGCCACTTTGATCCAGGCTTTGAACAATTCGCTTTCTCCAAAGATCGCTAGTCTCAGGAAAATCTGCTCGCCAATGCGATCCACGAGTCTCTTGGCGAATAAGAGCTGCTTTCAAAATCGCCTGTGCAAGTTGAAAGAGATTTGTTGTCTCCCATGCCTCTACGCAAGGTGATGAACTTGTGCGATCTCCGATACGTGTGAGATCAGAACTTGTTTCAACAAGTGAATCTGAAGATCGCAGAACTCCTGCGCCACGACTCATGCTTACCTGTATGCGATGGCGCACTTCTGGATCCAAAAGGATTTCCGTTGAATTATCTGCCACCGGCTCTGCAATCTCAGCCATAGTCGCTGCAATATCGCTAGCGATTCGGGCGCTAAAGACCAGACCTTCCAAGAGTGAATTGGATGCCAATCGATTGGCTCCATGAACTCCAGAGCATGCAGTCTCTCCGCAGGCATAGAGCCCTTTCACGCTGGTGCGACCAGCGAGATCTACCCGAACGCCACCTGAAGCGTAGTGAGATGCAGGTGCTACTGGAATCAAATCTTGCAAAGGATTAATGCCATGTGCAATGCATGATGCGTAAATTGTAGGGAAACGTTTTTCAAATCCTTCGAGATGACGCACATCTAGCCAAACATGAGACTCTCCGCTGTCAACCATCTTATTCATGATCGCAATTGCAACAACATCTCGCGGTGCAAGTTCTCCGAGTGGGTGTACATCTTTCATAAATCGATCACCATTGTGATCTACAAGGTATGCACCTTCACCACGAACTGCTTCGCTAATGAGCGGTTGTTGACCTTCTGAGCTTTCACCAAGCCATAAGACTGTTGGATGAAATTGGATAAATTCCACATCCGCTACTGCAGCTCCTGCACGTAGTGCTAGCGCAACTCCATCACCTGTCGATACCGATGGATTGGTTGTCTGCGCGAATACTTGTCCAAGTCCACCGGTTGCAAGTACAACTGCGCGAGCACGAGCTTGCCCAACACCGTCACGGCTACCGGCACCAATAACGTGCAAGGTAACGCCGCAGACGGCACCATCTTTATCTTTGAGTGCATCAAGGACCAGCGCGTGTTCAATGAGTTCAATCTTTGGATCGCTATTAATTGCAGCAATGAGTGCACGTTCGACTTCGGCACCCGTTGCATCTCCTCCGGCATGAATGATTCGATTTTGTAGATGTCCGCCTTCGCGGGTAAGTGACATTTCACCGCTTGCTTCAAGATCAAACTTCGCACCGCGTGCAATTAAAGTACGGACCGCATCTGGTCCTTCTGTTACTAATACTCGCACCGCTTCGCTATCGCATAAGCCAGCACCTGCAACCAGGGTGTCCTTCTCGTGCGCCAGAGGAGAGTCATCTTCACCTAGAGCTGCTGCAATTCCACCCTGTGCCCACTTAGTTGAACCTTCATCAACCTTTGCTTTTGTAACAAGCAGTACAGATAAACCAAAGGTGCGCACTTGTAACGCTGTCGTTAGTCCAGCAATTCCTGAACCAACGACAATCACATCAGCCTGTGCGCTCCATCCTGGGGCAGGAGCAAGCAACTTCATGAGTGCACCCCTAGTTTCATAGCCATATTGTCGATCAAACGTATGCCATTAATCCAGCCAGCGATAATCGCTCGAGCGTGAGGCGTCGATTGCGTAGCTGGAGTGAACTCATTTTCGTCGATGATCTCTGCATAGTCACAGGTGAATGTAGCCTCATCGCTAAGAATCTGCAGCATTAAGGTTTGTGCAGAGAGAAGGCTCTCCTCTTGTGAAGCAGCAAAGAGCGCACGTGAAATAACTGTTGCTGCCTGACGAGAAGCAGAATCTAGACGCACATTGCGAGAAGAGAGCGCTAGTCCATCGATTTCTCTTATCGTAGGAGCTGCAATTATTTCTACATCTGACTTGAGTTTTCTAATCAACGTGAGTTGTTGAAAATCTTTCTCCCCAAAGATTGCGGATTGTGGTTGCGCCAATTTAAAGAGGCGACTGACAACAGTAACAACACCATCAAAGTGTCCAGGGCGAGATGCGCCTTCGTAGATATCTCCCAAAGGACCGGCAGAGATAATTTTAAATCCTTCGGGATAGAGCTCTTCATATCGTGGAAACCAGAGATGAGTGACGCCAGCAGCTTCGGCCATCTCAATATCTTTCTCAGGAGTGCGTGGATACTTTTCTAAATCTTCAGCGTTTTCAAATTGCAACGGGTTTACAAAAATTGAAGCTAGAACGTGCTCATTGTGCGATGCTGCAATCTCAAAAAGTGATTGATGTCCGCTATGCAAAGCCCCCATAGTTGGGACAAATGCGCAGCCGTGAACCAGCTCTGCTGCATCTGTAACTATCTTCATGGCTCCAGTCCTTTCAGGTACCGGGCTCGACAATTAAGTTAAGTTTAGAGCCTTACTGCTCCTGCTCCAAAAGTGTGCGTAAAAGTCCGTCTATTCGACCATGTGTTAACAAAATTCCATCTGGATCGATTTCATGCCATGGCTCAATAACAAAACGGCGTTCATGGGCGCGAGGGTGCGGCAACAACAGTTCATCGCTATAACTCAAGATGCTTCCGTATTGAATCAAATCAAGATCGATGGTGCGCGGTCCCCAGTGCTCTATTCGCTCTCTTCCGAGCGCAGCCTCTATTCCATGAAGCATGCTTAAGAAATCTGCTGCAGGGAGTTCACTTTCAGCAAGTGCCACAGCGTTGATGTAATCAGGTTGAACAGGGCCACCCACGGGTTTTGTTACATACATCGAAGAAAGTGCGACGAGATCAGTAGCATCCTTAAGAAGTGCTACGGCAATATCAATATTTTCTTGCGGGTTACCTAAGTTGGAACCTATTGCAATTACTGCCTTCATCTCGTAATCGTGACCGAAATATCTTCAAAATCGACAGTCATAGGTGCATGTGGCTTGTGAACAGTCACGCTGACTGAAGTAATCTGCGAGTAGGTTGCAGTGATCTGTTCTGCAATCCGACCAGCAAGTCGCTCGATTAACTGCACACGATCTCCCACAATATTGTCGTGAGCGATCTGAGCTACATCTGCATAGTTGATCGTGTCGTGTAAATCATCAGAGAGTGAAGCTTTCCTTAAATCTAAAGTCAATACAAGATCAATTGTAAATTCTTGTCCCTCGGTTGCTTCATGCGGAAGGACTCCGTGATAACCGAACGCCTTGATTCCAGTAACTCTGATCTGATCAGACACCTGCAATCACCTCCTTATGTAGCGCCACGCTATGAACTCTAACGCCCCAGATACCAGTGTCGAGAAGATCTTCTGTGATTTTTAAGGTGGCCTCTTCGCGATCAAGTGGTGATTCTCCGCCTAAGAAACGTTTGCGAGAAGCACCGACAAGAACTGGGTAACCCAAATCAACAATTTCCGTGATGCGATGAATGAGATCCCAGTTGTGGTCACTCTCTTTAGCAAAACCAATACCGGGATCAAGAATGATCTTTTCTTTCTCAATTCCCGCAGCAATTGCTTTGCCCTCTTGATCCATAAGCTCTGCTTTAACTTCTTCTACAACATCGCTATAGATAGCCTTTGAATTCATATCAATTGAATGTCCGCGCCAATGCATCAAGATGTATTTTGTGCCTAACTCTGCGACGACTTGGTGCATCTGAGGATCTGCAAGACCACCGCTGACATCGTTAACGTAGGTTGCACCTGCTGCTACGGCGGCACGAGCTACGCCTGAGCGCATAGTGTCGATTGAAATCACCGCACCATGTTGTGAGAGTTCTTTAATGACAGGGATGACGCGAGCCAACTCTTCTTCCTCAGAGATCCGCACCGCACCTGGCCGCGTAGATTCACCACCAATATCGATGATATCCGCGCCTTCAGCGATCATGGCAAGACCATGAGCAACAGCAGCTTCGAAAGAATTAAAGTCGCCACCATCTGAAAATGAATCTGGTGTGACGTTGAGAATGCCCATCACCAACATTGGAAAGGCTCTCGTTAGCGATTCGTGATTAGGCTAATTGCCTCTGCGCGAGTTGTGGAATCACGTAACACGCCACGAACAGCACTCGTTGTTGTGCGTGCTTGAGATTTCTTTACTCCGCGCATCGACATACATAAATGCTCGCAATCAATAATGACGATCACACCGAGTGGGTTGAGGATCTTCACCATTGCATCAGCAATCTGGGTCGTTAATCGCTCTTGGACTTGTGGGCGCTTTGCGTAAAGGTCTACAAGTCGTGCGACTTTCGATAGTCCAGTGATCTTTCCACGCGGGATATATCCAACGTGTGCAACTCCATGAAACGGCGTCAGATGGTGTTCGCACTGTGAAAAGACTTCAATATCTCGAATAATCACAAGTTCTTCGTGGCCGATATCAAATGTTGTTGTTAGAACATCTTCTGGTGATTGCCAAAGTCCGCCGAAATTCTCTTTATAGGCGCGTGCAACGCGGGCTGGAGTCTCCTTTAGACCTTCTCTATCTGGGTCCTCACCGATCGCAATTAATAGTTCGCGCACGGCAGCTTCAGCCCGTGCTTGATCGTATGGACGCAGAGCGCGGCCATCATCGGGACCAGATGAAACTGGTGAAATCTCACTCACTCGATGGAGCTTTCTTCTTGCGTGTAACTCGCTTCGGAGCTTCTGAACCTTCTGCGACTACTTCGACAACTTTCTTCTCAGGAATTGCAACAGGAGGTTGTGAACTTGGAATCCGATGAATTGATCCTGTCCAAGCTGGTCTACGCGGCCATGATGAAACCTTCGCAAAGATCACTTCGATTTCTTCTTTATTGAGAGTCTCTCGCTCGAGAAGCTCAAGAACCATCTCATCAAGAATTGAACGATTAGCTACCAAAATGTCGAATGCTTCTTGATGTGCATTTTCAATCAAAGATCGAATTTCTCCATCCACAACTGCGGCGACATTCTCAGAGTAATCGCGCTGGTGTCCATAGTCGCGACCCATAAAAGGTGCAGAGCTATCACTTCCAAGTTTGATCGCACCGATTGCCTCTGTCATTCCATATTGAGTAACCATGGCTCGGGCAAGTGCTGTTGCCTTTTCAATGTCATTTGAAGCACCGGTAGATGGATCATGGAAGATGAGTTCTTCTGCTGCGCGACCACCCAACGAGTAAGCCAATTGATCAAGTAGTTGATTACGAGTAGTTGAGTACTTGTCATCATCTGGCAAGACCATCGTGTAACCGAGTGCACGGCCGCGAGGCATAATCGTAATTTTGTGAACAGGATCTGTATGTGGGAGTGCTCGTGCGACAAGTGCATGACCTGCCTCGTGATAAGCGGTAACGCGGCGCTCTTCTTCTGACATCAGACGTGATTTACGTTGCGGCCCTGCCATCACGCGATCGATCGCCTCATCTAAATGGCGATCAGTAATGACTTTTTCACCCTCACGAGCAGTAAGTAACGCTGCTTCGTTGAGAACATTTGCAAGATCTGCTCCAGTAAATCCAGGAGTGCGGCGTGCAAAGTTCTTTAGATCAACATCATCGGAGATTGGTTTGTTCTTCGCATGCACCTTCAGAATATCTTCGCGGCCTTTGAGATCTGGTCGATCAACTGGAATCTGGCGATCAAAACGTCCCGGACGCAAAAGCGCCGGATCAAGAACATCAGGGCGGTTAGTTGCAGCGATGAGAATTACTTGGCTATCGCCCTCAAAGCCATCCATCTCAACAAGTAGTTGGTTAAGTGTCTGTTCACGTTCGTCGTGACCGCCACCCATACCGGCTCCGCGTTGGCGACCAACAGCATCGATCTCATCAACGAAGACGATTGCCGGAGCATGTAATTTTGCTTGAGCGAAGAGGTCACGTACACGTGATGCGCCAACGCCGACAAACATTTCAACAAAGTCAGAGCCAGAGATTGAATAGAAAGGAACTTTCGCTTCGCCGGCAACTGCGCGAGCGAGTAGCGTCTTACCTGTTCCTGGAGGGCCATACAAAAGAACTCCCTTAGGAATCTTTGCACCCAATAGGGCGTACTTAGCAGGATTGGCTAGAAAATCTTTAATCTCTTCTAGCTCTGCGATTGCTTCATCGGCACCGGCTACATCGGCAAAGGTGTTCTGTGGAACATCATTATTCTGCAGCTTGGCTCTTGATTTTCCGAAAGAGAAAACCTTGTTGCCACCTTGGGCTTGGCTCATGAGGAAGAAGAAGAGAAGTCCGATAAGTAAGAATGGGAAGAATGAGAAGAGGAAGCTCACAAATAGTGATTGCTTAGCGACTTCAACGCTCCAACCTTTTGAAGGCGGATTGCCAGTCAATGCATCGACAAGTGTTGGTTCTTGGCGGGCAATATAAGAAGCTTCTACCTTGGCCGAACCATTGATGAGCTTGCCTGATTTAAGTACAAGGCGAATCTTCTGAGAGTTATCAACCAGAACGGCTGATTCCACATCAGATTTTGCGATGGCATCAAGTGCTTGTGAAGTCTTGATTGATTCGTAACGGTTACCAGCGCCAGATATCTGACCAAAGACTGAAACTGCAACGATCGCGACAATAATCCAGAAGAGTGGTCCGCGCATCAAACGCTTAATTCGCGACTGTGGGACCTGCGGGGTTGCCGAAGGTTTCTTCTTGGACTTTTGCTCTTTATCTTTTGACTTCATTGCTACTTCTTATTCGTACATGTGCTTTGCAAGCACACCAATAAAGTTAAGGTTGCGATACTTCTCATCAAAATCTAATCCGTATCCGACGACAAAATCCTTAGGGATATCAAAGCCAACATACTTAACATCGACTTCAACTTTGGCTGCTTCTGGCTTGCGCAAGATTGTAAGAATCTCAACAGTGCCGGCACCACGTGAAACTAGATTTGCACGTAACCAAGAAAGTGTTAAACCAGAGTCAACGATGTCTTCGACGATCAAAATATTGCGACCGGTGATATCGCGGTCAAGGTCTTTGAGGATGCGTACAACACCACTTGATTTTGTTCCGGAACCATAAGAAGAAACCGCCATCCAATCCATTTCGATGTGTCGCTGCATTGCGCGAGTCAGATCTGCCATCGCCATTACTGCGCCTTTAAGAACACCGACAAGAAGTAAATCTTTTCCTTCATAATCTTTATCAACTTGCGCAGCCATCTCTGCAATTCGCGAAGCTAGTTGTTCTTCCGTTGCAATAACGCGTTCGACATCGGTACCGACTGCTTGTAGGTCCACCGGGTGGGTCTCCTTCGAATGGGCTAGCGATGAGGCTAGCTGCGGGCGTAGGCCGAAAGTCTGCCCGAAATTCGGGCAACCTTCACACCGCCTGGAAGGCTGATCTCGCCTTGACCGTGCCATGAGGTGACCAACGCCTCAACAGCGCTCACATGATCGGCACTCACTGAGCCCTTCGGAGCTCCCTGAGCGTAGATCGCCCTGCGAATCAGGCGAGTGCGGATCGCTTTGGGCAGCCCTGCCAGAAATTCGATCTCCAGGGAAGCCAGGTCATGGCCCTGCGCGGTGCGATCGGTCAGCTCATCGAGTGCATCAGCATCATCACGCAAAAGTGATGCGGTGCGCGCCAGAGCTTCTGCGATACCTGGGCCAATCTCTTTCTCCATTACTGGAAGAACTTGAGTGCGCACGCGAACGCGTGAGAAGTCTGCATTGAAATTATGTGGATCACTCCATGCATCTAAACCAAGATCACTACACGCTTGTTCAGTTATTTCTCGCGTCACTGACAATAATGGACGGACAATTTTTCCGTTGACTACAGCCATTCCAGAAAGTGATCGTGCACCAGAACCGCGTGCTAAACCTAGGAGAACACTCTCTGCTTGATCATCACGAGTATGACCCAGAAAAATTTGAACCGCACCACGTTGCTCGGCAATTGTATGCAATGCTGCATACCGAGCATCTCGCGCTCCGGATTCAAGACCGGAGCTCTGATCAACGCGTACTTTTTCAGAAAGAACTTCGCTAAATCCAATTCGCTCTAATTGATTAACAACTTTGCGTGCCTGAATATCTGATCCATCTTGCAGTTGATGATCGATTGTTACGCCGATGCAGGTAATTAAGAATTCTTTTGCTTCAACAATGAGTGCTCCAGCTAACGCAAGTGAATCAGCTCCACCAGAGACTGCAACAAGAATTCGATCACCCGCAGAGAGAGTTGCTAAGTGTGGGCGTACCGCAGAGCGAAGTTCTACCAGTGCCTGCGTCATGCCTTAATGCTAGACCCGACCACCAAATGGCATAAGGCCCTTCACGCTATAAATACTGGAGTAGAGAAGCCCAGTATTCTTTGAATTAGCCTCCCACATCATTCCATCGCCCGCGTAGATTGTGATGTGGTGAATTGAAGAGATCGTTCCCTTATATGAATAGAAGAGAAGATCGCCCGGCACGAGCTCGTTGAGCGAAACATGTTTGGTGTAACCAGCGTAAAGAGATGAATTCAGGCGATCCCAGTTTGGCCAGCCTAATCCAGCTGATTTATAGGCGGCATATACAAGGCCTGAACAGTCAAATGAATTTGGACCTTCTGACCCCCAGATATAAGGCTTGCGTGCCAGAACTTGTTTCTTTGCAAATGCAACTGCCGCTGCACGTTGTGCTTCAGTTGTTCGAATTGTTGATCTTCCCTTGAATCCTAAATCTGGCCAAACTTTTTTCTGACCGCCAGTATTTGCCGCGGTGTTAGCTTGGCTCTCTTCCAAAAGCGCTAGCGCACGTTGTTGTTCAAGAGTAATTCGAACGCGTTTAGCACTTGCTAAATCTCGCGCTAACTTATCTTGAATATCCTGCAGACGATCTACTTCTTTCTGCTGCTCGGCACGTGCATCATCTGCAACTTTCTTAGCCGCAGCTACCTTGGTAGTTGCGGTCTCTTGTGCAATCTTTGCATCATCAGCGACTTTCTTTGCCGCTCGCGCTACTACTTCGGCTGCCTTGAAGCGACCCAGCGCAACAGTGTTCTTGCTTCCTAAATTATCAAGTAGAGAAATCTGATCAATTAATTCTTGTGGACCGTTTGCGCTGAGTAAAGGTTGAATATCTGAAAAACTTCCGCCCATGATGTAGGCATTGCTAGCAAGCTTTCCAATTACAGCATGCGTTGCAGAAACTTCTGCCGCAGCCTCTTGTGCCTTCTTGGCCGCCTCTTGTGCCGCAGTAGTTGCAACAGCTAACTCTCGCTTTGCTGTCACAAAGAGTGCTTGTGCCGCATTTGCTTTGGCGGTCAGACTTCGAAGTGTTTGATTTGCCGCTGCTAACTTCTTCGCTGCAGCTTCGGCAGCAGCTTTCTTCGCTGCTTCAGCTTTCTTAGCGGCCTCAATCTGTGCAAGTGTCGGCTTTGGCGTTGCTGCAATGGCAGGCGTTACAAGAGTTACAGGGGTCGCAGATAGAGCTAAGCCAAAGATCATGGCAGTAGCAATCAATCTAGGACGGTTTTTCACAATAAGCCTTTCGTTACAAGGCCCACGATAAATCAGGAACCTTAGTAATTCCTGTTAAATGCTTAAGTGTCGCTAGTTGGCTACATCTCTTCGGGAAAAAAGTATGGATGCAACAAGTGCACCGACTCCGATGTAGATCGCAGCAAGGGTCATTCCATGTGAGTAGCTCACTTGTGGCGTGCCACCCATGGCGATGACATTCAATTGACTTCCTGGAAGCCATTCAAGTGTTGAACTTTTGACCGCACCGAGCAAGTTTTCGATGATGAGCATCCATAGAACGCCAATTGATATTGAACTAATTGGCGAACGAAGTAAGAGGCCCATGATCATTCCGAGGATTCCAAATCCGACAACGGAGATCGAAACATTGACGAAAGTCTGAGCAATTTGAGTCCATCCATCTGAAGTAAACCAAAGAGATCGTTCGACCTTGGCTCCTGGAGCGAGGAAGTAAGAGATTGCTATCGAGACAACACCTGCGATTAAAACCATGACGAGAGCAAAGAGCTTCATCGAGATTAGTTTTCCAGCTAGTAGACGTAAACGACCAGGTTGGCGAACCAAGAGATTACGCAGAGTTCCATATGTGTATTCCTGTGCAGTCTGTGCAGCAAAAACACAATAGGCAATGATGCCCAGTAGTCCGCCGACGTTAGTGAAACCGATGATTGATCCACCAAATGAGGAGAGCATCTCCCGTGAAATTGGATTAGAAGGATCTGAATTTCCGCGCGGAGAATCGATCAGTAGGTAGAGCAGGGAGGTAAAGAGACCGGTGAAAAACAGTGCTGCACCGATAGTTCCTAGAAATAGCGTTGGACGACGAAGTTTGCGCCATTCGGCTCTGATGACACGAATCATTTCTTATCTCCTGTCATTTCAAAGAATGTCTCTTCAAGGTTAGGCAGCTGCGGCGATAGCTGAGTGAGAATAATTCCTGCCTCAAATGCTTTTTTATTGAGTGTGCCCGCCCAATCAGCTGGTCCCTCGATGTGGGCAACACCGGATTGAATGTGAGCCTTGTGTCCATCAGCAACTGCGATTGCAACGATTTTATCTAGGTCGCTCTCATTTTCTGTGCGGACCAACATAAAGGGTTGTTGCGCTTCAAAGAGTTGCTGGATTGGACCAGCAAAGACAACTTCTCCTTTACGCAGCATCACGATGTAATCGCTAATAATCTCTAGCTCTGAAAGTAAATGTGAAGAGACAAAAACTGTTGTGCCTTTATCTGCAAGCCCGCGCAATAGATCGCGAATCTCTTGAATACCTTCAGGATCAAGTCCGTTGGTTGGTTCATCCAGAATTAGAATTTTTGGATCTGGCAGCAAAGCGGCTGCAATGCCCAAACGTTGCTTCATACCCAGTGAATATGTCTTGAACTTTGATTGTGCGCGATCTGCCAGTCCCACAGTTGCAAGAACTTCCGCAACTCGTTCGTGGCTAAAGCCCCCGAGAGTTGCTAGTACATGGAGATTTTCAGCTCCAGATAGAGCTGGATAGAAGGCTGGACCTTCGATCATTGCGCCCACATGTTTGAGGTACTCATCTGGGTCACTAATTGAATGGCCGAGAATCTGTCCTGTTCCACCTGTTGGTGAGATCAAACCAAGCAACATTCGGATTGTGGTTGTTTTGCCAGCGCCATTTGGGCCTACGAAGCCACAAATACTCCCTAGGGGCACTTCGAAGTTGGCGTGGGAGACAGCAAATCGAGAATCATATTTCTTGCTGAGGTCTTGGACAGATAGAGCGATCGTTTGAGCGTGCATGTAGTGAATATACCGTGTGCAGATTAAGATTTCGCCATGAGTAAAGAGGTATGGGGCTATCAGCCTCGTAATGCGCGACCAGAGCCGGATTGGGAAGTTAATCCCCAAACTGCTGCAGTCCGTGCTGGTCTTGCACGTTCTGGTTTTGGTGAGACTGGGGAAGCTCTCTACCTGTCTAGCGGATTTACATATTCATCTGCTGAAGAAGCGGTTGATTCATTTACCGACGAAGTAGATCACTACCTTTACAGCAGATTCCATAATCCCACCGTTGCAATGTTCGAAAAGCGTTTAGCTGCAATCGAAGGCGCTGAGTTCTGCGTAGCAACCGGTTCAGGAATGTCTGCCATGTTTGCATCAATTGCCTGCATGGTCAGCGCTGGCGATCATGTCGTTGCATCAGCTTCAATGTTTAGCTCATGCCATGTTGTGATTACAGAATTTCTTCCTAAATGGGGAGTTACTTTCGAATTAGTTAAGGGCAATGATCCCGCCGCTTGGGCGAAAGCGCTGAGCAAGCCAACAAAAGTTGTCTTTATCGAAACCCCTAGCAATCCCCTGTTGGATATTGTTGATATTCAGATGGTGAGCGATTTAGCGCACAAGGTTGGCGCGACCGTAATTGTTGATAACGTAATGGCTTCGCCAATTTTGCAGAAACCACTTCAACTTGGCGCCGATGTAATTATGTATTCTGCAACGAAGCATATGGATGGCCAGGGTCGCATTCTTGCCGGCGCGATTCTCGGATCGTTTGCATACATTCATGAGCATCTACTTCCATTCGTACGTCATACAGGCCCGGCGCTCAGTCCATTTAATGCTTGGGTTTTAGTGAAATCACTTGAAACAATGGATATGCGTGTTCGTCGCATGAGTGAAAACGCGCAAGCAATCGCTGAGTATTTGGAGAAGCGACCTGAGATTAAGACTGTGCGCTATCCAGGACTGCCTTCACACCCTGAGTACGCGCTAGCCCAACGTCAGATGAGTGGCGGCGGATCAACTATCGGCATTGAATTTGCTGGTGCTGCTAAAGATGCCTTTAAAGTCATGAATGCACTGCGAATTATTGATATCTCTAACAACCTTGGAGATAGCAAGACGCTGATCACTCATCCTGCATCTACAACTCATCGTCGTTTGAGCCCTGAGGTTCAACTAGAGATGGGAATTACACCTTCTGTGGTGCGACTATCTGTTGGCCTTGAATATGTAGACGACCTAATTAAGGATCTAGATCAAGCCTTTAAGAGCTGAGCAATTACGAGTAGGGCTGAGAATAAAGTCAGATAAGTAATTGACCAGTGGAAAATCTTCAGCGCAACCGCATTGTAATTCTCTGAATTCTCTTTCAACTGCACCAGTTGTAAAGCAAAAACTAACCCAAGTGCAATTGTGATCACCATAGCCCACCACTGCAGATCTGTGAGATAGATAAGTGCAGCTGAGCTAAGAATCATGGCAATAGTGTGAAACCACATATTCCGAAGCACGATATTGCGCGCAGCAATTACAGGAAGCATTGGGATCTTTGCTGCTTCGTAATCATCTTTATATTTAATTGCCAAAGCCCAGAAGTGAGGAGGTGTCCAGAAAAAGATAACAAAGAAGAAAGCAACTGCAGCCCAGGAAAGTGAATTGGTAACTGCCGCCCACCCGATGAATACAGGCATACATCCAGCTGCTCCACCCCAGACAATATTCTGAGATGTGTGGCGCTTAAGAGCCATCGTGTAGACAACCACGTAAAAGGCAATTGCAATTGCTGTCAGGATTGTTGCAAGAGGTTCTGTATAAATCCAAAAGATCGTCAGCGAAAGTGCGCCAATAACCGTTGCAAAAATAGTTGCATGTAATTTGCTTAGCGCGCCCGTAACAAGTGGACGTGCAGAGGTTCGCTCCATTAACTTATCGAGATCACTCTCTAGAACCATATTGAAAGCATTTGCACTACCTGCAGCTAACGTTCCGCCGACAAGAGTTGCAACGATCAATCCCAACGATGGAATTCCTTTTTCAGCCAGGATCATTGCCGGAATGGTGGAGATAATCAGGAGTTCGACTACGCGTAGCTTCATCAGGGCTAAATACGCGCGAACCAGTCTCATGGTCCAAGATTACCCAGCAAATCCAATCTCTGTTCTCAGAGTGCTTTAAGGTTGAAGGGCTACCTTGCTCATAACAAGGAAGAGGGAGACACATGACACACGAGAACAATCAGAACCCTGACGATCTCAACTGGATGGAGATTGCACGCGAAGATGCAATTAATGATGTACGCCACAGTGGTCAGCGCCTTCCATTTATTGCTGCTGCAGTCTCGCTATTAATTATTGGTGGCGGTGCAGTTTATGCTCAAACGAGTAATGAAACTCCCGCGCAAGCAGAAGAAATTTCTGTAACTCAAACTTCGCAGACATCTTCAACCGTTAGCGATCCCGCTGTATCCAGTCCATCGGCCACGACGCCTAGTGGAATTCCGGTTATTCCTAATGTTGCACCCGGTGTTGGAGGTTATGAGGATGAGGATGAGGATGACGACGATGAATATGAGGACGATGATGATCACGAAGATGACGATCATGACGAAGACGAGGATGACGACTAAGATATTTGTATGAGACGAGCGCTTGTAGCCATTGTTGCTACAGGCGCTCTCTCTTTTCTAGCTCCCGTTGTGCAGGCGAGTGAGACCCCCACATCTACTATTTCGACTTCAAAGATGAAGGTCATCTCAACAATCAATGGAAACATTGCACCAAAGTCTGTTGCCACATCCGGCACTGGATTAGTGAGTGCGCACAACATGATGTATCGCCACTCAGTGACGATTTATGACACCAACAAGAACGCAATTATCTCAACGGTGCCAGATACAGTCCGACTTTCAGATTTTGGATACAAGAAGTACAGCGGAAGTTACAAGGGAGCCCCAGTCGAAGGGGCATTTAGCCCTGACGGTAAGTATCTCTACTTCACCAACTATGCAATGTATGGAAAAGGTTTCACTAAAGAGGGGACAGATAAATGTAGCCCTGCAAATGGATATGACAGCAGCTTCCTGAGTCGTGTAAACCTATCCAACTACAAAATAGATGCAGTCTATCCAGTTGGATCTGTTCCAAAAGTTGTGAAAGTAACTCCAGATAATAAGTACATCTTGGTGAGTAACTGGTGTTCATACACAGTGACGGTGATTTCAGTTGAGACCGGAAAAACAGTTCAGAATATAAAGCTTGGTCGATACCCACGCGGTATTGCAATCACTAAAGACAGTCTCTATGCCTACGTTGCTGAGATGGGTGGATCTGGCATCCATCGCATTAATTTGCAGGATTTTTCCAAGACATTTATTCCTGTTGGATCAAACCCACGTGCGCTCGTTCTTTCACCTGACGAGAAGACTCTCTATGTCACACTGAATATTTCAGGCAAGGTTGCAGCGTGGGATCTGGAAGCGAACAAGTTAATTAAGTCAGTCAGTACCGGCAAAGCAGCCCGCAGTCTAGATATTTCAGATGATGGATCCGCTCTCTTTGTCGTCAATTTTGGCAGCGGAACGATGTCTAAAGTTCGTGCCTCAGATTTGAAAGTAATTCAAACAATCAGAGTCTGTAACGAACCAATCGGAATTACCTTTGACGCCCCCTCACAGAACACATGGGTGGCTTGTTACGGCGGTTCAATTAAGGTGTTATCAAACTAACGACTGTTTCACTCTCAGTTTTTAGTTCAAGCGGCAGTGCAATTCTTCCCAAATATCTATCTAGGGCATCTCTGGCAATTTTCGCCGCTGAATTCGTGCGAGAGAGACGATCAGCTAAAACAACAAAGATATATTCGCGATCTTTTGCCTCAATGTATCCAGCCAATGTAACCGTTCCGTTAAGCGTTCCTGTCTTTGCATGCACTAATCCAACTGCGTTAGGCGCTGTTTCCAGAAAACGTTCATTGAGAGTTCCATTAACTCCGCCGTCTGGCAGACTCTCGATTACGGCCGCAAAACGCGGATCATTGTAAATTTTGAAGAGTAGGTCGCCCAATAATTTTGCACTCAGACGATTATCGTGTGAGAGGCCGCTGCCATCTTTGACAACTAATTTTGTTGAATCAATCTCTAAGTCAGCCAATACCTTTGCATAGACATCTGCAATTCCTTCAGCACTTCCCTTAAAACCTGCTGCTTTAGCTGCAATACGTGAGAGACGATCTGAAAGGACGTTATCGCTCCACTGCATAAAGTAATGAGTCATCTGATGGACGGTAGGAGAAGCGCTATTCAATACAGGTTCTATGGTGAGGTTCTGCGCTTCCAGAGCAGTCACCGGTTTCAGAATTGCGTAGACCTTGCGAGTCTTTAGGTAGACCTTCATGTTCTTGGCTTCGCTGTCATAGATGCCGTTGTAATAAATTGTCATCTTTTTAACCGGTGCACCTGCTTGAATCTCGAGTTCAGTATGCGCGCGATATGCCAAATACTTCAAGGAAGTCTGACCTAAGCGCTTGGCGTTATAAGCGTTAAAAGTCGCCCAAGGATCCATATCTCCTTGAATGACAACGGAATTAGATTTATCTGAAAGCGCTAACGATGTTTGAAAGCGCATCTGCGGATCCAAATATTGGGCAACTGCTACTCCGGCCAGTAGCTTCAAAGTTGAAGCAGGCTTTCGCATCGCATATCCATTTGATTCAAAGAGTTGCTCACCCGTTGAGGCATCGATCAGGATTACTGATGGATTCTTTAATTTGGGATCTGCGGCAAGATTGGTGAAGACCGTTGTGGCTCGAAGAGGATCAAATGCTAAAACTGGTGCGCTAAGTAGCGCCCCCAGAGTTAGGGCAGCAATTACTGCCGATGCGATCTTCTTCATTGCAGGAACCTTCTACCAGAGGTATGCCAGCAAGATATTGGTGATTGTAAGTCCCAACATCACTGTGAAAGTTCTATCTGTAAAGATCTTCTTCTTGAGGCTGTTGTAGCCAACAACAAGAATTGCGAGCACTACCAAGAACTTGATGCCAACCTTCATGTGATTGATTTCAGTTTCGTGGACTGCCGACCATGTTCCAACCATGACAATTCCGGCAACCAGCGCTGTAGCAGTGCTGTGCAAGACTCCTGGATTGAGGGCACGCGGTGTCTTCTTGTAAGAGATGACCAGAAGGACAAGCACGCCAAGAATTGATAGCAAGTGGATTCCAAAGGCGATATGAAATGCGATCTTCATGATGACTCCGTTCAAGAGGCGAATATGTGAATTCTCTTGCCTAGTTTAGGGTTATCTCATGGAAATCAAGACGCCTGCAACCATCGGACCTGGAGAATTTTTCCCAGTTGTAGGTGTTGGCCCTCACGAAAAACCATGGCCAACGGGTGATCAATACGATCCTGAACTCCTTGAAAATGGCGATAGAAGAAATGTCTTGGATAAATATCGCTACTGGAGCGTTGAAGCAATCGTCGCTGATTTAAACACCAAGCGACATGGTCTACAGATTGCAATTGAAAATTGGCAACATGATCTCAATATTGGTTCTGTTGTTCGCACTGCAAATGCATTCAATGTCGATGCAGTACACATCGTTGGAAAGCGCGATTGGAATAAGCGCGGTGCGATGGTGACAGATCGATACCTCACAGTTATTCATCACCCAACAATCGCTGACTTTGCGACATGGTGCAGCGAAAACAATCTTCCAATCATTGGAATCGACAACGTTCCTTCATCTAAGCATTTAGAAGGAGCCGCACTCCCTGAAAAGTGCGTACTGCTCTTTGGTCAAGAAGGTGCCGGCATGTCCGATGAAGGCGTTGCAATTTGTGAAGTTCTCTACGCAATCGAACAGTACGGATCGACTCGATCTATGAACGCTTCAGCTGCTGGTGCAATTGCGATGTATCACTGGGCGCTGCAACACCTGCCACGCCAAGTCTAAGAAGAGATTACTTAGTCTCGTCTTCACCGAGAGCTTCGCGAACCGCAACTAAACGGCGTTCAACTTCGTTAGCTTCTTCGATACGACCAAGTGCGCGCATCACAACAACCATGCGGGTTTCAATATCGAGAATGAACTCAAAGTCCTTAGGCTCGTCTTCGGCGATGATTTGAAGTACGCCATCTAGCGTTGCCAAGCCTTCTTCTAGCTTTCCAAGAAGGATCTCTGCCTTGCCATATTCAAAGAGTGCAAAGGTCTCGCGGCGATGATCGTGTGCGGTCTCAAAAACATCTACAGATTTACGAGCTGCTTCGAGAGCTTTTTCGCCCTCACCTAACCAGTTGTAACAAGATGCAATTTTCTGATCACAACGGGCCACATGAAGAACTTCTCTCTCGCTCTTGAAAATTCCGCGAGCTTCTTGAAAAGCTTGAAGTGCTTCGTCATATTGCTTAAGTTCACGGTAGGCCATTCCAAGTAGGTGAAGATCATTTGCTGCACCAATCTGGTTTCCATCTACTAAATGCTCTTGCGCGCACTCTGACATGGTGGCTACAACTTCGGCATATTTCTTTGAGCTGTACCACCACTCACCCAAGGTGCAGGCAAGTTCTAGTGCGATGGGAGATTTACTCTCGCGCAGAAGTTCTACCGCTTTGCTCATTGCAGTTGCAGCTTCATCAATGCGCTTGAGCTGATTGAGGTTGTAGCCAATTGCAGAATATGCCTGTGCTAAACCTTCACTTGGGGCACTTGCACCCATCTCGGCGTAAATATCGCGCGCGGTTTCAGCAAGTGCGAGCGCTTCGTCGTATTGGCCGCGTGCAAAGATGCGAGCGCTAAGTTCGTAATAAGTCTCTGCGCGATCTTCGCCTTCGGTCTGCGGGATGCGATCCCACAACATCTCTTCGGTTACGATCTCGTTGCGATCATCGCGATCGTCATGGTTGTCATCACTGCTCATGAGAACCTCCCCGTCGTAGCACCTGTCTTGAGCGCACTGTAGCCCTGGTCACAGCCCTTTGCAGGGGAAATACGGCGCCAGCTTGGCGCTATAACTGCGTTCAAATGGCAGATGCAAACGATTTGCATTAACCTTGGGCCATGCATATCCCTGATGGATTCATCGATATCCCGACCTCGGCCACCTTCGCCGCCCTATCGGCTGTGGGCGTAGCTGCCAGCCTTAAAGGCGCTGCACGCTCATTGGATGAGAAGACAGCGCCACTTGCGGGGCTTACGGCAACATTTATCTTCGCGGTTCAGATGCTCAACTTCCCTGTCGCAGCCGGAACAAGTGGACACCTATTAGGTGGAGCGCTCGCTGCAATTTTGGTCGGGCCCTACGTTGCAACGCTTTCACTGACGGTGGTCTTGCTCATGCAAGCTCTGCTATTTGCAGATGGTGGCCTGAGTGCAGCAGGTTTAAACATTTTCAACATGTCATTACTTGGAGTTTGGTTTGGCTACGGAGCGTTTCTCCTCGCAAAGAAGATTCTGCCTAAGAACAAAGTTTCGATCACAGCCGCTGCCGCAGTTGCAGGTCTTGCATCCGTACCTGCAGCAGCACTTGGATTTGTCTTGCAGTATGCACTTGGTGCAACAGCTACTTTTTCGTTAACCACAGTTCTAACCGCAATGGTCGGCACGCACCTTCTGATCGGTATCGGTGAAGCCATAATCACGGGTCTCTCAGTGAGCGCGGTAATGGCCAGTCGTCCAGATTTAGTCTTTGGGTATCGCGGAGCAAAGAAGAAGCTAGAAATTCGTGAGGGTCAAAAGTGAAGAATCCATTAGTTGCAGTCGGTTTGGTTCTTTCGCTCGTACTTGCTGGCGGAGTTTCTTATTACGCATCCTCCCAACCAGATGGTCTTGAAAAAGTTGCTGGCGATGTTGGATTTCTAGATTCAGCAGAAGAGAGCGCAGTTAAAGATAGCCCTCTCGCCGAATACGGTGTTGCTGGCATTGAGAACGAAAGACTCTCTGGCGGTCTTGCTGGCGTCATTGGCGTTGCATCAACTGCCGCCATTTCTTTTGGACTCTTCTATGCTCTCCGCCGATTTAAAAAGGAAGAGTCATAAGCACCGAGGTAGAGCACAAGCATCATCACGGTCATGATGTTGGTGAGCGTCTCTATATCCATCGCCATTCACTAGTACATCGCCTGCCTTCACACGTCAAAATTATCGCTGTTTTAGCCTTTATTGTGGTCTCTGTCGCCACACCGATAAATCGTTGGCAGGCATTTATCGCCTACTTCGCAGCCATCTTTGCCGTATCGCTTGTCGCAAAGATTCCGACGCTAACGCTTCTTACCCGCGCTCTCATTGAGATTCCATTTATCTTCTTCGCGATCTTGATGCCTTTTTTTGGAACCGGAGAGCGTTTTGAGATTGGGCCACTTAATCTCTACCGTGAGAGTTTGTTGGCGGCAGCTGCGATTGTCATAAAGGGAACTCTTGGTGTTCTCAGCGCTGTAGTTCTTTCTACAAGTACAACTGCACGCGAATTACTTCGTGGACTTGAAAAATTACATCTGCCAAAACTTATGGTTCAGATCGCAGCCTTTATGTTGCGCTATGTCAACGTAATTAATGATGAGATGGAACGCATGAAGGTTGCACGGGAGTCACGCGGCTTTATCGCAACCGGCATTAAGGATTGGAAAGTTCTTGCAACTGCAGCATCCGCACTCTTCATTCGTTCATACGAGCGAGGCGAACGTGTACACCTAGCAATGCTCTCTCGTGGATATACAGGCGTTCTCCCCCATGATCAGAGCGAAGGTGCAACTTTGCGCCTCTGGCTACAAGGTTTGGCTTTACCAATTTTTGCCGCCGCAATTCTTCTCATTACTACCGTGATCGGATAATCCATGACAACTCAACCTAGTCTGCTCATCGAAGAGTTAGCTTTCGCTTATCCCGATGGCAATCAAGCTCTCTTTGGTGTGAACCTTCGTATCGAACGCGGTGAACGAGTTGCGTTGCTAGGTCCAAATGGTGCAGGCAAGACAACTCTTGTCATGCATATGAACGGAATTCACCCAGCAGAACATGGCAAGGTCAGCGTTGCGGGAGAAGTTATAGATACAACTAATAAGGATCTTCTTCGCAGGATTCGCGGCAAGGTTGGCGTAGTTTTCCAAGACCCTGATGACCAGTTGTTTATGCCTACCGTGGGTGAGGATGTGGCCTTTGGCCCATACAACATGGGTATTCGCGGTGCTGAGCTAGATAAGGCTGTCGATGAAGCTCTGGCAATGGTTCACATGTCTGAATTTAAAGAACGCCCTCCACATCACCTTTCTTTTGGACAACGACGAAGAGTTGCCGTTGCCACTGTACTTGCGATGAAGCCAGAAATTCTCGTTCTCGATGAACCATCTTCGAATCTCGATCCGGCAGGCCGCCGCGAGCTTGCAGAAATCTTGCGATCACTTGATGTCACGATTGTCATGGTTACTCATGACTTGCCGTATGCATTTGAACTCTGCCAACGATCTGTAATTTTAAGTGGCGGCGTCATCGTGGCAGATGGAACGACCGGAGATATCTTGCGAGATGCCAACCTCTTGGCACAGCATCGTCTCGAGTTACCGGTCGGATTCTCTCTCTAAAGTTTTTTTGAGAGTCGAATTCTTCCCTGTGCTATCGCTGCACCGAGCAAAACGATGAGAGCGCCCACTGGCTCATACCAGTGTAATTTCTCTTGCAAGAAAATTAGTCCTACAACAACTGCCACAACTGGGGTTACATAGGTAACGCTACTTGCGATCGCACTACCGGCTGCGCGCATAATCGTGAAATTCCATATGTAGGCAAAGCCGCTGCCAAATACACCAAGGGTAATCATGGCAAGCACAGGTCCTATTCGGTATTCATTCTTAGCAATTCCATCAATAAGGAAAAATGGCAACAAAGTTATTGCCCCTAACGAAACTTGAGTTGCGGCCATAACTTCCGGTGCAAGCTGTGCTGGCAAGATAAACCTGCGACTGTAAGGAAAAGAGAATCCGTAACAAGTGACAGCTGCAAGTAGAACGAGAATTGCCCATAGTGGGTTATCCCCCAAACCTTTCCAAGCGCCGAGCACCGTGAGAACGCCAATAAAACCAAGCAGCAGACCAATTACCTGCGGCCCAGTTGGTTTTTCACCGCGGGAGACCAAGATGATCGCAATCAAAGTCATTAGGGGTGTCACAGCATTGATAATTCCAGCCAAAATCGACGTTACTTCGGTCTCGGCCCAAGCAAAGAAGATTCCAGGAATGACATTAAGCAATAGAGCAACAACCCAGAGGTGGCCAATCATTTTCCGATCGCGTACCAGCGACATTCTTTTAAATTTCAGATAAATCAGGAGTGCCAGTGCGCCTAATGCACAACGGCCAAATGCAACGCCGAACGGGGTAAGAAATTCAAGACCGAGTTTGATGAAGATGAACGAGCAGCCCCAGACGATGCCGAGTGCAATATAGAGTCCAAGCCAAGATTGCGATTTGCTTTTACTCATTAGTTGATCATGCCACAGAAGTGGTTTAGATCAGTGCCAGCGAAAGTGCTTTCTTTGCCGCTTCTTTGCGATCACTCACTGAGAGCGCCTGATAGATGCGCATTGTTTCGTGACGAATTGTGCTGACGCTAAATCCAAGCTCATTTGCAAGTTCATGATTAGTCTTACCTTCGACCATACCGCGCAAGATTGATATCTGACGTGGAGTTAGTTGATCTGAACCTGGCTCGATTCGTTCGGAAATATTGTGCGATCCGCTTGATCCTCGTTCATGAGAAAGCGAAAGATAGAGTCCTAGCGCAACAGCATAATTGCGTGCGATCTCCTCGACCGAAGCTGTATCTACAACAGGATGTGAAAAACGAATTACGAGATAACCATGAACTGCTCCGCGTTCGCGAAGTTGAATCATCAACAAATTTTTGGTTGGGTTCCAAGGTTCAGAATTCTTACCCAATGCAATCAGAGCTTCATCGTTCTCCCACGAACGCCAAACCTCACTTGGAAAAGTTTGTTTCGCTTGCCCGGCATCAAACCCATACTCGCCTAAGAACTCGAGTGAATCATCTGCATGCAGACGCCCGATTCGGGCACAATAGGCCCCCACTGGTGCCATGTACTCCATGACTAATGCGCGGGATATCTCATCGCAGGTTGGGTGATAACTCAACCAATCAATGAAGGCACGAATATCGTGCATGAAAGCCACCGCCCAGGTCTCGGTCCGTGTAGACCGTCATTACAGTTACCGTTGAATGGTCACCTATTTATGCGGGGTTAGCCCTATCATGACCAGTCAAATCTCGACTGGTCGTGGGATGGTCAGGGGTGATCTTTTAGAGGCCGACCCATCCAAGGACTGTGCCGGGCAATCCCAGACTCACAGGCTCTCCTCCGTGGGGTGCGAAATAGGACGCCAGTCTACTATGAGAAATTTTGCTGAAAACTGGGCCCTGATGGGCTCGAACCGATTTGCCGCGGAAAACTAGCTCTTCGTCAGAGTAAAGACCGCGCTTGTTATACCCGTGCTTTTGACGGTGAGTACATACGGTGCGCCCGGTAGTTTAAATGTCTCGCCTTCGAGAAAACCTGTCAGGATCCAATCGGATGGTTCGGCTTCGGGATCTAGATTTAGATCTACAACACTGGCCGGAAAATCATCATCATGTCTATGAATCAATATCGGGCCGACAATTTTGCCTTTAGGTTTTGTCCAAGCGGGCCCAATCATTCTTACTTGAATTTGGGGTTTATCGAGAAAAGTATTGATTGAAATGCAACGATCTTCCCCCGGAATGTAGTACTCAAAGAAATACCAGTTACCTTTATATGGGAATTGATAAACAATATTGTCCGAAGTCAGCTT
>Ga0315909_10000793_pt1 | contig 42166 bp, 30 predicted proteins | sample LakEriMetagenome_11_FD_203527 | JGI IMG/M metagenome (GOLD analysis project Ga0315909, IMG submission 203527) | Freshwater fungal communities from buoy surface, Lake Erie, Ohio, United States - Buoy 2 MA125 | ecosystem: Environmental > Aquatic > Freshwater > Lake | place: USA: Lake Erie, Ohio... | reverse complement strand
CCGACGACCAGCGGACGCAGGAAGGTGATCCCGTCTTCGTCGTCGATCACCAGATTGGTCACCGGATCGGTAGCACCCGCGATATCATCCCCAGTGGCGGAAGGATTCGGTTGTCCGCTGTCTTCCAGGTCGATGCGAGTTCCAAGAGCCAACCCGGGCAGGAAGCCTGCGTTCGCTCCATTCTGCGCCGCTGTCGTGGGGTAGGGTGCCGGTGCATCACCCCAATCGAGAGCGTAGCGATTTCCGAAGTCGTATCCGATCGGTGGATTGATGCCGTCGTAGGTCACCACATGCTCGCCGCCAATCGGGAAAGTTTGCATGAATCCAGGATCCAGCACTTCACGGATTGTGTAGGTACCAGGTCCGGGCGGAAGCAAGCTATAGCTGCCATCGGCCTTCGTCTTAGTGGCCGGTTCCCCGAGGTCAAGCCGATCGTCGCCATCGAGGTCGAAATAGATCCAAATTCCTTCAATCGGGGGTTCACCCTGATCCTTGATGCCGTTGGCATTCAAATCATTGAACTTATAGCCGGTCGCTCCGGCAGGTGGCAGAATGAAACCAAAGTTCACATTGGTGCGAGTCTGATCCATCGCCACCGTCACCGTTTGCTTGCCGCCAATCGGTGCCGTAGGCTGCCAGTTCTTCCCAGGGACGGTGTAAATCGTGTAGGTCCCAGCAGGCAATCCCAACTGGTACTTCCCATCGGGTGCCGTGTCGACTCGAGGTTCACCGGCATCCAGGAAATTGTTTCCATTGATATCGGCCCACACCGTCCAGGTGCTGATCCCCTCTTCGTTCAGGTCGATCGTCCCACTGCGGTTCCGATCATGCCAGAGGATCCCCTGAATGTTCCCGCCCTTCATCCCAGTGGACATACCAAAGGCCAGGACGTTATCTGAATTCGCTACGCCGGAGCCCCCAGGAGGAATCCCGGGATTGAGCGGCGAGTATTCGTCTTCCAGAAAACGAAGTGGTTGGTCGTCGGTGGTTCCAAAGATAAAGTCTCGACCCGCACCACTGGAAACGAAGGGGTCGTAGAACTGATCCATGACCCCGTAGATGGTATTGGTTGGATCCTGGTGCCAGCCACCAAGGAAGTGACCTGCTTCGTGAGCGATCACCATCGACAAGAGTTCGGCGAACAACTGCATCTGGGTCGCACGACCACTCAGCGGGACGGCGAACGAGTCAGCGATCAGAATGTCGAGCATCACCAGGGCCGATTCTTCGCGGTCCCAGTTGCCCACGTCAACCGACTGCGCGATCCCCAGCAGCCCAATCTCATCACCTAGGATCTCATCCTGGGTGCCACCGATGATCACGCGGGAGACGTTGGCTGCACCAAATGGATCGGCGTGATCCTTGCTATTCAGGATCGTAATGTCAAAGTCACCCGCTCGGCCAGTCTTCTGGTAGTAACCATTGTTGGCGGTCGAAGCGATCAAGGTTTCCAACTTGTCGGTGGTACGCTTCACCACCTCATCGATCAGCGCCCCCTCATCATCAGGCTCCAGTCCAAGCGCCGCGATGTAGTTGCCGATCCCAGGGACTCGCAGAGTCCCTGGAACTCCGGTGATCAAGTCGATGTTGATGATTTCGGAACGGATCGTGGCCCCGTCGAAATCGAGGAACAGAGTCTGCGCCGTCCCAACCGTTTCCTGCTCCATCGGTGGGCGGTGAGCCCTCAAATTCAAAACATAAGAACCAACCCCGTCGCCGACTCGCACCGCATAGCGACCGTCGGTATCGATGACGTAACTGAACGAAGTGGTCCCATCAGTGAACAAGGGGTTTTTGGTGGGAGGCACCGTTCCTGGTGGCCGCTGGATGCGTACGTTCGTCGGCCCAATCGCAAAGAACAGTTCGGTCCCCGAAGCTTCGTAGAGCCCGACTCCCAGGCCAGTGGGATTGAAAGCCGCCGCCTGCAGGCGGACATCGAGAATATCCCCCTTGCGGAGGTCGAAGGTGTAGTAATCTTCATCGAAGAAAGTCGACATCAATCCATTGACATTGACCATGTCTCGCTTGGTGGGGAGCGTCCCTAGCGGAAGATACTGCCCGCTCAAACGTGAATTGTTTGGCTCCGCTTCGGTGACTGTCAGAGGGTTGTTGGAAAGCCCTTCACCCGCCTCGCCACTGCCGCCTCCCGACGACCGATTCTGAATCCGCGTCGCAAGCGTGTCGTATGCTGCCTGGTCAGTCATGTAGAAGGGAGCCATGATCCCTTTGGTCAGCGGAGAGATGTCCGCCGCCATCATCTCCCGTCGCTCCAACTGCTCCGCGACGCGCTGTTTCTGCGCTCGCTTCTTTAGGCTCTCCCCCCCCAACAACCGCGCAAAGAGGCCGTTGTTCGATCCCTGCCGATTCGATTGACCATTACGAGAAGCCACAGTATTCCACCCCCAGCAGCGTTACCAGTTGATCGAAGATCGAGCGACGGACGAAAGCGCTTTCGAATCCAGTGTTTGAAGTCCAGTTCGAAAAGCCAGTGGAGCTTCCCTGCCAGAATCAACCCGCGGTGACCCAAAGCCGACTCGGCTCAGTCCATCACCCGCGATCCATCCCTGAAACACATTGATCTCGCCCAGTCCGTGGTCGAAAATGGGCTTTTCAAATGAGAAAAATGGGCAAGGGAGGGGTTTTCCGATTCTAGTTGGGGCCCCTGGGCTGTCAACAAACTGCCCTTCGCTTGTGATGGGCGAAGGGTTCCTCGAGTTCCGTCGGCAAGCGACAATTTTGCTACAACCTGAACCACTCCCCCCAGGCTGTGGCAAATCGCACTCCGCGACGGGAATCTCTTGACCTGCTTGTTTCTCGGAGCGAAATATAGGGATAGTGAAGGGGGAATCCTAAATTTCCAGCATTTGGAAGATGGGTTGTACCGTTCATAACGAGGAGGTTTACCCGATGGCTAAATGCCGACGATTTGGCTTCACCCTGATCGAGCTGTTGGTGGTGCTGGCCATCATCGGAACTCTGGTCGGTTTGCTCCTTCCAGCCGTGCAGTCTGCCCGCGAAGCAGCTCGCCAGATGCAATGCCAGAACCACCTGAAACAGTGGGGTTTGGCCATCGCGAATTTCGAGGCAGCTCGCGGTTACCTGCCTCCCGCCAGGATTGCTCCCAGGCCCGGGGATTCGACGGAATTGAGCTGTGGCGGCGAAGAACCGAACTGGTTCGCCCACGTCCTCCCGTTTGTGGAGCAGACCAATTTGGTCCGCGATGTCGACCTCTTTGGAAAATGGTACGACCAACCCAAAGAGTTCACCTCCACAAAGTTTCCGATCCTTTTCTGCCCATCACGCAGGGGCAGCCAGTCGATGCTAGTTTCCCGCAATGTGGGGGGGGCGACCGGGGCGACGCGGCTTCCCTGCGGTTGCCCGATTCCTGGCCGGGGTGGCAACCGAGTGGTCGACGGAGTTCCAGGCGATTACGCTGCATGCCACGGCGATTTGAGTCCCGGGGCCGTTGGACTCCCCTCTGACTTTTACTTCGGAGGCAACGGGTCCGGGGCGATGAATTCGTCCCGAGCCCTTTGCGAAAATGGCAAAGCGGTCGATTTTTTTGACAAGTACCGCTACCGCGATATCACCGATGGGCTCAGCAACACCTTTCTTCTTGGTGAGAAGCACATTAGCCTGGAACGACTAGGAAAATTCCCTGACGATTCCCCCATCTATGATGGCGATAGCCTCCCGGCAGGATCGCGTGTCACCGGCCCTGGCATGCCATTGGCCCAGGGGCCCAACGACTTGGTATCGACCTACTATGCCTTCGGAAGCTGGCATCCAGGCATCACCCATTTCCTCTATGCCGACGGTTCGATTCGATCCCTCTCCAACGCCACCGACACGGTCACGCTTGGGCAGTTGGCCAATCGGCATAACCTGAAATTGGAACGGCTCCAGTTGGATTGAGCCGTTGGGCCTACTCGGTCGCTGGAACCAACTCCCAAGAGTCAACCCAATCGTTCCTCGGGTTGATCCATCCCTGCCTGAATCCTGCACCGACTGGGAATCGATCCATTGAAGAGCCCCTCGCATCCAAGACGGTTCCACTATTCTGCGGTATTCGTTCCCGTAGTGATGGTTCTTGGAGGGATCGTGGGATGCGGCCCTCAGCAGGAATCAACCTACCCAGTCGATGGACTGGTCCGCTTTCCGGACGGAGAGCCGGTGCGTCTGGGGACAGTCGAGTTCCGTCGAGTGATCGCAGCCAATCCCGAGGCTCCCCGATGGATTGCACGCGGAACCATCGACCGGGAAGGCCGCTTCACTCTGAGCACCTTCCAACCAGGCGATGGAGCGTTGGCGGGGAACCATGAAGTCATTGTCCAGCAACTCATCATCACCGAAGACAGGTCTTTTGCAGACCACAACCACGGGCGGCGAGTATCCCCACACTACGGCGATTATGCGTCGAGTGGTCTGAAGGCACGAATCGAGGCGACCTCCGACAGGCAACCTCAGCAGATCGTCATCGAACTGACGACCGATCCGGCCGATCTTCAGAAGGCAGAATGAAGCTAGCAGCAATGCAGGCCCTGCACCAACGACATTGGCCGCAGCGGTTTGCTGCGGCCAATGCTGTTGATCGACAGGATCTCATGCCAAACGGATCAGCGATGGTATCACCAGGTGTACTCAGCCCCGAAGAATCCTCCGTCGTAAATCACCTCGGCATCATTATTGATTCGAGTGATTCGATTCGATCCTGGCTGGATCAGCGCGGGTGGTGCACCGTTGAAGTTCTCTGCTGCCAGCGCTACGTTGTCGATGTAGAGCAGTTGGTAACCACCACGAAGCGCCCAGGAATAGGTCAGGCGATAGACCGTGGTGCTGGAGAACGACATCGCATAAGCCGTTCGCGATGAATTGTCCGATTCGAAGAGTCCAGAGATCGAGTTAGCGACGATCGATGAGTTCAGATCAGCACGGTTCCCGAAAACCCCCATCTTCATTTCGACCCCCGAGCTGACGCCGGGAATAATGTTCATCCAAAGGTCGCCACCGACCTGAAAGCCCATCAGCGAGTTGCGGACCCCGGTGTTGTAGTCGAAGAACCGCAATCCGTTGCTGGCGAAAGTGTCGTTATTTTCACCACGTGCCGAGAAGGTCATCGATTCGTCCAGATCGATGTAGCGTAGCCCCATCAGGCTGGAGCCCTGAAGCCACCCGTAGCGTCCGACCCAACGACGCCTGAAGTTGACTTCGCCGTTATGAATTTCCGACTTGTAATCCAATCGATGCTGGAAGGAGCGATCTGGATCATCGTAGCCATTGAGCGGGTCGGTTCCGAAGTCGCTCATGAAGGAGAACAAGGTGGGAGTTCCAGCGGGAGTCGAGTTCACGACGGCCGATTCTTCCCATTGGTTTAGCCCCTGATAGACCGCTTCCAAATTGGAACCTGCACCCACCTGACAGTTGACGATCACGCCAAGGCCAGGTGCGGCACCGTTCAGATCGACGCTGTTGCTGGAGAGGACATAGTTGCCAGTCCCGGCTCCCTGTGAAGAGAAGTTGTAGTTGGCAGCTCCCTTGGATCGCCCCCACCAAGTCGAGTCGACCGCGACATCAAACCATCGCTGCGCCGCCAGACCAGCTTCGCCGTAAGGAGCCATTCCGGACAGCAGTCCGTGAAGCTTGCTGGTCACCCAAAGACCAAGTCCCCATCCGCAGCGGAAGCAGCCATTCTGCCCGCAATGTCCGCAGAAGAGACCGTCATCGATGCCATGGCTTCCGTAGCCGGGCGGCATCATGCCGTAGGCACCACCGGGCATCATCGATGGGTCGTAACCCATCATGCCACCATGGCCCATCATGCCACCTCCCAGCAGCCCGCAACCCATTGGGCCGCATCCCCCCATGCCGCCACCGCAGGCACCGCCGCATCCACCCATGCCGCCACCGCAGGCACCGCCGCATCCACCCATGCCGCCACCGCAGGCACCGCCGCATCCACCCATGCCGCAAGGATCCATCGGTCCTCCGCATGCGCCAAGCGACTCACCACCACCCATTCCCCAGTGGCTGAAAAGGCCGCCACCGAAGTGACTCGAGCCACCACCGGCGCCACCACTAGAAGGAGCCCAGTGGCCCGATCCACCACCGGTGGGCGAATCGCATGGCGCTCCCAAAAAACCAGCGGGCATGACAGCTTCGACGTCCGGATTGGATCCGACACGAGCGTTCATCCCGGGAGCAGATGGACCTGGGACCACCATGCCTTGAGGTGTCTGAGCATGCAGAGATTGGAGGCCGCCGAAGGTGGCCAGTCCAAACGATAGTGTCCGAGTCCAACGATTCTTCCAGTTCATCGATTCATCTCCAGCGGCAGTCGGCATCGATCGCACGCGCAGCGACACAAAGCCATCCCCCCTATCAGCCCACTTGGATGGCCAACTCGCGTTCCCCATCCCGCTCCCATCCCGTCTTCCACAGACATGCTTGGGTTGCATCCAACCCGCATATCCAGGCATGACGAGCACTACTGGTAGCGTTTCCATCAACACGAAGTTCGGAAGAACACGCGAATCAGGTAGGTTCCGCAGAGCCGTTACAGTCCGTTCTATCGGCTTGTCCGAGGTGAAAAGTTCGCTGAAACGATTGATTTCTAGCTTGCAAAACGACAAAAATCGTAATGACAGCTTGGCGCCTTCCTCTCAACTTTTCCGATTGCGAAGAGATAAACAGCGGTCCAAAGGGCTTGATTCGGGCTGCATAAGGACAAACGACGTTGAGCGACCTGCCGAAGACAAGTTCCTTGGCCGATGGACTGGAGGCTCTTTCGCCCCCCTCCTCGCAAACCGATGGTGCCCCCACCGCGACGGGGCAGCAAGCCAATCCTCATCCTTGGACGGTGCTACCGGCACCAGGCTCGGCAGGACTCTTCGCCGCTAGGCAGACCGACCCATCTCCCCATGGCATCACCGCTTTGGGATGGTTGCCTCCAGAGGACCTAAAAGTCGACCGACGATTCGTCCAAGAACGCTGGTTTCCTGCCGCTTGGCAAGAGGCGTACGACGGCATGATGCCGCGAGTGGAAGCTGAACTGTTGCATCTGACCGACTCACGGGGCCGATCCTGGTGGGTCCTTTCCGGTGGCCCCTGGGCTTCCCTGGACCTCCTTCTCCAAACTTGGCCCACTCCTCCTGAAAGCGTGCGCGCGGACTGGAAAAAACAAGCTGCCGAATGGGAATCACTGGCCACGAGTTTCCCGCCGCAGGAGTCGAATCGCTTGCAGGAAGACAACCTGCGAAATCACAAAAATGGAATTGCCTTGGAAGATTCCCAGCGATGGTGGGTCGATCAGCAGGGAGTCTTGCTTCCCTTCCTTGATCTATGGGGTCTTCTGTTCCAGATCGCAAGCTCCCTGCAAGCTACATCCCAATCCACCGAGAGGGAAAAGGAAAACTCTCTTGCAGCGAAGTCCAGACCCCAAACGCACGCCGATCCGACTCTGCGGAAACCTCAGACCGCCCCAAGCCGCCAAGCTACCGCAGCAACTTTCCAATCGAAGTTGCGATCTAAGACTCATAGCTCCGGTCGCTCGCCGCCGACTTCCCGCACCAAATCGGGAAATCGGAATCGCGCGACGCTGCTCTGGGTAGGCGCCATCGCCGTTGGTTTGCTTGGGCTGCTGATCGCTCGTAACTTCCAAAGCGATTCGACTCCTGTAGTCACTCCCAGCACCCAAGCAAACCAGCAGCCCACGGAACATCCAGGGGCCACCGAATTTCAGCCCCCGCTGCCGTCGACTTCCAATCCTTCTCAAGCGAATGCGCAGCTGCCCGCCGATCCTCTTGATCTGCGAGGTCTGTCGCCGACTTCCGAAACAGTTCCGTCGCAACCTAGCCTGGAACTCAGCTCACCCAACCTCTTTCCGGAAGGAGACCTGAAAACCAAACTCGATCGCCTCCTGGGCGGCTCGCCAGGGGAACCGCTGGCCAGCGTCTCCACAACCGACATTTTGCCCGAAGCCCCCTCCACCCAAATCGAAGGTTCCTCGGAGCTTCGTGATGCCGATTCCGCAGATCAGGTATCTGCGGACAGTGATTCGATAGGTGTTGCTGCCGGTCCCGATCTTCCCACCTCCGCTTCTCTCGAGGATCGATCCTTTCCGCTGGAGAACTTGCCTGTGAGAAGCAAGTGGATCTTGCGGGACCGAGGATTGGATCCCTTGTTGTCGTTGGTAATGGAACTGGAGCAACTGGAAGGGTGGCAATGGAATCGAATGCCGATCCCATTGGAAGCAGGCAGGGTCGTGCGGGCTTGGGGTAGGCATGAGGATCATCCTGAGGCAGGAGGGATGGTGATCCAGGCTTCCCTGCGCACTGGAAGGGTCTGGCAGATTGAGGTCGATGTCGGATGGTCGCCCGACCCGGAGACCCCTCCGGTGCGACTTTCCATTGGACAAGCCGACCAGTGGCTGAATGAAGTGCAAAGCGGTCTTCTTTGGCACGATCAGGCGTTGCAGCAATTGCGACAGACAAGAAACCTCACCAGCAACTCCTCCCAGCGGTCGCTGATGCTGGATCAAATCCGCACCCTAGAAGGGCAGCAGAGGTCGCTCAAGGATCTGGAATCGAGATGGCAGAAAGTCGCTACGATGTCCCAGGTCTTCTATGACCAACAAGCGATCCACCTTCGATGGCAATCCAGTTCGACCGATGCGGCATCGACCGATGAACTGCCCGAGTCCCCCTGATCGCGGGCGATCGAAAAGTCGCTGCTTGTCGAGCCATCCCCAATCCGGGGCCTTGGATGCATCCGATGGAGATCGCCGACGGCTTCCCGAGTTCTTGGTGAACCTTCCGGTCCATGGTATATTTTGGTCCAGCGGCGAGCAGACGATTGCCGCTGGAGATGGTCGGCCCGATGTTCCCGTCATCAGGTGGACTTCCGTCGTACCTTTCTCATCCGCTGTTCTCTGACAATTTCCAGGTTCCCTCCTTTTCCGTTCGCGGGATGTTCTCATGAATGACGCAACCGAAGCAGTGCTTTCAGCACGCAAGACCGAAATCCGTAAGCAAGCACACGAAAACCGGAAGGCCCAGTCGAACAAAGACGAAGTCAGCCAGACCATTGTCGATCGCTTCGTTGCGCTACCTGAGTATGCGGCAGCGAAAACCGTCATGTTCTATGTGGACGTCCGCGATGAAGTCCGCACCCGGCAGGCTCTCCCAGCAGCTCTCCAAAGTGGTAAGCGGATCGTTGTCCCGTACTGCGTGGACGGGGAATTAGAGCTTTTCTGGCTGGAGTCGATGGACGAGTTGGAACTGGGGATGTACCGAATCCTGGAACCTCGAGCCGACTTGAGAGAGGTCGCCAGCAAGCGATTGCAACCCGAAGACCTCGACCTGGTGATGGTTCCTGGCGTCGCATTCGACCGAAACGGTGGTCGCACCGGACACGGCAAAGGTTATTACGACAAACTGCTGCAGCACGCGCGAAGCGATGCCCCTCTGGTGGCTCTTGCCTTCGAATGCCAACTCTTTGACGAAATCCCGGTCGCCTCCCACGACATCTACATGGACAAGGTGGTCACCGAGAAAGGCGTCTATGTCGGGAAGGGGAGACCGGCAGCCTGAATTTCAAAACAGGCCCCTCTCAGACAAAAGGATTCGGCGCAGAAAGAGACGAGTGCCCGGTTGCGATGAAACAGAAATGCTTTGCCTCTAGTGCAGTGGTCTAGAGGCGAGGCCACGGTACCAGGAGCGAAGGAGAGCTGATGAGCGATCAGGAAGAGATGCCGGTTGAGATTGAGGACACGTATGCGGAAGCGTTCCGCAGTATCTACGGTCGTGTCCTTGTCACCGCCAGGGACAGCAAATGGCTTCTGGCAGCATGCCACGCGGCAACAGGACATGCCAGCAGCACCATTCTTTGCGATTGTGAAGCTGGAATCGAACGGTTGGTCGACGGCAAATCCGCTGGACAATCAACGCCCGACGGGAGGCCCGGTGCCTACCTTCAGTTCCATGTACCGAGATTTCGGAAGGACCGTGTGGAGCATCTGGAGCGAGTCATGCTGGCTCGATTGAGCCAAAACGTCCTGACGTGCCCCACAGCAAGGCTCTTCAACGCACTGGAGAGCGAGACCTATTTCCGGCTGGGGAGGAAGATCGCCTATTTTGGCGATCGAAACGAATACTTGGAGGAACGGTACGGCCAAAAGGGCTGGGTGATCCCGACCATGGGCGGAGATTTCTTTCTCAGCCGAAGGTTTGGCTATCGCGATGGGATCATGGGAGGCAATCTTTGGTTCCTTGCTACCACCGAAGAGTCGGCGATCGAGGCGGCGGAGAAGGCAGCAGCAGCAGTCGATCTGTTGCCCGAAACGGTAACGACCTTTCCCGGCGGTGTCGCTGCCAGTGCCAGCAAGGCTGGCAGCAGCTATTCGTTTCTCATCGCCAGCACCTACGCCGAGTTCTGCCCGACACTGAAGTCGAAACTGGGAGATCGGAGCAAGGTGCCCAACGGTATCCGTTCGATCATGGAAATCATCGTCAACGGAAGCAGCCTGGAGGACGTCGCCAAATCGCTCTATGCCGCAATCGATGCGGCACGCTCCACCCCCGGGCTCCGCAAAATCTCAGCCGGCAACTACGGAGGGCGGCTAGGGAAGTCGTTCATCTACCTTTTGCCCGACAATCATCCCTCCACTCCATCCTGACCCATACCCCATCATCGAACCTGCTGAACTGGCCTTCCAAGTCACTCAAATTGTCCCCTGGAGGCCGGCGGGTTTGGGGGTGATACGACACCATTCGGGCTCAGTGCCATCGCGGCGTGGAAGAAGTTGACCGATTCATCGCCAGGAGGAGTCCTGATGGCCAAGAAGAAAAGCGTCGGTTACCGTTTTGGTTCGCACATGTCGATCGCCGGTGGCTATTACCGCGCGGTGGAGGCGGCGGCGGAGATCGGCTGCGACTGCGTCCAGCTGTTCACGAAGAATAGCAATCAGTGGAATGCCAAACCGATCTCGCAGGAAGAGGTGGAGCGATTTACTCAGGCGCTTTCCAGTCGTGGGATTGTAGCTCCGCTTTCCCATGCCAGCTATCTGATCAATCTAGCATCCCCTGATGATGCGCTCTGGGAGAAATCGATCGCTGCGATGGTGATCGAATGGCAACGAGCCGAACAATTGGGACTGGATGGCGTGGTGGTGCATCCGGGAGCCTTTGTCAGCAGCAGCGAATCGCAAGGGCTGGATCGCATCGCAAAGGCTCTCCAGAGGATCGCCAGCGACGTCATGCCGGCCTCTAGCTGGCTGTTGCTGGAGAACACCGCCGGTCAGGGCAGCTGCCTGGGACGCACCATGGAGCAACTCGGCTGGCTAATCGAACGCACCGGTCCCTCGATGCATGTCGGTGTCTGCATCGATACCTGCCACGCCCATGCGGCAGGGTATGACATGAGCCAACCTGAAGGACTGGAAGAACTGGCCAGCCAGATCGATCAGTGGAGCGAATCGGGGGTGGTCCGCGCAGTCCACCTGAACGACAGCAAGAAGGGGTGTGGATCGCGAGTCGATCGCCATGAGCATATCGGTCATGGTACGATTGGGGTCGAAGGATTCGAACGTTTTCTCCACCATCCCCTGTTTTGCCAACTCCCGATGTATTTGGAGACCGAGAAGGGTCCCGCAGAGGATGGCAGGGATTGGGATATCGTCAATTTGGAAACGCTCCGACGGTGCGCGGGGCAGGGACCTTAAACAGCAGAAGGAGTAGGCAACCATGAAGCAAATCCAATGGATGGCAGCGGCTGGAATTCTGATGGCATCCTTGATGGCGATTGCAGCCAGGCAGATGGAGGCAAGTTCTGTGGATGAAAAAGTGCTGAGGCATGTGGTGATGTTCCAATTCAAGGAAGCGACATCGGAAAAGCAGATTCAGACGATCGTCGACGCCTTCCGCGGACTGCCGGGGAAGATTCCCGAAATCCGCGCGTTCGAGTACGGCGTCAACAATAGCCCTGAAGGCCTGGCCGACGGTCTGACTCACTGCTTTTTGGTGACCTTCCACAGCGAGAAGGATCGCGACGCCTATCTGCCGCATGCAGCCCACAAGGCATTCGTCGATGTCCTGAAGCCGCATCTTCAGAAAGCAGTGGTCCTCGACTATTGGTCAAGCAAGTAAGGCAATCTGGCAAAAGGGGACACCGACGCTTCAGCCTGGACCGATTGAGGCAAGCAACTACCGTATCGATGCATGGAAAGAAGAAAATGCCCACATCGGATGATGATGTGTGGCAAAGGCTTCACGGCCCCGCTTCGATTCGGCCCTCGAACAATCGCCAAACGGCTTGTGGCTTTCCGCCAGGAGCCGTCCGAAAGTAACGTCGAAGAGTCTAGGCCCAGCGGAGTGCTTCGGCTGATGCAAAAGAAGCGGATAGCTAGAGCCGTACTGGCAAGATCGATCGGCAAAACGAGCATGGCAAAGCTGTGTCGCAGTGGGTTGCCATAACCGACGGAATGGTTCGATGGACCGACAAACAAGCCCGGGGAGATGCCAGATGAAAAACCGCGTCTTGGGGAAACTGTCACAACGACCAGCGATCCACTGCTTGGCAGTCCTCGCCTTCGTATCGATGCTATCTCCGCAACTGCCAGCGCAGCGCGTCCCGTTTCGGGGGCGGATGGAGGTCGATGGATCGGCCGAATTGATGTTGGCACCTCGCGAATTGCGCGCCATTCTGGAGGAGGCCAAGGAGCAGGCCAAGCGTGGAGCGTGGGCAGAAGCCTCTCTAGGGATCGGCCAGATCCTGGGGCTTGAGGAAGACGCTACAGACCAAGTCCCCCAGAATGGCTCCGGAGGCGACTTCTTTCTGGAATCGATGGAGGGTGCTGACGAGAAGCCACGCAACGACGGCAATCCACCTGCGACCAAGAGCCTGAAGGCTGCTGCGCTCGAGCTGCTTTTTTCATTCCCTAAAGAGGGAAGCGAAGTGGTGGAACTGCGGTATGGTGCAGCGGCCAAGAGGGCCTTCGACGAGGCGTTGCGGCGCGTCGACCCGGCGGCGATGCGGCGCGTTGCCAATCGGTTTCCATCCACACAGTCAGGCAGGCTGGCCACTTGGTGGCTAGCCGAATGGTCGATTGGACAGGGCCAACTGGAGCAGGGGGCTCAGTGGTTGGAATTGCTGATGGAACAACCAACCGCAAGGGAACAGTTCGGCCCGGCTCTAGGCATCTGGACTTCTATTCTGTGGCGCGCGGCAGGACAGGTAGATCGGGCCATCGAGGTGGGGATGAAGGCACAGAACCTTTTCGCCAATGCAGATGCAACTTGGAACGGAAAACCTTGGAGGTGGGGAAGCGACAGCGATGCCATCCGACAGCAATTGAACCAAATCGACGTTGGATCGCTGATGGCTGGAAGGCAAGCCGCTAAGCAATGGTGGCAGACCAACGGCCGCGCGGACGGCAATGGTCAAGGCGAGGTGGGACAGGTGCTTCCATTGGTCCAGTGGGATCTGCCGATGCATGCAGCCCCTCAGGACTCCCAGGCCGTCATGGCGGTGATGCGGGAGCAATTCAATGACCGAAGCTATGGCTACCCCAGCCGCGTTCCTTTGGTGGTCGGCGACTACGTCGTCGTGCGAACCTACGACCAGCGCACACTGGGGATCGATCAACGAACAGGGCGCATCATTTGGGACAGTCCCTACGAAGGCTTTCCTCTGCGGGCTGTCCGTAATCCGCTCCTCGAGCCGATGGGGGATGGCGGATCGGTCAGTATCCCCGAACCACTGCTGCGATCCGTCTGGGCCGACTCGGTCACCGGTCAACTCAGCAGTGACGGCCAACGCGTCTTCGGCGTCTGCAGCACATCGGCTCGCCAAGCAGCCGATCGGATGGCAGCCGATGGGGCGCAGGCAGCCATGCTGGGCATCGATCGCTCCACCTCCAATGTCTTGCGTGCCTGGAGCATCTCCAGACAGGGAGCCATCCAGTGGGAAGTTGGGGGAGAGGATGGACTTGGTGCGGAGGAGTTGGCGGGTGCATTCTTCCTGGGTGCACCATGTATCGAGGGAAACCGACTTCATGTGCTGGCCGAAATCAACGGCGAAGTGCAGTTGGTGGAACTCGATCCGGTCACAGGGCAGTTCAAGGGGGCGCAAAGTTTGGTCGCCAACTCCCTGCTCCCCATCGCATCCGATCCGATGCGTCGCCCACTGGGTGCGACGCCTTCGGTCCATTCTGGGGTCATCCTGGCACCGACGCTAAGCGGCTACCTGATCGCCTACGACACCACTTCGGAAACTCTTCGGTGGGCCATGCGGTATGGTGGCTCCACCAATGCGATGCAGCGCATGCACGTTTTCGGCGGTCAGGTTCGGGACGGCCTGGATCCTCTCGCGCCTCGATCGCTCGAAACCGCCCCCTTGGTTGCTGATGGCATGGTTTATTTCCTCCCCTGTGAACCAGATGCCAACGGCCTCTTCGGTATCGACTTGGCATCAGGAAAAATTCTCTGGACGATGGCTCGCGATGCACTGCGGATGTTAGCGGGTGCTTGGGATGGCAAGCTACTGGTGCTGGGCGACCGGTCGATTCAATTGCTGGAGGGCAGGACTGGCAAGCCGGTGTGGCGAATGATGCTGGGTGCGAACGAACGATTGGCAGGCCGCGGCGTTCGCCAAGGAAATCGATACCTGCTGCCCACCCTCAATCAGGAAATCCTCGCCATCGATCTGGATACCGGGAAAGAAGTCAATCGCTATCCAGTGGAAGGACGCCTGGGGCATTTGATCGGTGTGGGAGGCAGGTTGCTGAGCCTGAGCGCGATGGAACTTTCGCAGTACGTGCTCAAGGAGCGGTTGACGGAAGAACTGCAAAGCATGAGGCCCGAGGAGACTCAAAGCGCTGCTGCCGGTGCCAGACGAGCCGAACTGGCGCTTGGTCAAGCCGACTACGCCACCGCCATGAACGAAGCCAAGCAAGCGCTTGATAAGCAACCAGACGATCTGGCCTCGCAGTGGCTGATGATGAAGGTGGCCATGGCTGCCATGAAGGCCGACTTCGAGACGTATGGTCCGAAGGTGGAACCGTATGAACAACTTTTGGCGGCAGGCCCCGATCGCACCACCTACTGGACATTGATGGTGCGCGGCTTGACGCAAAAGAAACAGTGGAACTCGGCGTGGCAAAGGATGCTGGCTCTCACCGGCGAATCACTTCGCAGCGCCCCCTCCGATCCGTCGGCACCAGGGACGATGATGCTGGACCGAGACTGGATGATTGAACACCCCCGTTGGGTTGCCAGCCAATTCGAAAAAATTTGGGAATCGGTTGGACCCGACGAACAACAGCAACTTGCGGGACAGTTCGATGCATGGGCAAGAGAACTCGATCGGCAATCCCCCTTGACGCGACGGCGACTGATCGGAGCGGTAGGAAATCTGCCTCCGGCAGAGCCTTTTTTGGAGCGAGCGGCACGCGACGCGGTGGCCATCGAAGAATGGGAACTGGCCGAACCGCTGTTGTGGCGGCTGAAAGATTCCACCGAACCCAAGAGAGCCGCATGGGCCAGGGAAATTCTGGCGCAACAGGCACTCCAAAAAGATCTGAAATCGATCGCAGTGCGTTCGTTTGGAATCGATCCCCAAGCGATCGATCCCCAAAGAGAAGTCGACCCCAGGCTACCGACCCGCGACCCCATGTCCAAGGAAGATCTCATCCAGTGGCAACGGTCGCCAGAAAACTGGCCCAATGGTCATGTGATCGTCGAACCGATGGAAGGAAGATTCGATCTTGGGGCAGGCGGGATCCCCTTGGACCTGGAGGTGCAACCAGGAGACCTGCTGGATGGCTGGTCGCTGCGATGGGCCAACAACGATCTACGACTGTCCAATCCCTGGGGCCAGGAGACGCTGATCGGAGCGATCGAGTTTGAGCTGCGGGCAGGGCAGGATTTCAACCCGGCGGCTTACGCTTGGCGGCATCGCATCGTCCTGGAAATGCCTCAGGAGCTGGTGGTCATCGATGCGTCCCGATTGCCGGAAGGAGAGCAGGCGATTCTTTGGCGGCAAACGTTCGGCCAAGAAGATCCATTCGTCGAAGGTCGCGGCCCGCGATCTGGGATCGAAGAGACGATTTGGGGCGAACGAATTCGCAAACCCGGTCGCGACTATCGCCTGCTGGGTGCAAACGAACAAGGGATCTTTGGTTTCGTAGGGGAGGAATTGGTCTGCTGGGACTGGATGACCGGCGAAAAGCAATGGAGTCGACGATGGAAGGGGAAGACGACACAGGGAGCTGTGGATCGCAATCGACTTCTACTGGTCGATTCCAGCGAGGGGAAACGCTACCAGATCGACTGTCGCGATGGGACGATCGACCTGGCAGGCGATTGGCCGGCAGGCTGGCAATGGCGCGCTCATCATCGAGGACGCATTCTGGCGGATCAAAGAAGCGCGGAGCCCAATGCACTGGGTGCATTTCAGCTTTTCGATTTCGATTCGGGCAAGAGCTTACTGGAGAGGACCTTCGCTGCAGGAACCATCGCTGGGGTTGGAGAGCAGCGCGCCCTGGTGGCGTGGGATACCCAGGGTCTGATCACCTTCTGGGACTTTGAGAAAGCGATAGAGACGCAGCAACAAGCGACTGCTGAAAAGCGACTGCGGGAGATCCGTCTGATCCGCATGGGAAATCGTTGGCTGATTCTCCCTTACAGCCATGCCTACGACGCTCCCATCGAAGTCTTCCCCAGCGCCAAAGATCCGCAGTATCGCATGGTGGCTGGGCCGATCTATGCGCTCGATGACGAAGGCAAGCTGGCATGGCAGCGTGGGGCCAAATGCTACCGAATGCTCTTTCCCCTGGCGCAATCCAAACAGTCTCCCCTGATGGTACTGGTCCGCCGAATCAAATGGCCGGCGAGAGATCAAGGCCCGCGCGAAACCACCTCGATCGCCCTGCTGGATCTCCGCACCGGGCAAACGGTCTACACCAACCACCTCTTGCCGATGGCCCGGGGTGCCCAGTTCTCGCACCGCGTCCACCCCAGTGAATCGGTCGCCTGGGTTGGATTCGGCGGGCAGATGCTCCGCGTCGAGTGGACGGACCAAGAGACGCCTCCGTCCCCCGTCAGCCCGGTTGGGATGGTCCATGCGCGCACCCCACTGGCTGCCCCTGCCGCGTCACTTCAGAATCCCGGCCGTGGAGAACTGGAGTTTGGGGAATCGGGCGAGCTTCCAGTAATTCCACCATTGCCTCGCGCCCGGTAGCTATCCTGGAGCGTATGATGGAGGCGAGCGGAAAGGGGAAAGTGGCATGGCAGTCCGCCTCCCGATTCGCATCCATCCTGCCGGCAGATGACCCGTGGGCGGAGGGCTTCAGCAGAGACCGACTGTTGATGGCCGGTAGCCTGAAGTGGCCGGAGGCTTAGTTCCCAGACCGAACCAAAACCGCGATCTCGTGATCGCGTTGATGAAAGGAACCAGCATGGCACGTCCGTCGGATGACCCACTCGAAAGGGTCCACCAGACGCGCGAGAAGATTTTTCACCAGATGGAAAAGGTGATTGTTGGACAGCGCGAAGTGATCGATCAACTGCTTGTCTGCATCCTCAGTCGCGGCCACTGCCTTCTGGAAGGCGTGCCAGGACTCGCCAAGACCTTGATGATCAGCTCGTTGGCGAAAACGATGAGCCTTTCCTTCAGTCGCATCCAGTTCACCCCCGACTTGATGCCAGCCGACATCACCGGCACCGAGATCATCGAGGAAAACAAGACGACCGGGGGGAGGGAACGCCGCTTCCTGGAAGGGCCTCTGTTCGCCCACGTGATCTTGGCCGACGAAATCAACCGGACACCACCCAAGACGCAGGCAGCCCTGCTGGAAGCGATGCAGGAGCGGACCGTCACCGTCGGACGCAAGCAACACTCGCTCTCCGATCCTTTCTTTGTGCTGGCGACGCAAAACCCGATCGAACAGGAAGGAACCTATCCCCTGCCCGAGGCCCAGCAAGACCGCTTCATGCTCAAAGTGAACGTTGACTATCCGAAGTTCGACGAGGAATTCGAGGTGGCTCGCCGAACGACCTCGCTCGGGGGACAGTCGATTGAGCCGGTGGTATCGGGAGAAGAGATCCTGCAATTGCAGCAGGTGGTTCGTGGTGTCGAAGTCTCCGACAACGTCATCCGCTTCGCCCTGGCCATCGTGCGGCAAACTCGCGTCAGTCAGCCGGGGGCTCCCGAGTTTGTCACCGAGCAGGTGGGATGGGGTGCGGGCCCGCGAGCGGTTCAGTTTCTCATTCTGGGAGCCAAAGCCAAAGCCGCGATGCGAGGCAGCCCCTACGTCGATGTCTCTGATGTCCAGAGCTTGGCTAGGCCGGTGCTTCGGCACCGCATGGTGGTCAACTTTGCAGCCGAGAGCGATGGTGTGACCAGCGACGATATCGTCCAGAAGATTCTCGATTCCACCCCGACCGCTCAGGATGAATTGCTGCGCGATGCCCGATTCCAACGCATTTTTGCATCCTGACGCGATCCGGCGGATCAGCCGGATGGAACTGCGTGCGAGGCATCTGGTCGAAGGCTTTCTAGCCGGGATGCACCGCAGTCCCTATTTCGGTCAGTCGATCGAGTTCCTGCAGCACAGGCAGTACGTGCCTGGGGATGACCTGCGCCATATCGACTGGAAAGTCTGGGGACGCCAGGATCGGCTGTATATCAAGCAATACCAGGAAGACACCAATCTCCGCTGCAGCGTCCTGCTGGACACTTCGGAGAGCATGGGGTACGGGCGCGGCTCGCTCAATAAGATGGAGTATGCATCGACCATCGCCGCCTGTCTCTCCTACTTGGTGATTCGCCAGCAGGATGCGGCAGGCTTGGTGCTGTTCGATGACCAGATTCGAAGGCGCCTGCCTTGGCGGTCCCAACGCAAGCACCTGCAGGCGATTCTCGACTCCTTGCAGGATGTCCAGCCCGCCGGCCAAACCAGCTTGGAAAAAATGGTGAAGGAAGTTCGAGACGGATTCACCAAGCGTGGGCTGATGGTTCTCATCAGCGATTTTCTAGGAGTCCCAGCCGAATCGCTCAAGACGCTGAAAGGACTGGTCCAGGCGGGCCACGACCTTCTGATTTTCCATGTCCTGGATGACGACGAACTCGATTTTCCCTTTGAAGACCCCACCCGCTTCGAAGGCTTGGAGATCCCCGACGCCTTGGCGTGCAATCCGAAGGCACTGCGCGATGGATATCTCGAATCGCTGCAGCGATTTCTCGATGCGATCCGCAAGCAGGCGGGGAATCTACGAGCCGATTACAGGCTGGTGCGGACCAGCGAGCCGATCGATGCGGTTCTGACGGCTTTCCTTGCGGCCCGACTGGCCCACTTGAAGAAAGGCTGAGCAAGGGGAGAGATCATGCAGTTTGTCTTTCCATCGCTGGCCTGGGGATTTCTGTTGATGCTGGTCCCCCTGGCGATCCACCTGATCCAATGGACGCGCCACCGCCAAGTCCCCTGGGCGGCGATGGAATTCCTTTTGGAAAGCTACCGGAAGCATCAGCGGTGGGTCTGGATGAAGCAACTCCTGCTGCTTCTCAGTCGCATCGCGATCATGGCGACACTAGCAGCCATGTGCGCCCAGTGGATCAGCAACGCCCGATGGGCCAATCTCTTTGGCCAGTCGGTGACCCATCACCTGCTGCTAGTCGACGACTCCTTTTCCATGGCCGATACCCAGCAGGGCGCCTCCGCCTACCAGAAAGCGTGGGACGCCGTCGGAGTCCTGCTGAAGAATGCGGCAGCTGCTGGAGGCACCCATCACGCCACAGTCCTGAGGTACAGCCAAGCCCAATCGACCGGCGCAGCTCCACCGACCGGCGCAGCTCCATCGACCGGCGCAGCTCCATCGACCGGCGCAGCTCCATCGACCGGCGCAGCTCCATCGACCGGCGCAGCTCCACCGACCGGCGCAGCTCCATCGACCGGCGCAGCTCCATCGATCGATGCGCGAGCCGATGTTCTGGCTGCCAGCGTCGCGTCCGATCCCACTCCGCTTCTGGAAGCGATTCGTTCGACGCGTCCCACCGCCCTGGAACTCAGTCCCGTCGCTGGCCTGCAACTGCTCCAGCAGGTGCCTCGCATCGCGATCGATGAGCAGCGGATTGTCTATGTGGTCAGCGATTTCCGCCGCAAGGATTGGGGCTCCCCAGAAGCCATCCAGCCGGCCATCGCATCGCTCGCCGCCGAAGGGACTCGCATCGAACTGATCGATTGCGTCGACGAGGAACATCCAAACCTCTCGATCGAATCGGTCGTTGCCGATTCCGATATCCTCGCAGCGGGAATCCCGGCGAAAGTGAGAGTGCAAGTCCGCAATTCCGGCCCGTCGGTCGCCCGCGATATTCAGGTGCGGCTTCAGGCGATCGATTCCGCAGAAGCCGGATCCGCTCCTCGCTTGGCCGAACCCTACTCCGGTAAGGTGCAAGATGTTCCCCCGGAACTGATCGATCGGTTGGGGCCGGGGGAGTCGACGGCTTTGAGCTTTCAGGTGGTCTTCCCCTCCAGCGGCTACCATGGGCTCCATGCGATGCTGGCGACCGATGCCATCGAAACAGATAACCACGGCTATGCAGTCCTTGCGATGGACCAAGGGAAGCAGGTGCTGGTGATCGACGGCGACCCAAAACAGCAGAACGGATTTTTTCTCGAAGCGGCACTGGAGCCGGGGGGGCCGGCGAGGACAGGTCTGCGTACCGTGCGAAAGGAACCAGCGTGGTTGCGCGATGCGGCATCTGAGGACCTTGATCCCTACTCAGCGATTTTTCTTTTGGGTTGCCCCAGGCTGGATGTGGCGGCGGTGGCCAACGTCGAATCGTATTTGAATCGTGGTGGGGGAGTGGCGGTGGTTCTGGGAAGTGAAGAAGCGACGCTGCTCGACTACCAAGCGGCCGATCGCAACTGGTATCGCGATGGCGAAGGCTTTCTACCGGTGCGACCGCTGGACGCCTCGCCTCTGGATGGGGAACGGGCTCCCGGAGGTGCGGACATGAGCATCGAAGCCCATTCGATTTTTCAGTCCCTACTGGCTCTCAACTCCAATCCCCTCGGGATGGTGCGTGTCAGTCAGCGGGTGGCGATCGATACCCAAAAACCGCTGCCCGCTCAGGCTCGCATCATCGCCACCTCTCGCGACAAACAGCCCTTGCTAATCGACTCTCCGTTTGGTGCCGGACGGGTGCTGACCTACCTGGGAGGTTGGACCGACGCGTGGTCGAATTGGCCTCGCGATCCCACCTTCGTCATCACTTCCTTGAAAATGGCAGCCTACTTAGGATCGTTCCGCCAATCCGAATCCAGCCAGTCGATACTGGAGCCTTTGGCGTGGCGTGGCAACAGCCTGCAGTTCGCTCCCAACTACCAAGTGGTTTTTCCCGCCATCGGCGATGGGGGGCGTGTCGCCGTCGAAGGGGAAGCAAAGTCCAGCGGGGAAGGCCAGCTATCGATCGATATTCAGCCGGGCGACCCTTCTCTCAGCCCGTCCGTTGCCCTGGCCAGCACCCATCCTGGCATCGTCGAACTTTGGCTGCAGCCGTTAGAAGGAGAACCGCAAATGCGAAGCTTCGCAAAGCAGGTCAGCTCCAGCGAAGGCAGCACCCTGAAGGTCACCCCCGAAGAACTGCAAGAGGGACTTCGGCCAGTGGCCATTCAATACCGCAAAGCCGATGCCGTTCAGGCCAGCAGCGCCCTAGAAGCCTCGGCATCGCGACGAAGTTCCTGGTGGATCTTGCTGCTGGCACTGCTGGCGCTCGAGCAGTTCTTTGGCTGGTGGTCCAGCTACCACATCCCTAAACGCAGCGTGAAGGGAGCCACCTGATGACCCCACTCCCGCTGGGCCAGATCCAATCCCGCACCACACTTCAGTGGATGCGACTGGAGTCGTTCGATCAATGGTGGCACTGGATCGCCCTGGCGTTGGCAATCGCAGCGGCTCTTTCGTACCTGGTGTTCTGGTGGCGGCGAGACACCGCCGAACTTCCAAGACCACTTCGGTGGACGCTGCTGGTCCTACGATCAGCAGCATGGCTTGGTGTGCTCCTCTTTTTCCTCGACCTGCAGAAACGAAGCGAAGAGGAAATTCAGAAACCTTCTCGGGTTGCTGTGCTGGTCGACACGTCGCTCAGTATGAGCCTTCCGGCTGACTGGTCGACCGGTGGGGAGGGCGCATCGCGCGCCAACGAGGTAACCAAACTCCTGCAAGGCAGCGACTGGCTTCCATCGCTCAACCAGCAACACGAAGTCGCCATCTACCGGTTCGATGAATCCCCGAAACCTCTACCAGTCGCTCTTCTTCCCCGCGACAACGCGAACCGCAGCAAACAGCCTGCAGGCGGTTTGGAAAACGCTCCTGCTGTTTGGCAAGCTGCTTCCTGGGCCGCATGGATCGGTTCGCTTCTAATCACAGTCGGACTCCTCGTAATCGCGCTCACACTTCTGGCACGCGGTCGTTCGAGGGAATCCAGCCCCAGGCAAGCCGGCTGGCTACTGGCGGCGACACTGACTGCGATCAGCGGCCTGATCATCGCAGGCACCGGAATCCTGAGAGGCTCCCAATTCCCTCTCCGATCTTTGTGGCACTGGACGATGCCTGCCACGGAGGATTTGGCACAACCCAAGTCCTCCAAAGACCCATCCCAGTCGCAGGACTTGGCATCCATCGACTGGACTAGCGCGCTGGCCCCAGTCGGCACCCAATCCCGACTAGGAGATGCCATGCAGGCGATCCTCGATCAAGAACGTGGCAACCCTTTGGCAGCGATGATCCTGCTGACCGACGGCCAATCGAACGCAGGCATCAATCCCGAAGCCGCCGTGGCGGATGCTGCGTTGGCTGGCGTGCCGCTGCGCATCGTCGGCTTGGGCTCCAGCGATCTGCCCAACAACGTCCGACTGGTCGACGTCGATGCCCCCAAACGAGTCTTTCCGGGAGATCCTTTCCGATTGAGCGCGTTGCTTCAGTCGACAGGTTTTGCCGGCAAGACGGTCCAGGTTCAACTGCGCCGCTCCCGCAGTTCCGATTCCCCCGCCGACTCCGATTTCAGCATTGTCGACGAACTGCCGGTCGAACTGGCGGCTGCCGACTCTCTCACCCCAGTGCAGTTTGAAATCGAACCGCCAGAATTGGGAGAGTGGATCTACGAAGTCAAGTGCTTGCCACCGCCAGGAGACTCCAACCTCCAAGATGACCGACTCGATACCTCCGTCCGCGTGGTGGAACCTAAGAGCAAAGTGCTGACCATCGCCGGTGGTCCAACGAGAGAGTACCAGTTCGTCCGCAATCTGCTGTTCCGCGACAAGACCATCCAGTCCCATGTCTATCTGCAAACTGGATCTCCCGGCATGTCCCAGGAGGCCCAAGAACTGCTGGAAACCTTCCCAAACTCCCTCCAGCAACTCTCCGAATACGACTGCATCCTGGCGTTCGATACCGACTGGATGGCCCTTAGCACCGAACAACTGGAGGCTCTGGAGCAATGGGTCGCTGAGCAGGCTGGGGGCCTAGTGATGATCGCAGGTCCGGTCGCCACGCCTCGCTGGGCCGGCACGGAAGGCAATGGCGATCGCCGCGCTACCATCCTGCGAGGTTTGTGTCCGGTCGACCTGAACGCGCGAGGTCTTCGACTGCTATCGTTGGGACGGTTCGAAGCCGATACCGCATGGCCCCTGAAGATCACCGAAGATGGTGCTCGCACCGATTTCCTCCAGGTCCATGAAGATCCCCAGAAAGCTCAGAACGCCTGGAACCAGTTCCGTGGTGTCTACAGCTACTTCGCCAGCTTTGATCCCAAACCAGGAGCTCAGACGCTGGCCCTGTTCACCGACCCCGCCGCCGCTCAAGATGGCAAGCTCCCAGTTTTTCTAGCCAGCCAGTTTTTTGGCGCGGGTCGAGTGGTCTTTCAGGGGAGCGGAGAAATCTGGCGACTTCGCGAACAGGGCGAAGGGCTGTTTGATACCTATTACACCAAGCTGGTCAGGTGGGTGTCGCAAGGACGGCTTCTGAGGGATAGCAACCGTGGCATCCTGCTGCTGGATAAAGAGGAAGCGATGGTCGGGGAGACGGTGAGCGTGCGAGCGATCCTCAAGGATGCCCAACTGCAACCCTGGATCCAGCCTTCAGTCGAAGCGAGGCTGGCCGACCCCAACCAACGCACGCAGACCATTCGTTTATCCCCGATGCCCGACAGCACCCAGCCGGGTGTTTACCTAGGACAGTTTGTCATCCGACAGCCAGGCAATCATACCCTGCAGCTCTCCTTCGGCTCCATTTCCGAGCCCGTGGTGCTCAGCCAACAGGTTGCTGGCCGAGTCCCGGCGACGGAGGTGCAAAGCCCACAGCGAAACGATCCCCTTCTCGAACTCCTTGCGGATCGAAGCTCGGGCATCTTCTTCCGTGGTACCCAGCCAGCGATCGAATCGGCCGCATCAGGTCAAGCGAGCCTGATCGATGGGCTGAAATCACAAGACCAAACGCAGTTTCTTCCGGGGGCTCCTGACCCCAGTTTCCAAGAACGCTGGATGCTGCTCCTGATGGCCATGATCGCCGGCTGCCTGGGCCTGGAATGGTTGCTGCGAAGACTCCACCGACTTGCCTGAGCCGAAGGTTACCGGGAAGACAGAGACACACCGAATGCATCGATCGGAAAATGGCTAGATGAACGAAAAAGACCTTGCTCTCGAAGAAAAGACACCTGGCGAGCTGCTGGCGCCACTGGTGTTGCTACGCCGCAAGATCGCAAACTACATCACCTGGCAAACCCTAGCCGCAATCGGACTCTGGTCGATCTCGCTCTTCTGGCTGCTCGGTTGGCTCGACTACCTTCCCACGCGCTGGGGTGCCAATGAGTCGCCTCGCTGGGCTAGGCTGCTGATGCTGATCCTGTTCCTGGGAGGCATCGCCTACTTGGCATGGAGACTCGGCTGGAATCGTTGGCGAGTCGCTTGGTCGTTGCCCTCGCTGGCGCTGGCGATCGAAAGGCGATTCCCATCGCTGGGCAGCCTTCTAAGTACGGCAATCCAGATCGCTGGGGGCAAACCCGATCAGGAGCCTGCGATCTCCGATGCAGCCAAGGTGCGCGAGGATCTACCGGCTGTCGATCCCGCAATTCGTGAAGCGATGCGCCGCACCACCGTGGCTCGAGCCATGGAAGAAGCAAAGAACATCCAAGCTTCGGATGTACTTCGCTGGGAACCACTCCGCTGGCAGATTACCGCCCTTTCACTGATGACTGTCGCCAGCCTCTTCGCCGCCGCGTGGCGTCCCGCCTGGACGGGCCAGTGGATCCAGCGATTCATCGGTCTTGCCAATGTCCCTTGGCCCCGGCAGGTGCAGATGGCGATGGATGGAATCGAGCTGGAAGTTCCAAGATTTTCCAGCGAAACACAGCGCACCCGCTACTTAGTCCCTTTTCAGGGCAATTCCGTCGCGATCCCCAAAGGGCAGGGCGGGGTCCTCCGTCTATCGGTGCTTCCCGAATCGAAGAAAGCCCCCGAACAGTGCATGCTCCGCTATCGACTAGCCGATGGCAGTCGCGGCCGCACCATGCTCAAACGGATGCCTCCCCAAACCGGTCAAAGCCAAACATTCACACTCGAAGGCCCCCCGGTGAATGCCATCGACGCGTCGATCGATCTCAGCGCGTTCGCCGGGGACGGACGACTGTTGGGCTATCGCGTCGAGGTGCTCGATAGCCTCCTGGTGCAGCAGTTGCTTTTGGAAGTCACCTACCCTTCCTATCTCCAGAAATCAGGGACCAGCTTCCTCGCCGAAAACCTACGCTACCAGCCAGGCATGCGATTGCCTCAAGGAACCAAAGTCGATCTGGTGGGCACCGCCAATCGCGATCTCGATCGTGTGGAGTTTCTGATCACGGGACGATCTCCCGATCCCGCAGTCGCACAGCCCACTCAAGGAGTCGAAGAACCGATGGTGAAGATCGAGCAGGTGGTGGGGGAAGGAAAAACCTTCCGTATCCCGCTCGGTTCCATCGACCAGACGACGCGAGTCGACCTCAGGCTCTGGAGTCGCGAAGGGGTTTGCAGCGACCGAGTCCAGCAGTACGTCGTGGCAGCGATCGGCGACGCGGTACCACAGGCAGAACTCCAGCTGGATGGAATCGGAACGGCGATCACGGAGAATGCCATCCTGCCAATGAAGCTCAAGGCAGTCGATGACTACGGGATCCGCGATCAATGGATGGAAGTGGTGCAGAATGAAGATCCACTCTGGAAAGTCCCCGTCCCTCTCCCTCCCAACGGCCAACTCGATCAATCGCTCGATCTCCGTCAAACCGCTCAAGAAGGCTCCTTCCAAGCCAAGGTTGGCTCTTCAATCACCATGACACTCGCCGCAGAGGATCACTTCGACCTCGTTCCCCAGCAGAGCCACATCGGACGCGCTACACCAGTGCAACTGGCGGTGGTGACGCCCGAAGCCCTCCTGGTCATCTTGGAACGACGGGAGCTGGCGATGCGGTCGCGCCTAGAACTGATGCAAGGGGAATTGGAGCAGATGCAGGGGGTGCTGATCCGCATGCAGAACGCCACCGCTTCTCAGCCTGCAGCTCCCCAGCCTCCGACTCCCCAGCCGACAGACCAACCCGAAGACCAGTCCGACCCATCCGCCATGCAGTCCCTGAGACTGCAACAGGCAACCGCTCAGGCGGAAAAATCCTATGCGGAGCTGAGTGGCGTGGGGAAGGAAATCCAGGCCATCGCAAAGGAACTCCGCAACAACCGAATCGACAGCATCGACCGCCAGCAGCGTTTGGAAGAGAAAATCGGAAAGCCGATCGACGACCTGCTTGCCGGCCCCTTCCAGCGATTGAACACCCAGCTACAGCAACTGCGCAAAGGTGGAAGCGATGCCTGGATGGCGGCGGGAGCTGCGGATCAGGCGATGGCAGCTACCGATCAGATCCTTGCCGGACTAGCCGAAATCCTGAAGAACCTCGTCGACATCCAGGACTTCAATGAACTATTGGAAATGGTTCGAGGCATGGTGGACGAGCAGAAAGAGCTGCTGGATGCGACGAAGAAGGAACAGAAAAAACGGGTGATTGACCTGTTCAAATAAGACAGCACGTTTTGCCAGAGGGTTCTTCGGGGCATTTCGTGAGTCATTGTTTTGATTTCTCGCTCTACGTCCGCTGCAGCGGACGGACTCGCTCTTGCACTCGATGACCAGTGTCCCAACTTGTCTTTTCGAGGACGAGCACCATTTCAGTGAGGACGAGCACGAGTACGATTATTACCAGTCGCTTAGGCTTCGAAGACGCAATCATTCCTCATGAGCCTACTAGGGAAAGCAAACGTCTACCGTTGGTTTTTCTTCCCCGCAGTCGATCAAGGGCTCTCGGGTAGGGAGGAAGCTTCCTGGCGACTCGATTCACTGCATCAGGCTACGTTCGCACGTGAAAGGGTCGCCGGAGCTTGATTCCGTATCGTCAGGAATCTTCCCACTAGCAGCGGAGGGGCACCAGCCCTCCGTTCCCAAGTCGTTCAGGATTCGCGACGCAGTTGCGGGAGCGGAACATAGTATTTGCAGTACCGTTTGCCATCGGTGTACTGCGTGCCTCGCCCATCCTCGACCAGCACAGTGGCTCGCCGCGTAATCCGGTGGACGATCCCGTAAAGCCGCTTCCCTTCGATGGCGAATGAAACGCGGGACCCAATCTGGATCTGGTAATGCTGAATCGCTCGTTCGTGCTGCGTCGTCAGCTCATGCCGATGCTCGGTGTGACCGAAGATTGACGAGGTGATCGACTGGAATCGTTTGGCCGCGCAGTTGCTGTCGATCCAGACCAGCATCTCCAGCAGATGGATCAGTTCGTGCTCCACCACGCGCTGCATCGCTTCCAGACGTGTCCAGCACAACTTTCCACAGACTTTAACCTGCTCCCCCTCCTTTTGAAACGATTGATAGAGAAGGGCGGCCGACAGGGTGATTTCATACCGACTGCCACCGAACTGACCATCCTTGGAGGGAAGCATCCATCGAGTGGTCTTGCCCCCGGCGCTAGTCATCCGGCGACTCCACCGAAACTCGATTCCCCCGCGCCTTGCCAGCTCCAGGCAACCGCCATCAAAAAAGGCCGCGTCGTAAAGCTCCACCATCCTGCGAAGGTCCGACGACTGCACCGCCTGGAAGTTCGGCTGCTTCATCGCCGTCGACATGCGCAAGACCTCCTCTCCGATCGCATGGCGGTTGGCCTCCCAAACCGATGTTCCCTTGGCCATCGCAAGCCGGGTCAGGTCCAGCAGCCTCTGAGGCGTCATCGGCGTCGAAGAAGGTGGAAACATAGCGCCCAACCCTGGCCAAACAACCCAACCACTTTCCAAAGTGGTCTCACTCTTAGTCCCTACCGAATCAATTCTAACGCCTTGCGAGCATCCTTTGTCCCCATCCCCAAAAGCGGACAAACAGCGGTTATTGCAACGAAATGGCGACAAAGCAAGAAATCACTCTCGACATTGCAAAACCAGTTAGGAATCACAAACCTCCTAAATTACCCAGCACGAATTGGGAGGCTGAATCTTATGAAAAAGAGGAATAATCGCTTCAAGCGGCACAACCCACCCCACCGATCCTCCCCTCATCTCGGTGGACCGCTACCGTGCATTCGGCTTTTCCCATGGAGCGGACTCATTCGGTCACATACTCTCCTCGAGGCCATCATGAAGAGCACCTCCTCGCCAAGCGATCTTTGGAAAAAGATGTTGATAGGAAGCTGTTTGGCAGCACTTCTGCACGGGCCTGCCACGGCGCAATCGCCGTTGCTTGAAAAAGTCTTCAAGCCGCTCAAACGCAACGGGCACCCACCCGCAACGCGTTCCGATCCGGCAGTGGAAGAGTTGGCAAAGAACCTTGACTGGCTGGAACATCAGCTGGAGCAGTGGGGGAGTGTTGTCCCCAAAACACCGGATATTTGGGGAGATGCGAGGCTGACCAAGTACCGCCGCGAGGTGGAAGAGCAACTTCAAAAGCAGGTGTCAACTTTTGCATTTGGAAGGATCAGCGGAGTCCAGGAAACCCGCGATATCGCTTCATTGGAAAGCGACCTAAAGATCGGTGCAAATGAAACCACCCCGACGGGAGTGTTCGCCCCGATCCCCTTGGATCTCCCAACCGAGATGCAGGTCACTAACAAGGATGTCCAGGTTGAACAGATAACCCAACTCGATCAATTGAAGCGATACCTGGATCACTTGAACGAGCTTCGGAGGATCAACGAAGGGGATGACATCTCCGACACACCAGGATACTCCCTGAATTTAGTGCGGATACCAATCTCCATACTGCCAGGCCAACGAACAAGAGAGGGCTTCGGGGCAGAAGTGACGCTGAACGTCCAACCGGTATACGACGAACTGCTTTTGGCCAATACGTTTCGGGATCTTGTCATCAACGATGTCATCGATCAAATCGCTGTACCTGTTACCCAATTCATCAACCAAGACACCAAAAAAGCCCGGCAGGTAGTAAAACTCTTCGATTTAAGCATCAACACCGAGAAGTACTTGGAACAAATTCAGGACTTCGTATCGAGACGACCGCGTCTTTATGATGCAGACCAAGTTCAAGCCATCCAAAAGAGCCTCGGTACCTCGACAGGGTTCCACTTTTACAGGATTGACAATGGTGAGATCCGAGTTCCTCATGACTATTCCGAACTGAAGCAATTCTGTCATGAAATTGCACTGATCGAAGCAGTGCGGTCCAAACTCAGAGCGCAGGCTACCGAAAAGCAGGAGGTGTTAACCGCGGACAAGGAAACGATTCAGCGAGGACTGCAAGAACTTCGGGCAGCACCAGGTGCATCGGCTGAGAGTGCCCAGCAATTCAATTTTGGGCCCGACATCACATCCGCCCTTCAGAGGGTGGGAATCATGCCAACAATTTCCCTAGATCCCGTTCACCCCGAGAACAGGGACCACCCAACTAACGCTCTTCAAGATGCTCTAACGAAAACGTCGCAAGGTCTTCAGCAAGTGGAGGAAGACCTAAAAGCCTATGCAGACAAGGCGGAAGTCTCCGAGAAAGTGCTAACGTTTGCAGATGAGAATGGATTGATCGACTTCGCCCTCGATCTCAATCGCCTAGCCCTTACCGACCTGACGGTAACCCCCTCCAATTCCAGACGATCGACGCTGCCTTATCCACCAAGACATCTGATTCGGAACATCGGATTTGAAGAAATGGCTGCCATCCTCACCGACATTTTCACCGCCTTCGAACAAGACGTCATCAATCGAAAAATCGTCCATTTGACCGACGTCCAATCGTATCTGCGTGATGAACTGACAGCAGCCTACGAATTGCTGGCGCAAACTGACTTGGCCGAGATCTGGCTGGAAGCCGAAGCTTCGCAATCGCGACTGGCACGAGCGGTGAGGCTTCGCGACCACGGCGCAATCGAAACCGAGCGAAACCTGTTTATCTCTCATCTTTCTTCTGATTCGGGCAACGATGCACTGGTAACGAATGAGGGAGCCGTCGTCGAGTTCAAGGATCGCTTTCAGGTCGAAGATCGATCAACCCGTGCCCTCGCATGGGCGATCTTCATCGAATCGATGTTACTGAATGAGCGATTGAAGGAATCGATACGAAACACCCTTGGAGACGATCAGTGCGCCGAATCGATGACATTCTACGGGCCAAGCCCCAGTCCCGAAGCATGCGCCCAGTTCAGTCGATACGTTTCGGCGCGATGGCCTCTTCGGGTCTTCACGGTCGATCCCGTTGTCAGCGAACAGAACATCGACTCGACATCTCAGGTATTTCGCCAATCGCAGTTGCTGGTTGCGGCATCATTCGCTTCAGGGAAAGTCAATGCCAACTCGGCAACTCGAATGCTGCGAAAAATTCAACGCGACATGGCGACCATCGACCTCAATCGAACGGTTGTCGGATTTGCCCACGGCGACCAGACCTTCGGTTGGCGTTTTTACCCTCGTTTTCAAGTCGCCCCGGTGGAAGGAAATGCAAAAGTTCTTTTCCGGGACCTGATCGGTGGCGGCCCTACGGATGAGCAGCTTTTGAGAAGCCGGAAAATCGAGCCTGGGATGAGGGAATGCTTGGCGATCATCGTGATGCCTTCATTCGTTGGCCGCGCGACCATCGACAGCCGAAGCAGTTGGTTCCGCCTCGACAGTCCGAAGCATTCGGCACTCTCCCACCAGGAAACAGTACAGTACAGCCGTTCGATCGAGACGATGAAGTATCACGCCCAGGCATGTGTTCGATGCCCTGATCTGTATCGCGATGGCGAAGTCAGCCGGTTGCTGTCACGTGTGGAACAACTGAGTCAACAACTGCCGGCCCAGACCCTTTCTTTTGCGGTTCCCACCGAGAACAACCTCGGCGGATTTGAGATTCTATCCGCCGGCACTGGAGAACTGGCCCCCGAGCTGCTGGGATGGTACGGCGCTCCAGGATACAGCACCGAAAATGGAGCGCACTTCTTCTTGGCTGGCGATAACTTCAGTGTCCATGAGACGTCACTGATTGCAGGGAATCAGGTGATTCCTTCCTCTGCTATTCGCATGCTCAGCCGCCAAATCCTGGAAGTGAGGCTGCCCGAGAATCTGCCGTTCGTGACAGACAATCGGATGAATGAAAGCGACGAAGATACTTACGCTGGCTACATCGATCTCCACTTGGCCACTCCGTATGGCGTCAGCGGCCATCTGCTGATTCCGGTCCTCCAGTCGGCACCACCACCACCGCCTGTCGATAACAGTCCCATCTTGCAGGACAGCACCCCGGTCGTACACCTCTTTTACAAGGAAAAAGATGGAGTTTGCCAAATCGTTCAAATCGCCCCCTGCGACCTACCCATCGCTCAGATCACCACCAACGCAACGGGAGTCCCAGGAGGCGTACCTGCGACCATTACGATGAAAATGGAAAGCAAACAGGGCCCGCTGAAACCTGTGACGTTTGCACCGATCTCACCAGATCGAAGTGCATCCTACAACCTGCAGGGATCGGTGGTGATGGAGGCGGCGGCGCCGAAGGGATCTCTGTTTCATTCGCTGGAAGTGTATGGCAACTGGTTACTCCAATGCCCGGATGGAAACTGCGATCACCTGGAAGGTAGCCCCGTATCCGTCAGCTACACAGCAGAAATTGCCTTCGGAGACGCCTCTCCAATCAAGGCAAAAGGGAAATCTCATCTGATCTTGGTTTTCAAGAAAATCACCAAGTAACAGATGCGAGTCAGAGTGGATTCGGCATCCTCTGCGGTCCTTCGATCCAAAGCGCAGGGGATGCCGATACGCACATACCAGATCGCCCCCTTTTTCTCTACGGCTTGCAGTCGCTGTCGACGGCACCCATCGGTCGCCAAGCACTTCCGCATCAAGAAGTCTCGACCGGCTCCTGTTGCAGCCAGTCTTCCGCTCTTCTAGGCTAATGGGGTACGGGACTCCCTCTGGATCCGAGGATCGAGGAGGGCTTGTGCCGTCGGTTTGCCAACGCTCGCTTGCCATCAAGCGGCGTTTCCCACCTGAATCACCCCTCTCCCGCTCATTTCAGCAGAAAGAGAAGTGCCATGAGCCAGTTGAACCCGTCGCAGATTTCCTCCCCGCAGGAGCATGTTAGTCCATCCCGTCGCAGTTTCCTTCAGCAGTCGGCAGTCGCCGGTGCGGTCGCCTTGCCGCTGGCGATGCGATCGGTCCACGCAGGTGCTGACGACACGATCAAAGTCGGTCTGATCGGTTGCGGTGGACGCGGTATGGGCGCTGCCTCCAATGCCCTGGCTGCCGACCCAGGGGCCCGCCTAACGGCCATCGCCGACATGTTCGAAGACCGTCTGGAACTGGCGGAAAAAGCTCTCTCCCGCCAACTTGGCGATCGGTTTCAGATCGCCGATCGCAAATTCTTCGGCTTCGATGCTTACCAGAAGGTGATCGACTCAGGGGTCGACGTCGTCCTGCTGACCAGCCCACCTCATTTCCGGCCCCAGCACCTGGAGGCAGCGATCAAGGCAGGCAAGCACATCTTCTGCGAAAAGCCAATCGCCTGCGATCCCGCCGGTGTCCGTAAGGTTCTGGAACTCTCCAAGCAGGCTGAAGAAAAGAACCTCAACCTCGTCTCAGGGCTCTGCTGGCGCTACGACCTGGGTGTCAAAGCCACCATCGAAAAACTGCTCGACGGTGCCATCGGCGATATTGTCGCCATCCAAGAAAACTACCTCACCGGCACCCTTTGGCAGCGAGCCCGCCGGGATTCCTGGACCGACATGCACTACCAAATCTACAACTGGCTCTACTTCCGCTGGCTGTCCGGCGACCACATCAACGAGCAGTTCATCCACTCGCTCGACAAGTCGCTGTGGCTGCATCGCGATGAACCTCCCGCTCGTTGCTACGGCATGGGAGGACGACAGTGTCGCACGACAGCCGAATTCGGCGACGTCTACGATCACTTCTACGTCGTTTACGAATGGGCCGACGGCACCAAGACCTTTGCTGCGACGCGGCAGATGGAAGGCTGCTTCAACGAGACAGAAGATTACGTGATCGGCACCAAAGGCACCGCCAAGGTGCTGGCGCATGAGATCCAGGGCGCCAACCCCTGGAAGTACAAGTACGAAGGACCAGGCAATCAGCCAAACATGTACGATCTGGAACATGTCGCTCTCTTCAAAGCGATCCGCGATGGCAAGCCGATCAACAACGGGAAGTACATGTCCTATAGCACCATGATGGCGATCATGGGACGCGAAGCTTGCTACTCAGGACAGGCCATCACCTGGGACCAAGCGATGAATTCCAAAATGGATCTCACCCCGCCCGCCTACGAATTCGGGCCAGCTCCAGAAGTCAAAGTGCTTCAGCCAGGCTCCTACAAGTTTGCCTGACGAAATCAACCTGATCCTTGAAATCCCAAACCGGCCAACGTTCCCACCGAACGTAGGCCGGTTTTTTTAGGGTCCGACGGGGCTGATCCCCTGTAGATAGGTGGGTCTGTATGAACCACCAAGCGGCGAACCATCCGGCGATGGGAATGGGTGACGGCGAAGGGGATGGGTCGACCGAATGGACTTTCGATGGCGAACGATTTCGAAGAGCTTACAACCAGAGATCGACAAAGAAATTCGTGATCCGCTCCATCACCTGCAGTGGATCTCCCAGAACCATGTTGGCCAGCAACGCCCACATCAGTCCCAGCACAGCAACGATCGCGTAGAGAAATCTTTTCAGCGATAACACTTTGGATACAGCAGCAACCGCCATCGCGTCACCATTCTCCGAAGGCAAGCCTCCTTCGGTAGGTACGGCAGCGGTTGCAGGTAAAGCCCATTGCATCGCCAGTCGCGGAGCGGCGAGGGCTAGCCACAAAGTTCCTGCGATACCGACGACGATCAGACCGATGAGCACCCCCCAAATCGCGCTTTGGATGGGACCTGGGTCGATGAATCCGTCGAGCAGATTCTGCAGCACAGCAACCGCCGCGCAAAGAAAGACCTGCAAAGCGACTAGGCCAATCAGTCCTTTAGCAGCCGAATTGGCGACAGGCCCGTTTTCCATCTTCATGGTGTCCCACCTCAAGAAAAGTTGTTTGTTCGGCTCTGCAACCCAACACGAAACCTCGGCACGTTCGAGCGGAAAAGTCTTTATCGAACTCCAATTCCGTCGGCGGTTGCCCAGTAACCGCCTCGAGCATGATCGCATAGCAATTCGCTACCTCGCACCGATTCGTCGACGACTCCGTCGCAGTAGACCGTTTTCCCACCCACCCAGGTACGAACCGGCCAGCCAGTCAGTGTCTCCCCAGCCCATGGACTCCATTTGCACTTGGCCCACTGCTCTTCGTTTCGGATCGTCTTTTCCTTGCGAGGATCGACCAGCACCAGATCGGCATCGTACCCTTCGGCGATTCGCCCTTTGCCCACCAGCCCCCAAACTCTTGCCGGCGCATCGCACATCCAACTGGCAATCTGCGTGTAGCTGCACCTTCCTTGTGCGGCCTGATTGAGGATCAGCGCCAACACGTTTTCGACCGCCGGCAGGCCACTGGGAGATGCGGGGTAGGGTTGAGCCTTTTCTTCAAGCGTATGGGGGGCGTGATCGGTCGCGATGACCTGGATGTCGCCATCCAAGAGGCCCTGCCAGATCGCCGTCGCATCCTGTTTGGTCTTCAGCGACGGATTCATCTGCACCAGGGTTCCCAGTCGTTGGTAATCGTCGATGGAAAAGAAAAGATGGTGCGGGCAGGCTTCGGCGGTGATCCACGGCTTGGCGGGTGCAAACAGCGGCACTTCATTACCAGTGCTGACGTGAAGCACATGGAAGCGATGTCGATGCCGGACTGCCAGATCGATGGCGCGGCCAGTCGCGATCATCGCAGCGCGATGATCGCGGATCCGGCTGTGATCGGCGACCGTCAAATCGCTTCCCAGCGCCGCCTGATTGGCTCGCACGGTCGATTCGTCTTCGCAGTGCGCGCAGATCGGAAGCCTCGCCAGCGCAAAGATTCGCTCCAACGCCTCTTGCTCATCGACCAGCAGATCCCCGGTGCTGGAGCCGATGAAGATTTTGATCCCTGGGTAGCGACTAGCGCGGCAAAGTTCGTCGATATTGTTGCAGGTGGCGCCGATATAAAAACCGTAATTGACCGCGCTGACCTCCGCCGCTCGTCGGTACTTGGCATCGACCAGATCGCACGTGATCGCAGCCGGCTTGGTGTTGGGCATCTCCAAGTAGGAAGTGATCCCACCGGCCGCACAGGCGCGACTGGCCGTGGTGAGATCTTCCTTGTGCGTCAACCCCGGCTCGCGAAAATGCACCTGGTCGTCGATGACTCCAGGGAAAAGCAGCATCCCACGAGCCTCAATGGTTTCGTCGACAGGAAGGGACGATGCGGGATCGATCTGAGCGATCTTGCCCCCTTCTATCACGACATCCATCTTTTCCAGATGGTCCACCAACACCAATTCAGCTCCGCGTATCAGCGTGCGCATGATCTTCCTATCGGTCGCAGTGCGAAGGGAGGTTTCTGCAGGAGGAATCGGATCCTCCCAAAGTCGACGTTATTCTACCCCGCCGCAATCGCTCATGATTTCATCCGCCTCTTTTTTGGTGTACCATGACCCGCTGAGGCGTGGCGATAAATGCCACGGTAGCGATACACCCACCGCGATAAGAGCGAGGAGAGATTCATGGGCGCACCGGCCAGCTCGGGCGATTACGTAGCACCCCCGCAAGGAGATCTGCTGGGCCACCCCAAACCGCTCTGGATGCTTTTTTCGACTGAGTTCTGGGAGCGGTTCTGCTACTACGGGATGCGGGCCATCCTGGCGGTCTATGTCGCTCAAACCTTCTTCGGGCACCTCGCCGAGAAAGAAGCCAAAGCGGCCGCATCGCTCACCTACGGCGGATACACCTCCCTGGTCTATGCCACCGGCATGCTGGGCGGCTTCATCGCAGACCGGTTTCTTGGCTACCAGCGATCGATCCTCGTCGGCGGCCTGCTGATGGCCATCGGCATGTTCATGCTGCTGATCAATGACCTCGCGTGGTTTTTGGTCGGACTATCGGTAATCGTCGTTGGTAATGGACTTTTCAAGCCGAACATTTCTTCGATGGTCGGAAAGCTTTATGCTCCAGGTGACGCGAGGCGTGATTCAGGCTTCACCATCTTTTATATGGGAATCAACGCAGGCGCCTTCTTCGCCCCAATTGTCTGTTCGGCATGGATTGGCGCCACGTACGGGATGAAGTACGGATTCCTCGCTGCAGGCATCGGCATGATCCTCGGGATCATCATTTTTCACTTCTTTACCGAGATGCTCGGTTCGGTCGGCAAGGCACCCGCTGGAAGAGAAGGGTGGGGGCCATCGATCCAGGTCTTTCTCGGCTCCCTGGCTCTTGTTCCCGTCATCTACTTCCTGCTCAGCAAGAGCGACCTTTTGGGCTACGTCCTTGTCGGATTGATGGCCGCCTTGACCATCTACTTCATCTCCAGTGGAATGCGCAGCGGTGATCACGTGCAGATGCAGCGCTACATCGCCATGATGATCCTCTTTTTTGCCAACATTCTCTTTTGGGCGCTCTTCGAACAAGCCGGCTCTTCGCTGAATTTCTTGGCGGAAAAGAACGTCAACGCCCCCTTTCACTTCACGCTATTCCAAAGTTTCAATGCCCTTTTCATCGTGGCTCTCGCCCCCGTTTTTGCCATGCTCTGGCCGTGGCTGGACCGCCGCAACATGAACCCCTCGATTCCCCGCAAATTCGCCATCGCCCTGGTCACGGTGGGGCTTGGATTTTACGTCCTGGTCCTAGCGATCCGGCAACTGGGAGGCAACATCGACCCGGCCACCGCCAAGATTCACTGGACCGTTCTGGGACTCACCTACCTGATCCACACCGTGGCAGAGCTATGCTTATCGCCGATTGGACTTTCGATGGTCACCAAGCTGGCGGCCCCCAAGGAAGTCGGCCTTGCGATGGGAGGCTGGTTCCTTTCAACCGCTTTGGCCAACTACGCCGCTGGCGTGATCGCATCGATCGCGTCGGGTGGGGGCGGTCATGCGGAAGCTGCGGGTTCGTTGACTCAGTATGCGACCGTTTTCAATTACCTTTGGTGGACCAACCTGATCATCGGCGGGATCTTTTTCTTTCTTGCACCGCAGATCAACAAACTGATGCACGGCGTGAAATAAGCAGAGCCATTCCAACGGTTGGGGAACTCACCGCATGCGGCCTCTGGTAGTTGCCAGAGGCCGCCATCTTTTCTCTCACATCAACCAGGCACTTCCAGATCGAACCACATCGGGAGTCCAGCATGTCCAGCGATCCACGCATCGACCAATCCGCCAACGGGAGCCCCAAGGAGAGTTTTCGGCCGTATGTCCCGGACGAACAGGTCCTGCCGGAGCTGACTTGGTTTCCCCTGGTGATGGGATCGCTGCTTGGAATTATCTTCGGCGCCTCGTCCATGTACCTGGTGCTCAAGGTCGGCCTGACGGTCTCCGCATCGATTCCGGTCGCGGTGCTATCGATCACACTCTTTCGCAACATTTCTCGGCTCTTTGGTCTACGGCGCACGACGATCCTGGAGAACAACATCGTCCAAACAGCGGGGTCTGCGGGAGAGTCGCTGGCCTTTGGTGTCGGGCTGATCATGCCGGCGCTGTTGCTTCTGGGCTTCGATATCGACCTGGTTCGCGTGATGACGGTCAGCGTTTTTGGCGGCCTGCTGGGCATTCTGCTGATGATTCCCTTGCGCCAAGCATTCATCGTCAAACAGCATGGCACCTTGACCTTTCCGGAAGGGAAGGCGTGCGCCGAGGTGCTGCTGGCGGGGGAAAAAGGGGGATCGACCGCGACGATGGTTTTTTCGGGTTTCGGACTTGGATTCCTCTACCAAGTCGCGATGCAGGCCCTCAGGCTTTGGCGCGACTTCGCCTCGATGGCTCTCCATGGAACCGATGCTGCCGGCAAAGCGATCGGGCTCAAGGGGGCCTCGATCAGCATGGAACTGTCGCCATCGCTGCTGGGGGTCGGCTACATCATCGGCCCAAAGATCGCAAGCATCATGGTGGCCGGCGGAGTCCTGGCCTACCTAGTGCTCTGCCCGATGATCGTCTACTTCGGGCAGTCGCTTGAGCAACCTCTGGAGCCTGGAACCAAGCTAATACGCGACATGTCGGAAAACGACATTCGGGGCGCTTACATTCTCTACGTCGGGGCAGGGGCCGTCGCCGCAGGGGGAATCCTGAGCATGCTAAAGGCATTGCCGGTCATTCTGGGTGCCATCGGGACCAGCCTGAACGACATGACCCGCAGCAGCCGCTTGGCGATCACCAAGAGGCGCACCGAAACCGACCTATCGCTCCCCGCGGTACTGCTGGCCAGCCTCCTTCTGGTCGCAGGATTGATGGCGGTCCCACAGCTGGGACTCGGATTCACCGGGACCGGCATCGCGGCGGCCATCATGATCGTTCTCTTCGGCTTCCTGTTCGTCACCGTCTCCTCCCGACTGACCGGTGAAATCGGATCCTCCTCCAACCCGATCTCCGGCATGACGGTGGCGACACTGCTGCTGACCTGCCTGCTACTGCTGGGGCTGGAGCAACTGGGGATCGCGAAAATCGATAAACAGATCAAATTGACCGCGCTGACGATCGCCGGGGTGGTCTGCATCGCAGCATCCAACGGTGGCAGCACCGCTCAGGCACTCAAAGTAGGGCACATTTTGGGAGCGACGCCACGCGCCCAGCAGTGGGCCATTCTGGTCGGTGCCCTCACTTCCGCGCTGGCCGTTGGCCTAGTGCTCCTGGCGCTCAACGAAGCCAACTCCACCTACAGCCGCAAGGCCGTGGAACCGCTTGCGGGGGTGGTGATCGATCCGGCGGGCCTTCCCCGCGACCGCGTCCGCTCGGGGCCCTACGCTCAAGACGATTCGAAGCTCTACGCCGTGCTCAACGTGGGCCGCGCCGAAACAGACCGCGGCGTCCCGCCCGGACGGTACCTAGTCGACGATCAAGGAAAAATCACCTATCTGGTCGATCCCGCGATCAATGGCTTACTGCAGGTCGATGACCAGGGCAACGATGTCAGCACCAAAAAATTCGATGCACCCAAAACCGTGCTGATGCAACTGATCATCGACGGGATCCTCGATCGAAGGCTCCCCTGGAGCCTGGTGCTGATCGGAGTGCTGATCGCCGTGACATTGGAACTCAGCGGCGTCGCCAGCCTACCGTTTGCGGTAGGGGTCTACTTGCCCCTGGCTGCTTCGACTCCGATTTTCGCCGGCGGCCTGGTTCGCTGGCTGGTCGACAAGTGGCGAGGCAACCCATCCGCCGAAGATGACTCCAGCCCGGCAATCCTGCTCAGCTCTGGCTATATCGCGGGCGGTGCGATCGCTGCTGTCCTCATCTCGTTCCTTAACTTCGCACCGGAATGGCTAGCTGCAGTCGACTTTTCTGCCACCCCGGACGTGGCACCGACGCGGCGAAACCTAGTAGCGGGGCTTCTTCCTTCTTGGTGGTTCGCCACCTCATGGCCAGCCATGGCCGCCTTTTCCCTGCTGGCTCTGATCCTTTGGTTTGTTGGAGTGCAAGCCAAAAGGTTGGAAGATTGAGCAGCGATCGCGACTCGCTGGAATCACCCACCGAACTCTCGAATCGGTGGGTGGCGATACCCGACTGGCTCTTACGCTTGAAACAAAGGCCTTATCGCTTGGCAGGTGCCAGAAGCGACTCGACTTTCTCCTCCAGATCCGCTGCGAAATGCGTGCCGCTGGCGACCACCGTGCCGCTGGGATCGATCACCAGCGTGACCGGCAAGGAAAGCACCCCCAGCTTGACCGAGAGGTTACTTTCCATCCCACCCTCTTCGTAAAGGTGGATCCATGGATAGTTCTTCTCCTGCTTCAGAAAAGCGATGGCATCTTCCGCGCTTCGATCGACGTTGATACCAACGATCGAAAGCTGACGCCCCTTGGCGAACTTCGCCTGCAGTTGCCGCAATCGGTTCATATCGGCCTTGCAGGGGGAACACCAGGAGGCCCAGTAGTGGACGATGATCACCTGCTTGCCGAGTTCGGCCGAGTCGAAGGGTTTGCCATCGACCGTACGGCCGGTGATGCGCATCTTCTGCCCCGCCAACTTCAGCCGCTTGGTCGCCCCATCGGCCTTCTTCCCTTGCAGGGTGTCTGGAAAATCTTTCGCGGCGCGGGCATACCACTCCACCGCTTCATCGGACTGCCCGCTGAACTCTGCCGACAAACCAACCAGCAGCATCGCCTCCGGGGCCTCCGGCGACTTGGGGAATCGTTCGACGAAATCCTTGAGCCCCTTGAGATGGTTCTCTTCGATCTCTTGGAAGTTGGCGTCGGGCTTACTGATGGCCAGGACATGCTCCGCACGGATCCGGCCGAAAACTACGGCGCTCAACGCTTCCTTCGCCTTGGGCAGATCAGCCAGTCGTTCTTCCAGCTTGCTCAACCGCGCCGCCCCCTCCGGAAATTCTCCCGCCTGCGCGGCTGCCGAGACGGTTTCACCATACTGCCGAACCCACGTCTCCAACTCCTGATCGTTGCTGCTTGCACCGATCAGCTTTTCTAGAAGGTCCGCTCGCTCCCCATGCAACTTCTGTCGCTCCTCGCCACTCGTATCGGCCATGCGACTGTCGATTTTGTCCAGCTGCGTCAGAAGTGCCTGCACATCGGCGCTCATGCCAGACAGGTCCTGGCCACCGTCGGCTTGACGTCCCGGTGTGGCCGCAAGGAAGAAACCTCCCTCCTGCACCAGAGTACCGCCCGAGGCGAACTTAGGCAGATCGATCAACCTCCACCCCTGGCCTGTTTGAACCATCGAGCCGACATACACTTGCTCCGGCTTTCCTCCAGGATGATCGACGACGGCCACGGCATTTTCGTAAACGACTAGGTCGGAGGTCGAACCATCCGTTCCGGCCGGAAGAACCCCTGGACGATCCGCTGCAAAATTGGACCACTGGGTCTGGGCATCGATCGACTTTTGGCCAGTCAGGGACGCTTCCATCCCCTGACGTGTTGCGAGAAGGCGCTGGGCCAGCAAGGACTGACGCTCCTCCCCGAGGCCAAGTGTTGCGAGCAGATCGTCATCGAGCAGCAGCAGCTCCAAACGGCTTTGATCTCGATCGCGATAGACCCCCACTAGCTCCTGCGTCACTTCTTCAGCGGAGATCGCCTTCCACTGATCCAACGCTCCATCCTCATTGCGATCGACGCCCCAGCGAGTCCCTTGGGTGCCCAGCCATCGGAACTGGTCGACCTTCCCATTGAAGTCCGAATCGATGTCGCGATAGATCTCGATCCCGCCAGAAAAATAGGACCACAAATCGACGTTGCGATCCCCATTGGTATCCGCGAACCAGCGGAGCATTTGCCGATCAGGACCAAGGACCAGATACCCCTCAACGCCCGCACGTTTCTGTAGGCTTCCCTGGCATTGATCGGCTGGGAACGACTCCGGCTCAACCCCCTTTTGCTTGGGAGCCTGTGCCAGCGCCTTGACCAACTGGGGATCGGGATCGGCTGCCAGAGCGTAGCTGGAGGATCCGAGCAACATTGCTATCCACCATCCGGACCTTCGGCTCTTCATCCTGCAACTCCTTTTGCATAGATTCCCTCGCGCGGGCTTGTCCATCCGCACG
>Ga0315909_10000792_pt1 | contig 42202 bp, 33 predicted proteins | sample LakEriMetagenome_11_FD_203527 | JGI IMG/M metagenome (GOLD analysis project Ga0315909, IMG submission 203527) | Freshwater fungal communities from buoy surface, Lake Erie, Ohio, United States - Buoy 2 MA125 | ecosystem: Environmental > Aquatic > Freshwater > Lake | place: USA: Lake Erie, Ohio... | reverse complement strand
GTTGTACCATCTCGTTGACGATGCGGTCAAAGTCAGATTGAACGAATACTGTTTTGGGCAGCGGCTTCTTTTTAAGTTCTTTCTTTGGGTATTTCTTGAATAGCTGTGCCTTTTCGTTTATGATAATGTGGGGATCGTAGGATATGAAACGGGCGCGAGAAACATTGCGACCTGTTTGGTCAACGACAAGTTGGTATTGATCGTACAGGTAGGCGCATATTCCGTCGAAAGCATCAGTGTGTCGAGTGTGGTCAATACGAAATATCAGGCAGACACCTTTGCCGGATATGGAAAGGAACGCTGCGTAAACGTATGGGTCATCGGATACCAGGTCTTTTGCTGTTTCGGCATTGGGTATATTGTCAATGTCGATGGCTATGAATCCTGAGTGCTTGCGGATGGCTGCATCTTTGCGCTCGTGGAATGAACCGGATATGGTTACCAGTGGGCATTTTTGTTTTTCTACTCTGCGATCATCTTTATCCTTCAGGTTCCTGATGTAAAGGACTTGATCTTGCCAGCGACCATTTTTGATATCATTAAAGAAGTCATGGAGTTCGACTTCTTTTGCGTTAGGGTCTTTTACGTTATCGTACTGGGAAATGAATATCTTTTCCATAGGAGGTATTGATTTTGGATTTGTATGAGGTGAGTTTTTCTGTGATGTACTTGCGAGTAACGAATAGGGCGGAGTGTGAGGTGAGGTGTCCAACTTGTTTAGCCCAGCGTCTTGCAATTACTTCAGATTGTTGTGTGATGGTATCTTTTAGTGTTGGGTGAAGATATGGGTTTTTATCTAAGGCGATTGCCATAAATTTTTCTAAGGATTTAATTAGCCCATAGTATTCTTTGTAGTTGCGTTCTCGTTGTATTTGAATGAACTGTTCAATATTGATTCCGTTTGATATGGCAATAATTTGAGCGGGTTCGACTTCAAGTATTTCTTTGGCTTGCCATTGGTGTTTGCAGTAGGGGCAGATGCGGATGTTTGCGTGAACTATGGCTTCACATTCGGGGCATTTCTTTGTGGGGGCAACGCCGTCTTTTTTCTTTTCGGGATTATGGAACAGGTTATTCCAATCTCTGTCTGCTTCCCAAAATCCGTGAGTGGTGGCATTGCCGCCCATGTCGATGATGGTGAATGAGGATTTGTCAGGTGTTGGCCTTGATCCTCTGCCGCACATTTGCAGCCAAAGGGGCATTGAAGCGGTGGCACGGTTGACAATGATACATTCAACATCGGGCTGATCGAATCCGGTGGTGGCTATACCGATATTGCAAAGGATAGCATCGGGTGTATCATTGAACCAATCGAGTATTTCTTTGCGTTGAGCGGGCTGCATTTCGCCATCCATGTGCCGGGAGTTTAATCCGGCTTTGACTAAGGCGGCATTGACCAATATTGAGTGTTCTACGTTGCAGTTAAATACGAGGGTTTTCTTTCCCGGTGCAAGTTTGGAGTATGCTTCTATGACCGATTCGATGTATTTGTTGGCGCTCATCATTTGCCCCATCTGCCTGATATCAAAATCGCCTTTGACCATTTTCAGTTTTGAGCGGTCAATTTCCTGTTTAACTCCGAAGGTAGTGGCTTTGCAAAGGTGTCCTTGCTGGATGAGTTCGGATATGGATACTCCGCAGACAATATCGTTGAAGTAGTTTTTCAGCGGCTTATCTTTTTTTGATGCTATCGGTGTTGCGGTGAATCCGATGATGTACTTGTCTGAATAGTGGGTGATAAGCTTAGTGAAATGACCTAAATGAACTTCATCTGCTATGATTAGTCCTATGTCAGGTAGCTTATCCAATCTGCGGTAGGTAGTTTCAACCATTGCGACATAGACTTGTGCATCCGGTATTGATTTCATGCCGGCAACGATCTTAACCGCTTCAAGTCCGGTATTTCGCTTAATTGTTCTTGCGGCTTGTTCAAGAAGTTCAATCCGGTGAACGAGTATTAGAACTCGCCGGCCCCACTTTTCAGTGTATTTTTTACTTATTGCGGAGAATGTAACGGTCTTTCCTCCTCCGGTGGCAAGTTGGGCGACGATGCGCTTATTCTTTGCCAGTGAGCGGGATATTTCGGCAACAAACCGCTCTTGATATTCGCGTAACTGCATAGTTAGAGAAAGCCCTGAGTAGGCTGCGGTAAGAGCGATCTATGACAAGACCTCGCAACCCATCAGGGCGATTAAAATATTTTACATTCGGTCAGGCTCTTACCTCTGACGAGGGCAAATGTAAAAAATATTTTAGACGGCAAACAAGGGAATGTATTTTTTTTACATTTGTCCCATGTCCTTATGCAGAAAATGGATGAAGATCAAATCAAGGGGTTTGAAATCAGGGCAAAGATGATTGTCAATGCCTTGAATGATTTGCCTTTGAACGAGAAGGCGGCGGTGATCTGTGATGCGCTGGGTTATGTAGCGTATTACCATGGAGTGCCATTGTCGGTGGCTTCGGATACTGCTCGGATGTACGAGGCAAATTTTTTGGATAGGATTGGACTTTACTCACAAGGGTACAGGCCTTTTCCGTTCCTTTACGAAGAAATGAATTGATATGCAAAACATAAGATATAGAGGCTTAGAGATACCCTACATAGGTCAGGATGGATTTCATAAAAATGTAGAATCCGGCAAGTGGGAAGAATACACCTTTGATGCTATTGACAGATTTGGTCAAGACAGTTCGATGCTTTTTGATGTGGGAGCATGGTTGGGGATATTTTCCTATTACTATACAGCAAAGTTTAAAAAGCCAGCAGCTTGTTTTGACTGTGATCCAAAGAGCGCTGATTATATCAAAGGGATTATGGATATATGGCAACAAAGGAAGGTTGACATAGGGTTTTATGAAATAGGTATAGGTTCTTTTTGTGGTAAGGGAAGGCTGAACACTCAATCTTTTTTTGGCAATTCGGAAAGTTCTTTGCAGTCAAGAAAAAACGTAATTGACTACAAGTTAATTGACATAGTAACTTTTGATTTTTTCACAAACGCTTTTAACACAGACCTGAAGAATTCTTTGATAAAGGTAGATATTGAGGGTTCAGAGTTTGATTTTTTAAAAGGAGGTTCTATTTCTTTGCTTCAGACAAATATATCCAAAGCAATCATCATAGCATTTCATCCAGCATGGACACCTGATATGCAGAGCGGGATAGATTTTGTGATTGACAATTACTTTGATGTTTACAATGTTGAGTGTTCGGTTCAGCCGCATGTAAATATTTCGCCTGAGCATTTCAGGGCTATGCTTACTAATGATATTGCCCATAGCTTCGTTTTTGTAAGGAAAGATTAAAATGTTTGACACATTCTCCATTCCCTTTTTTTCTATTATTATGCCCTCCTATTTGGGAGAGTATCCAAATGCGGCAAGCAACAGGCAGATAAAATTTCGCAGGGCTATAGAAAGTGTGCTTTCACAGAGCTTTACAAATTTTGAGTTAATTATAATTGCAGACGGCTGTACCGACACGTTGGAGATTGCTCAGGATTATTATGATGATCGGATTAAGTGTTTTTATATGAAAAAGCAAAAGCCTTTTTCGGGTGCGGTCAGGACTATGGGCATTCATCGTTCAAGGGGTGAATATGTCTGCTACTTGGATACGGATGATTATTTTAAAATAAATCATTTGGAGTTTATAAAAAATGGTATAGAAAAAAACAACAAGCCTAATTTTATACACTTTGCAGACAACTTAAACAGTGGAGAGATGGCTTTTGGTAGAATGGGAACATCTAATATTTGCCATGAGAACAACAAGAAATACTTTTGGCCGGATGATTACAACCATGATTGGAAGTTTATACTAACATATTTTTATCCAAACGGAATTCATATTGGACAGTCTGGATATATGGTTTGTCACATACCTGGTAAAATGGATGAATAAGATATGATTGGTATAATAGTAACCGTAAGCAACAACTACGAAAACTTGTTTCATTGCTTTGAAAGTTTGAAACGAGCTAAGTTAGACAACTGCATTATTGCAATTTTGGATGATTGCACTGAAAACTACAAGGTAGGTAATTTGATTGCCGACTTTCAGGTGCCGTTGATTCAGGTTATTAAGACCAGGACTTCAATTAAATTAGGTGTTAATGTTTCAACTCGTTTGGTAATAGATTCTTTGTTGCAGAAATGCGATTTTTTTATAACCATAGATAGCGATATGATGGTTAGAAAGGATTTTGTAGAGCAACTTATGTCGTTACCTAAAGACTCTGTTGTCACCGGCGGCGCTAATATTGCTTTCACAAAAGATATTTACTATAAATACATAGAGGCAGCTTTGATTTGCCCCGGAAACTGGCAGCATCAAGTAAATAGAAAGGTTGTGTTTGATGGGAAAAGCATATATTGCACCAATCAGGTTGTTGTCAAAAAAACAGGCTTTAATTCATTCGTTGGAATGGTTAATGTACCTTTAGTAGATTCGGCATCTGATTTTTATTTGTACGATTTGCCCAACGTAACTTTGGTTGGTATAGATAGCAATTATCCAAGGATTAGAAAGTCTATTGACAAGTGTACTAAGTATATTAGATGGGGTGATGTTAAAATACTTTCACATATTGATGGTCAGTATGTAAACAAGATTCCGCAGATTAAGTCAAAGCAGGAGTATAGTCAGTTCGTTTTAAAGCAATTGGCCAACTACATTGATACGGAATATTTTTTAATTGTTCAGCATGACGCATGGATACTTAACCCTTCGGCATGGGATGATATTTTCTTTGAATTTGATTACATAGGAGCTATTTGGAAATGGTATTCTGATTCATTTAGGGTTGGCAACGGAGGTTTTTCTTTTAGATCAACAAAACTTGCAAGGATATTGCAGCAAGATCAGAATATAGTTTTGCGAAATGATCATGGGGCCAATAATTATGCTGAAGATCATAACATCTGCAGAATATATGGAAGGTATTTGAAAGACAAATACAACATTAAATTTGCTACAGAAAAAATTGCGGATAATTTCTCTGTCGAGAACTGGAACACAAAGCCGCCTGCTAATAAGTACAATGGCAGCTTTGGGTTTCACGGGTTCGGGAGCATTGACTATACTGACTCATACATAACACCACCAAGACCATGAAGAAAGCCCTAATCCTGCAGTATTTCGGTATCGGCGACTGCATATTTGCTCAGGGTATAGCAAGGAAGTTTCTCAATGAGGGATATGAGGTTATATGGCCGGTGATGCCCGATTTTGTGCAAGGGCTACAAAGGGCTTATCCTGCTGTGAATTGGCTTCCATATACTTTGTTTTCGCCGGGATTATTTAATATCAGGCAAGAGGGTACTGTTGACGGTGTGACTATTGTGCCTATCCGGTGGGCTGATACTATTATTGGGATAAAGTCGCATTTATGGATGCGGGCTAAGTACGATATGTATTCTATGGATTACAGGCTATGGAAGAATTTTGCTGATTACAAAAGGGATTCTGTAAGGGAGCAGGTTTTGATGGAGAGATATGGTATTGGACAAGGAGAGCCTTTTATATTGGTCAATACGATGTATCGTTCCGATATGCAGGGCAGTATTACACCTAAGATAAGCAAGGGGATGAAGGTTGTCCAGATGAAGATAGTGCCTGGTTATAGTTTGTTTGATTACTCCCTTATGATTGAGAAGGCATCGGAGATTCATGTGGCAAACAGTGCTATACTTTACCTTTTGGAGTTGTTAAATTTATCAGCAAAGGAGGTTCATATCTATGCAAGGAAAGAAGAAGGGGGAGGATTTCCTTATGTTGATTATCTTATGACAAAAAGTTATATATTGCACCCGCTAAACACCACTTCTTATGAAATCAACAAAGCAAGCGAAGGTCATCTCCATCAACAGACCTTTGAAATCAACAAAAGAGTTCGTCAATAATAATTCAGAACTTCTTGAGGCCTTTCTTCGGGAAGTTCGCAAAGCGGCGAGCAGATGATCTTCGTCATTTCCGGCAATAGAACAATAGGCAAACGGTCTAAGCTGTATTTTGATTTGGCGGTGCAGACCGGCGAGTTGGATATTCATGTTGTGCCGGGTGTTTATTCGGAAAGTTTATCAATGAGCAATATTGCTCAGGCGCACAAGAACGTGGTACAGAAGGCAAAGGATTTTGATTTGCCGTACTGCGTGATAATGGAAGATGATGTATTGTTTCCTGTAAAAAGGGATGCGTATAAATACTTCATTGAGAGCATGAGCAAATTGCCCAAAGACTGGGATATATATGCTTCTGGGTTCTATACTGCTGACACCTTTGAACAAGATTACGACAATATCTATCGGATTAGTAGATTTTCGGGTTTACACTTATACTGCGTGAACAGCAAGTTTTATGACCGATTCCTTACTTGTCCTCCGGCGGTCAACATTGACCAATGGATTTCGCAAGAGGGCGTGGGTATTTGTTTTTGCTGTTATCCTTTTGCTGCGATACAGAAGCATGGGTATTCGGAGAACGTGGGTAGGGATGTTAATTATTCCAAGCTTTTAGAAGGCAGGAAGATATATCCTGATTTTTGAAAGCTTTGCATATCTTTGTAGGGTGAAGCCTTGTGTTTTTAAGAAAGATACCAAAGACCCCAATAGCCCTTTGAGGGTAGGTTTCTTTCACGGGTTTTTTCAAGAATCAACCAACAATATGTTTGGAAGAGTATTCGCAATAATTCATGATGCCGAAGATCCTGAAGGCAAGCCTTTCAGATTTTACGAATGGCAGTCAGGGCTTTTCTTCAATAAACTTGCTAAAGAAAAAGGATATGATCTTTTCTGATGATAAATTCTCAGGGGTTCAGCCCCGTCAGGATTTGACAAAAGCGCAGATAAACAATCTGTACAAATCATCATTTCACCCAACACCGGAAACGGCTTGGTATGCTGATAATGTCAGGTGGGTTGCTCAGTTTTTCAATATAAACAGAAAGCCTTTTGAAACCAATCAGAACAGTTATGCCGGGCCGGTATTCTTTGGCTTTTATGGGGAAGCGGACAGGGCGTACAGAAACTTTCTTTACTTTCAGGGAGACCAGTCTAATCTTGACTTTGGTTGGCTGACACAGATAGGTGGCGGCGGAGAAATGATGGCTCCGTGGCTACCCGGCAAAGAGATTAACCGTTTTGTAAAGTATATTGCCAACAAGTACCTTTCTATTGCAAGGAATAGCAAGCCTGTTGTGAAGTCTTATGACTATAAGGCGCAATCCAAATTAAAAAGGGATATAAAGCTGGCAATGACAAGGTACGATCTGAAGCCTTTCTTTGACGACTTGGAAAAACAGCTTGGTGTTGTTTATAAGCCACCGGGATATCAGGAGATGGGCGATAAAAAGAACATAGAGAAATACTTTTATCAAAACCCAACAACAACGGCTGAGATTTACGGAACTGAATTGATTAATTCAATCAGGGACAAGAACAGATATGTAATGACTTCTTTCCGTGATATCATCAATACGATATGCGGAGGTCGCTCAATGATTGAGGTTACCAAAAAGAACGGATGGCCTTCTTGGGAGGTGATACCTGCTTGGTGTCAGATTTCGCAAGGTGTGGAAGACGATGATTTCGGAATGAATGATCAGTGCCGTGGCTGGGTTAGGTCTTTTACTCCTGGTGAAGTTGTTTCTCGTCAAGGTTTGTCGGGAAAGACTTGGGGCGAGCAGATAGTTGATAAGTATGGATCAACAGCTTTGGAGAAAGTTCTGCAGGGTGATTACAATTATTTTACAGCACAAGTGCCTTCGTGGTCGGGATGGCGTTTCCGTTGGTTCACCGGGACTGCTGCTCAGATAAGGACTATATCTGTATGCCGTGCTTATTGGAAGTCTTTGGTAGATACCAGAATGTTGCCGCACAAAGACGATCCTGATAACAAGATTTACTACTTGTCGGAGAAGAACAAGAAGAAAGGCGAGATGGTTGAGGTATGGCGTACAGCTACATTAATCGGCAATAAATACATTGTTGATGAAATGATATGCGATGAGGTGCGTGACCCAAAAGACCTTGGTAAGTTGTATTGTCCGCTTCATGTGTTTCAGCCTTATACATTCATGGGGTACTCTAACTCTGTTGTTGAAACGGTAAGGGCTATTCAAGATGATATGAGTATGCTTGACTTCAAGTTCCGTGAGATGGTGGGCTTTGATATGGGGGTAGTATTGAGCATACAAGGTTCAAAGGTTCAGGGCGGAACAGATGCCTATGCGCTGATTGAAGAAATTAAGAAAACAAGGATTCTTAACGAACAGCACACAGGTGATCCTGATAACCCGATAGATTCAAGGCCAACGGTAACGAGGACTGATTTTAGCACAATCTCTTTGGCTGTTCAATATTTAGATGCGTGGAAAAGGAAAGAAGCGCAGCTGAAAGACACATTGAACATATCTGATATTGCATTAGGAACGCAAAAGACTTATGTAGGTTTTGATACTCAGCAGGCCACTATGGATGCTTCGTCAAACAACCTGCAATATCTGTTTTATGGCCATGCTCAGATGATGAATAACGTATTGCAGTATTCATTGGAGTTGATGAAGATAATGATACAGAGTGGCGAGACCGATGCCGGAGATGTAGTGCTTGGTCAGAGGGGTGTTTACTTTATCAAGCAAATGAAGAAGAACTTGTTTTCGTCATTGCTATGCCGCACCGATGTTGAGGACTACATAGACGAGAACAGGCGTAAGACTTTGATGGCAGACCTAAGAGTGCTTATGCAAACCGGTCAGGTTGATATTGTGGATTTGATGAAGATCGAGCAGTTGCAGACTTGGAGCGAGATTATGTCTTATGTCGAGTGGAAGTACGAGCAGAAAAAATCTGAAGCGGAGGGTCAGCAGTTGTTTGACAAGATTATGCAAACAGTCAATGTTAATCGTCAGGCGCAGGCTCAGGAGAGCATTGCAGAAAATCAGGCAATGGCTTCTATGGCTATGAATCAGGCTAAGACAGAAGCTAAGGTCATGGGCGATGTTCTTAAATACGATGCCGCAACAAGCAAGGGCGGTGGCGCTGACTTGGCTGCTATGATGGCTGCAGGCGGTGGAGGGCAGGCTCCTATGCCGATGCCTATGCAGGGAGGGCAAGCTCCAGTTCCGATGGGGTAGCGATAGAATACTCTTTGATTACCATAGGATGATCAAAGTATTTCATTTTGATTTGATGTTGCCTGAATGTGCTTAGGCAGATAAATGCACCTGCATTATTCATATATGTAATTTCAGCGGGTATATCAGAAACCCTTTGCGGAGATATAGCAGTTATCAATTCGGGTAAGTTCTCAGAGTGTACAAAGAACACCTTTTTTGTTTCCTTGCTTTTCAGGATATCAATATAGAATGTATGCTTGTTGTTTATGGTGAACTGAATACTGGTATTAACCGGCCTTGCTATTTCCTTTCTTTGGGGCAGCATTAAGGTAGGCCCATTATCGCCATCATATAATATGATATGTTTAAGCCTTTCTTTAATTGAGCCAACCTTCTTACTTGACAGGCTACCATCGGGCGCAATGTTTACCGCTTCTGCTGCAAAGTATTTAGCAATGCCATCTTCTTCAAACAGTACATTAATGGGTACGTTCATAAAAGAAGCAATCTTATTAATAGTGTCCATTGTACAATTAGGGTATCCTTTCTCAATTCTTTCTAAGATTTGAGAGCTAACCTGAATCATATCGGCCATTTTCCTAAGCTGCCCGGAGTTGCTGATTTTGTTGTTTTGGAACAGGTACTTGCGAAAAGATCGCAGGTTTTCCGCCATTATTTTTGCGTTCTTCTTGACGCTTTCTTTGTATCTTTCAAGGTAGCGTCTTTCGTGTATTGCTACATTATCAAAGACTTGGACTGCTGATTTCATTATCGTATTTATATGCAAAGATATATTTTTTTTACAAAAACGCAGGGGTGAAATTTGCGTAAACTCGTTTTTATGTTTTTACACCACTATAATCAGGATACGGATTCCGGCGGCGGAGTAGCTACCCCAACGGAAACAAATCCAGCAGCAGTTGCAGAAGCAACCGAACCAAAAACAGAACAAGCGCCTGCTGAAGAAGCAGAAGATCCGTTTGCTGTCTTTGGCGAAGATGAACCGTCAGTAGGCGAAGCTCCCCAAGGTGGAGCGGCTGGTGCTGATACGGGCAAAGTTGTTCCTGAGAAAGAGTATGAAAAAGTAAAAGCAGATCTTGCCAAAGTAACTGAAGAATACAATCAGCTAAAAGCACAGTTGAACAATCCGCTTGTAGTAGCTTCATTGCAGTATGCAGAAGCTCAGGAGGCAGGTGTTGAACTGAATCCGGTTGACTTCATTCATCAAACCTTTGGAATTGATGCTCAACGCTTATCCGATGAAGATGTGGTAAAAGAAACCATTAAGAGGGAAGCGGCATTATTGAATGTTTCTTTGTCAGAAGATGATATGGACTCAGAGTTCAATTCTCGGTGGTCTGAAATCGAAAACAAAGGTCATTTGGGCAGCAAGATTGAGATCAAGAAACTGAGAGAGTCCCTTGGAAAGGATTCTGGCGGCAAACTGCAATCCATAATTGAAACAAAGAAAGCCGAAGCAAAGAAGGCACAGGAGTTTATTCAAATTCAGGTGCAGAATGTAGAGGCTGAATTGAAAGCTATTAAGGAAGCTGGCAAAAAAGATTGGGGCTTGAAAACTCAGGTGGATGAAACCCTTGAAAAGCAACTTCGCATTGTAATGGAGAACAACTTTATCCGTTTTGATAAAGATGGCAACATTGATGTGAAGCATTATCTTGAAACCGCCTTGTTCGCATTGAATCCTAAAGCGTATGTCAAAAAAATTCAAGATTCGGCTTACACAAAGGCTGACTTGAAAGGACTTGAAAAACGCAGTGCAGGTTCATTGACTAATCCATCAACAATTCCTGCCGGACAGACAGGCGCACGAAACCTTGCAAACGAAAAATTTGAACCGGGTGCATGGAATCCGCAGAACGCTGTTCCGGTCAAAGTCTAACTTTTAAAAAACTTTTTAACTCATGTCATTTCCAAATACAAATCCGAGTGCGCTGAGTTACCAAAATAACTTGGTATTCAATCAGCTGCTTACTCAAATGAATCCCGGTATTGTCCTTGAGCTGACAAACCGCCGTTCAGTTTACAACTTCTTCCTTCGTTTGATGAATAAGAAGTTTGGAGGTTCTACTCCTTTTTATGCCGCAGACGGAAAGATCATCAGCGCAAGCCGTGGTCTTGATGTTATTCAGGCTCGTGTTCAAACACGCACAGCTCCTGCTGCCAACACAATCAGACTGACATTTGATCAGCCTGTTGATGCTGCCCGTGTAAACGACAAGGTAATTTACGGCAACGCTTACGAAAGAGCAGGTCGTGTTATCAATGTTGTTAACGGTGCTGGCGGGTACATTGAAATCGTTCCTCTGTACGATTTTACTTTTCTTGGTTCTGACTTTGCCGCCGGTTCGCTTCTGCTCGTCTACGGTGATAACTCAGTAAACTTTGTTTCCGGTCAAAAAGCCCGCAGGTTCTTAAACCCGACTTTGGACTTCAACTATACCTCAACTGTTCGTGAAGGTATGTGGGTTGCTCGTCGTGAAAAAGGCAGCACAAGGGTAACAACCAATGGTTCTCAGCCTACTGTGTTTGAGCAAAACGGATTCTGGTACACCAGCTTCCAACTTGATGCTCTCCGCCGTTTGGAGATGAGCTTGGATATTGACCGTCGTTTCTCTGAAAGAGGCAAGACTTCTTACTCTGATGGTGAGCGTACAACCAATGGTGGTTTCCGTTGGGCTGTTAAAAATCGTGGTGGTGACTATCTTGGATTCAGCACCCCACTGACTGAAACAGCTTGGAATAACCTTGTTGGTTCTGTTTACGACAAAGTAATCGGTACTTCAACTCCGCTTCTGTTGTTCGCTGGTCGTGGCCTTTGGGCTACAATCAACTCTTTCTATGCTCAAACCATCACTCAGACAGGTATCCTGAACACCTTTGCAGGTGAAGATGTGAAAGGTTTCAACATTCCAACCTACTACATTCCGGGTATCGCAAAACAAGTGGCTTACATTGAGGATCCTATCCTTAACGACCCTCGTGTGTTTGGTGATCAGTGTACTATCCCTGGCTATACTCAGTTTACTAAGGCTCAGATGACCGGTATGCTGATGTCAGACGATATGCTTGAATCAGTAGGAGCCGGTATGCAACCTATGTTCCGTCAGTGGCACTGGGGTCAGCAGGAGTTCCTTATCGGTGAATTGAAAGGCCTTGATCAAGGTAACGGTGGAAGCCTTACTCCTGATGCAGACCCAATCATTCGTGCGAACCCGCTCTCTTTGGCGACACTTGATGACGCAACCTCTGTTGGTGTCTTAACTGATACCGGTATTGATGGTTACGGCTACGGTTGTGGATGGATTGAGCCTCTTCTTTAATTATTAACCTTTCAAAAAACTGCAAACAAAATGGATAATGCAAGTTACTTTGGCTACGCCCTGAATACGGTTCAGGCCGGCGCCGCAGATTTCTCCGTCGTTGATGGAGTAGTCACCTTAACAGGTGTTGGCTCTTTTCCTTACGACAAGATTCAAACACAAATCAAAAAGCAGATATATGTTGCTGCTGTTGCCCGTGTTACTGTAATTACATTCTCTGCTCCTGCTGCTGCAGGCGAAGAGTTCAATGTAACAATTTCTCAGCCACAGGGAAGCAACAATGTATTTCCTCAGCTTTTCTCGCTTAAATCAACCAACACCAGCGCAACAACTATTGCTCAGGCTTTCAAAACAGCATTTGAGACTGCAGTTAGTAACGGTTTGTTGTTTGGTACTGCAAGCGGCGCAGCTGATGCGATTACCATTACCGGAACTACTGCTTTCCCGATGCTTCGTGTATTGGGTACTACTGCTAACATTTCTTTAAATGTTACACCAACAGGAAATCCGGCAATAAACACTGGCGCTCAACTTATTGCAGCCGGTGTTGAAGGTGCGGTAGCAACAAACAACTACACAACCTTTACTTTCCAAAACGCTACTCCAACCGGAGACATCGTTGAGGATGGTATTGCTCGTCAGTTGATTTATGCTGTCAACGAGGGAGATGGCAATGCTGCCGCTCTTATCACAGCAATGACCAATGTGTTGTCAGGTGGATTGTCCAACTCTCCACTTATTGCCAACCCAGAATTAATCGGCAAATTGAGTTCATAAAGTGGTGTTTTTGACTCAATCAAGGGAAGCCCGTAGCAATACGGGCTTTTTTTTATACATTTGCCAAAACACTTTTTTATGAGCCAACAAAAAACAAGACTTGTTCAGGTAGTTTTAAATCTGCCGGAGCATTACCAAAGAAACCCTGATTGGTTTGGAGGACCCGACAACATAGTTTATCGTCAAATGATGGCGTACTATGATCACGAAAAACGCCAATGGACTTGGGTAGATGAATTTGACAAGGTGCAGAGCGGAAAGAGTTACAGCAAAGAGACAAAGATTAAGATGCTTATTCTTTCTATGGAAGCGCCGAGCTACAATGTGAGTATTTCTCCTATGGCTTTGGATTCTGAAATATCAGAGAAAGAAGCCTTGATTTCATGGTTGGAGAGATGGCCTTTACTTGCTCATGCAACAGTAGGAAGCAAAGTTGATTCGTTTCCGACAAAGAATCACAGGGTACAGTTTCAGAATTTCTATAATTCAGCTAATCCTGAAACGCTGCCTATCAATCTTCAACCATTCAAACTTGTTGACAATAGCAAGGTTGAGAAGGTGAAGAATGAGAACTTGAAGCGGGATATGGAATTGGTAAAAGCTTTGAACACTTTAGAGCAGAGCGAAGAAACAATTACCAAATTCGCTTATGTACTTGGACTGAACCCTGCGGGAATGGAAAGCTTTGAGATTCAGAACACAATCTACGAGCATATCAAGATTTCTGAAAGGTATGATGAGTTCTTCCAAATTTACAAGGAGAAGGCTTGGGATGATATTGCTACCTATGCTACATCATTGGGATTAGCATACGACATTATCACTAAGTCAAACACCGGTATTTATCAGTTTGATGGCAAGCCAATCACAGAGAGCAAGAGTGAACTGGCTTATTATTTTAGGTCAAACGAAAATGCGTATAACCACCTGCGTATTCTTTTGAAAGAAAGAACTGGTCAGGATTTGTCTGCAAGTACAACGGCTGCACCTAAGAAAACAAAGGGCAGAGCGACAAGTGCTGTTGAGCAATATGCTTCAACAGAGAAAGATGCTGATTTGGAAGTTTGATTTCATTTCGGTTTTTGGGAAAAAAGAGCCTCGCTAATTGCGGGGCTTTTTTATTTATATTTGTGCTATGCCAACTACGGGAGAAGAATTTGACAAGTTGTGGTACAGAAGGGTTGATAAACCTTACAATTCGTACTACGGAACTGTTCAAAGACAAAGGCTTTACAAGCAAGCATTGTTCTATGCTTTGGAAGCTCAATACAATGGATTGATTGTTCAAGGTCAATATGACGAAATTCGGAGTATGGTTAAAGTTGACCATGTAGTAACTCCGGTTTCTGATACTGTGGTTATCAATACCGCTTTACCTGATTACTTGCATTACCTTTATAGTGAAGCAAAGTATCAAGGCGATACGTTTCAGTTCAGTTCGTTTTCTTATAGCGGTTCGGGGCCTATAAAGGCTTTTACAGACAAGGTTCAGTCTTTGCGTACAGGCGATTTCGTGGTTATATCAGGCTGCGCTGAAATGAATGAAGCCAATGGCTCATTTTATTTGAAGCAGATAGGTAGGACTGCCTACGCATTGTATTTAAACGCTGATTTGACTAACCCTGCTACTGCAACAGTTTTCTCCGGTGGCGAAGCTACTGCGATTCAATATTTCTTTGGCAAGTGCATGGTTCAGTATAGCGACCAGCGTATTCAGGTGTTGGATTCTCCTTCAAGGAATAATCCTCGTGTGATGATTGCTAATAATGCGATAAAAATATTTCCAACCGGATGCTTGGAATTGCGTATAGACTACGTTACCAATCCTTCGGTGTTTATTGACCCGGCAAACAATACTTTTGATTTGGAAACGGTCTATCCGATGAAGTTTCTTTATCAGATTATAGACAAGGCTGCTGAGATATTTGATGTTGAAACCAAAGATCCGCAGAGTTTTCAATCAGACACAATACTTGAAAGGGATAATCCATGACAGGCCCAGCATATACCGACATGATAATTAAGGTGCTGACAGGTTCAGGTGTTCGCACTGATGAACTGCAAGGCAGGGGGGTTGAGTTTATTGATAGCATAAGAGATGGCGCAAGGGGAGAGGTTATCAACTTTATGAATACAAGCTTTGGTTCTGTTGCCCCAATATGTTTTCAGGAGATTTACGTTCCGCAAGATCAGTGGGTGCAGGAGGATGAATGTGTTTACAAGATACCTTGCCCTAAGCCACTGTACAATGTTTATGGCAGTCCATATATCAATCAGATAGGCGGTTCGGACTGGAACTGTGCAGGAAGCTTTAGGATAAGCAAATTTCGTTCAGAGATATTCAGAGCGAACAGGCATTACATTCTCGGCAGAGAGGAATTAACAAGAGCGTTTTACGATACCAACTTATCGTGTTGGTGGATTTACCGAAACGAATCTGTAAATGATTTCGCTATCAGTCAGATTTGTGCGCAGCCATATCAAGCTCCTCAGTTCAATGTTGATGAAGATACCTATCCTTTCCCAACAGATCAGAACGATAGGCTAATGGACACAATCATTCAAAGATATTTCCGTGTTCTGCAAGGTGTTGTTGACACAGTGCCAAATAGCAGGAACGATACACAACTTCCACAACAACGTAGGTAATGCAAACAGCAGAATCCGGTACATATTTCAGAGTTTCGCTTCAGGATGTGATCTATGAAGCAAAACAGTACTTGCAGATATTGGACACTACCACCGATGATGATATGTTGGAATTGATGGCATGGAGAGCAGTCAAAAGACTGAACGCTCAATCATCACTTAAAACAGAGGTCAAGGAATTAGAAGTTTGCAACGGGGAGGTTACGTTGCCCAAGAATTTGTTCCGCTTCTTATGGTTTATGATTTGCGGACCAATGAACAGAGAAACCGAGGGCGGCTTTCCCGGCGGTCAGCCGACAACATACTTTCAGAACTACATTTATGTTGATACGCCTTTCTTAAATGAAATGTGTAATTGCGGCATAACCGAAGGAGAGGGAAATTACCCACCTGTAAACTACCAACAAGCAGTAAGGATAAACAATGGAAAACTCATTTTCTCAAATAAGCGTTTCATATACTTCGATAAGATTCGATTGGCCGGAATTTACTATGAAACCGACTCTAACGGAGTCCTCACAGTTAACGACAACATGGTTCCAGCCATTGTTTATCGTATATGTTCAGAGTACGCAACGGTGAATGTAAAGAAGTACACACCTGAGCAAAGGCAGTTATGGAGAGCGCAAGCTGTTTCTATGGGCAATAAGGTCAGGTCTGATGATTTCAAAATCAACTTTCAGAACAACATTGATCAAATACAATCAATGTATCGTGCTTACAATTACTCACCGCTTGTATCAAGGAATAGAAGCCGTTACTAATGAGAAGGCCGATACAGATTCCAACTACCGGGCAGCTTGACAAAGATTCCGATTTGCAGTATTTGAATACGCAAAAAGGAGATATGCCGGATCTTTATGATATGGAGTTCTCTGCCGAAGATGTGATGACACTCACAACGGCAAGGGGTAATGTTGAGAAGATTGATTTCGGTAGTGCTTCGTTACAGAATCAGAAGGTCAGGATATATTGGGAGAGTAGTCCAAACCCTACCAACATTGTTATCAGCCTAAAGAATGTAAATGATCAAAATCTGTTTACAAGGTCGTTTAACACTGATGGAGGACTAATTGTATTTAGGGCTGCGATACAAGACATATTTCAAGGGTCTATTTTCCCAAGCACTGTAACAGTTTACGCAAACAAGCCTTACGTTGATGTAGAGGTTGATTTAGGTTATTCTGATTGGAGTTTGGAGATTAAGGATGGAAGCGGTGCGGATATCTTCTCCTACGATGTAATTCAGGAAGCCGTTTCGACTACCGGAGTAGGTGATTTTATGCCTATTGGCTCTTATGACTTCTTAGGCGATATGTTCTATTGGGTTACTACTCAACGGAACCTAAAGACAAGGATGAGCCAAGGCGTTGCTAACGCTGTTGGAAACGCTTTCTCTCGATCTGTTGTTACAATACCGCTTCATAGGCTTAAAGATTACGAAACTATTGCCATCAACGGAGTTGTAGGTTGTACTGGAGTAAATGGTATATGGGTTGTAAAGGTTGTTGATTCAAACAGGGTAGAATTGCAAGGTTCGCTCTTTGGCGGTGTTTATGTTTCCGGTGGAGAGATTTTCAAAGACATATATGGATACGGTGCGATAGGAGTTGCCAAGTACGACTTGACAAGCGAAACCTTTCAATGGATTCCGCTTCTGAGAAGCAAGAAGTTAAATTTTGTTACCAAGCGGGAGTTTTATCATCCTACTGTGGAATTGAACGGAAGTTTGATTTCAATGTATTACACTGATGATTACAATCTGCCGAGAGTAACATATTATAGAGGCGAATACTTGACTGACGGATGCATTAAAGCAATTAATCCTTTGGGGCAGTATGCATACATAACATTGGAGGCTGAAATAGCCTTGCAATTAAACTTCTCCGGCTATACGCTTTCTTTCCTTGAACAAATTCAGTCAGGGGGCAGATTAACAGCAGGCAATAAAAGATATGCCGTAAGATTCATAACCGAATCTTTAAATGCTTCGGAACTGTCTTTGCTTACCAACCCAATACCTGTTTACGCTCCGCAATATCTTGCCCCTACCAATAAGATATACGGCAATCCGGGAAATGAAGAAACCGGAAAGATAAATAGGCTTCAGCTCACAGGTATAACGCCTGGTGTTTTTAAGTTCGTTGAATTGATATGCTTCAATTATCGTGGCAGCGAGCTATCTACCGTTGCCGTTGACGCAGTAATTGTTCGCAGAGAATCGTTGTCTGAAGATCAAACAGAAATCGTTCTTGAACACAATGGAAATGAGATCGGAATAGTTAACTTCGATGCTGCACTTGCCAATCAGGTTCAGCCTGATATTGTAAGGGCGAAAGATTTAACGCTGATTCAGAACAGGCTTGTATTGGGTAGTGTCACCACTTCACCTGAATATGACCTAACAGGGTTCTGTAAAACGCTAAAGTATTCAATCAAAAGGTTTCCTGTGTTTGGTTCTTTTGATAGCCAAACATTTTACGAGTTTTATAATCCTGAAACTGTTACAAATAGAACAGGTTATCAGTCATGGGAATGGTATAGGTTCTACATTGTGGGCGAATTGCTTTCCGGCAAGCTTACACAATCTTTTTTCGCATTTGATGTTCGTTTTATTTCTCAGGCAGACTATGCATTGCCTGAATGGAATAATGAATTTGATTCTACTAACATTACAGACAGGAGAAACCTAACCAATGACCAGTTTACTGATTACGATTTAACCACTTCAAATAATGAATATTATCAATATTATCTTGAAGTGAACAATATTGATTGGGGTTTTCAGATAGATGGCGTTCCTCTGAGGCAATTGTTTAAATCATTAAAAATATTTAGGGCCGAAAGAATAGACGAGGTTTTGGCTATGGGGGCTTATCATACATCACAAGAAGGGATTATAGAAAACAATCGTCAAACTTATAATGATAATGAAAATGTATTAAGTACACTCTATTATTCTCGAATAATACAGGGAACCAACGTAATTACGCAGTTGTTTCCATCTAATCCTTTTAAAACTGATTTAGGGTCTTTTTATGCCCCGGATTTCATGTTTAACAACAATAATTATAAATTTTTTCTTGGTGATCAACTTATTGCATATCAGTCATATGGAGGCAGGCTTGTAAGAAATGGAGAAATACAGCCCTCTATAAACGATTCTTTGGCACAGGCTGTTATAACTATATGGCAGTCAACAAACAGCGCTCCTAATGCTACTTTTCACAACATAATTGCTGCCGATTTTGTAAATATAGGGGAGACAAAAAATGTAGGCGGATTTATATATAGGAAAAGATCAGCATTTCAAACCACGGGTTCTATTGTAACTGCGCCTTATGACGGAAGAATGCAGTCTTCTTATGTATTGGCTTTAGATTCTATAATACCTCGTATTCTTGGCAAGCCTTATTTTGGACTATATCCTTCATTGGTATTTAGGCGTAGGAAAGATAAATACGGTTCTAAAACAGCCAACAATATTGTCGTATATACAGGCGCTTCTATATCAAATGGAAATTCATCTATCGATGTTTTTGGTGGCGATGTCTTTTGCCAACAAACATTTGTAAAGATTCTTCAAAATACAATTTATCAGCCTATTTCTACACAAAAATTGTATCATAGCGGAGGCGGTTATAATATAATTTCATCCAACAAGGTAAACACCAACCTTCGTGTTTGGAATCCTAATGACAACACTCAACTTATATACGGTCTTTCAACAAGAATATTCCAAGCTTGGATTGGTAGCTCTGTATTTGACACAATTATTCAAAACTCCGCCTACAAGATAATCAATCAAGTTCAGGCGCAAGTAGTTTACGACCCTTTAGGGCAAGATACTACTCAATATCTATCAAGAAAGTGGTATTCAGAACTAAAGCCTAACGGGAGCAAGGTAGACTTTTACAGGATATTTTTGCCTTTGAATTTTCAGGACAATCCGCAGCAGCAAGGTTCGATTTACAGAGTTCTGAATGTAAACAACGAACTGTTTACGGTTCAGGAAAGGGGCTACACAAGGGAATTTTTTAACAGCAGAGGGCGGCTTGTTTCTCCCGATCAGGGTGAAATACTTATTGGTGACGGCAGCGTATTGTCGAGGGTAGGAAATAATCTAACTATGTTTGGTTCTTCCAATGCCGGCAGCGTTGTAATTGGAAAGAGCCAATCAGGTAAAGATGTGGTGATGTTTATCAGCACACAATTTGGTCAGGTACTTAGATTTGGCGATGACGGCCTTGTTTCCGTTTCTTTGAGGGAGCGGATGCGTACATTCTTCAACAACAATTTGAAATGGGCGCAGGAAGCGAAAACTCCGGCAGATGGTTTCGGAATTTGTGGCGTATGGGATAACAACAACAAGCAGTTCATTTATACAGTCAAAGCTTGGAGACAGGTTGACAACTGGAGCGTAGCAGCCACATATAATCAAGGCGCAATAGTTCAAAAGGAGTATGATAATCAAGGAGTAGCTAAACTTTGGGTATTAACAGCCACATCGAGCAGGGGAGATTTGCCGGGCAGCAGTCCTGTTTGGCAGCTAATACCTACTACCGACAATAATTACTACAACGTATATACCTTTACTTGGAGTGAGCTTAAAAATGCGTTTACGCAGTTCTATTCATACTTGCCGAATCATTACGCAGAATGGAACGGAACATTTTTGACTTCATACCCCGACTTGGAATTGCCACCACCTCCAACTGTATCACGCCGTTCACTTACATATCAGCACGGAATAGGCAATCCGGCAGAATATTACGGTATTAAATTTCCCGGCGGTAAGGTTTCCGTTGTTTGTAATTGGCAGCGAGACTTAAACAAGAAGTTTTTCTCCCTTATGCTTAACGGCAAAGGCAAACCTGAGCGAGTGGATATAACTTCGCTGTTCAGGGATGAAAACGATGATGAAATCATAAAGGTTTCTTTCCTTTTGAATTCCGACTTTGAAACAAGGGAGTCGTATTCATACGCTCCTGTTAAACTTGAACTTGATGCTAACGGCAGCAATGACGGTGATACGGGTCAGATAGAAGGTATATGGGCTAAGTTTACTATAACATACCCTGTTGGAAAGAAGTCTTCATTAACTACTTTTGTTGCATACATACGGGATAGTTTCCGTAATTTTACACGATAACTGAAAGGACATGGCAAATTATCCGACAGGCGCATCAGGAGCTAACTTAGACCTTCTAAAGCAATTCTTGCCTTTTTTAACAGGCGCAGCAACGGGAGGCGGCAGCTTTCTCTCCCAAAACGCAGGGACTATGGGATTAGGGCTTTTGCAAACAGTTCCGAGCTTGATAAACCTAATTCGCCTCAGCAGAGAGCAAAGACCTAATTATCAAATAGCTCCCGAACAGCAGCAAGCGTATAACCTTGCGCAGCGCCGAAGTCAGTTTGGCTTTATGCCGCAGCAGATTGGGGCGTTTAATCAGAACCTTGCACAAGCGCAGGCAACAGACTTTTACAATGCCCGAAATATGGCAGGCGGAGGACTTGCACAAGCTTTGTCAGGCGCAATGGCGGGGCGCAGGCTCGGCTCATTAAACCAGTTTGCAGGGCAAGATGCGGCGCAGCAGGCTCAGAACGTAAACGCTTTATATGGACAGGCAGGAGCTATGCAGCGGCAGCGCAACCTTGCTACTCAGCAGGATATAGCTTACCGAATGGCAAAAGAGCAAGCCGCAGGTCAGGGATTAAAAGCAGGGTTGACAAATATTGCTTCGGGTATTAATGCAAATCAAGCATTGGGGTTAGGTAATAGAAGCATGATGGGTCAGGATAGTCAAAATCAAACTGCTACCTATGCCGGAAATGCTCCATGGCAAGCGCCAATGGCTCCTCCTTCTGATTTTAGCATGGTTAATCCGGAAGGTACATTTTCTGCAAAACCACAGAGTCCAACAAGACAGCCTTTTGGCGGAGGTTTATGGAATCCTTATGCGCCATTTAACGCATCTCCTAACCCTTACGCTTATCCATCAATGTTATCAACAGGACAATAACCAATGGCAGACGCAATGATAGGCTTCGGTATCGGTCTTTCGGGCACACCCAAGGACTATACCAGTATTGTAGCCGCACGGCAGCGGCAGAAGCAGCTGGGTGAGTTGGAGGAGAAGAAGCAAAAAAAATCTTTGCTTGACCCTGTTATGAAAAGCATCGCCGTTGATAAGAATCTCTATATGGACTATAGGATTCCAGAAGTAAGAGAGAAAACGGCAGAGTTTGTAACTAAGGCACAACAAGCGGCAGAATCGAGTGACATAAATGCACTTGCAATGGCGCAGCAAGAATACAATACCTACGTACAGCAAATGGTCGCCGAAAGGAAGATGTTTGACGAGGATTTGAAAAACTACGAAGCAGGTACGGCTTTGATGGTAAAAGACCCGAGATTGTTAAGGCAAGCAAAAACTCTTGAAGAAGCAAGAAAATTAGCAGAAGAGAATCCCGATGATTTTTTTGTATCAGAATACGGAACTGTATCGGCAAAGCCTATAAAGCCTTTAAACATACAATCATTCTACCAAAAAGCTGCCGATGATTTGAGAACAGGTGAAGCAGTGCCTACACAAATAATTATTAATGGCAAGCCTGCTACAGTTATGGTTCGCCCTATTGACAAGCAACAATTTGAAGATAGGATGCGCACTGACTTCAGAAGCAATCAGGGCATACAACAAACCACGAGAGTTAATTTCACTTTGGAGGGCGGAGATTTAAAAGGATTGTCGCCTGTCGAAAAAGCAAAAAAGCTTGAAGATTATTATGTACAGCAGGGTGCTGTTTATTTAGGAAGAGATCCGCAAAATGTTTTCAGAGAAGGAAAGGGGATGAGTTTCTCATTTAATATGGGCGGAGATCAAACCGAAGGAATTGGAGATATAACCAAAAACAACATAACTGTTTCAAGGAATTTGGAAGGAGGCGGAAAAGCCGACTTCCCTGTTTCAAATGTTGATTCATATACAACAAGAAAATGGAGCAGTGTTGCCGCTAAAGCAACTGATGCAAGGGATTACAGAACTGGATATCCATTAAAAACTGGTGTTAAAGACTACACTTTTGGAGAAATATCTGTTCTTCCTGTTTATAAACAAGATTATGTGGGTTTATTGGGTAGAGTTAAAGATCAAATAGTAGGCGACAAAGAACTTGAAAGAGATAAAAAAGCTGGTCGGGTTGTTTATAAAGTATTTGCAATTGGCACGGCCAATCAAAACAAAAGAATTGTAGATGTATATGTTCCTGCAAATCAGGTAATAGGTGGCCTTTCAGGTGTTTTGAATGATAAACAAAAAGTAAAGCAAGACGAGAACTACCGTGAAATGCAAAGATTGGCTGATGAATACAACAATGCTATGGGGCAACCTTCCGCTCCTGCATCAACAACGCGGACTGCTGCACCAACTCAGAGGACAAGTACTCCTGCGCCAAAGGCGGGTGGTACTGAGCCGGCAACGGGAGGAACAGGCAAATACAGCAAATACAAGAGGTAATAAAAATACTTTATGCCAAACGAAGAAAAAATAACATACAAAGTTGGGAGCGAAGTTTACGACATTCCTATAAGTGAAAAGGCTGGTTTTTTAAATGAGTTTAAGAACGCAGTAGAAGTAAAATCATTTATTGTAGGAAAAGACACTTTTGATATCCCTATAAAAGAGGTTGACTCTTTCTTAAAAGATGTGCCTGATGCCAAGCCACTTTCTTTGGGAAAGCCCTCAGCCGCTCCACAACCCGGAGGTGGTGGCGGTTTGAGTTCACCAAAAGCTCCGGGGATGGATGGTGGTCGTTCACCATTCGGTATGGGAAGCGTAGCGCAGAAGATAGGGCAGCCGCCGATAGCGCAGGAGCCTACTATCCCCCCTTCTGAATTTGGAATAACAAGCGTAGGAGGAAAGATAGGGAAGCCAATGCCGGCTCAGCCTATTGATAAAGGTATGGCCGAAATGCCTACTGTTGAAGGCCCTCAGAAATACGATTTGTCAGGCTTGCCCTCTATGAAGCAATCATCAAGGCAAGGTGATATAAATGCCATGATGCCGGAAATCAAATTGTCTGTGCCACCGGAAACGATGGAGATGAAACCCTCTGGCAAATTGGTTTATAATCCTTTAAAAGATTATCAAAGGAGAACAGAGGAGATAGAAAAAGAAGCCGATGTTGACAGACAGACAATAAAGAAAAAAGAACTTTGGGAGGATGTTGCAAAGTACAGTCAGGAAGATAATAAAGAAATTGAAAACTTCCTTACCCAATCTTTGCCGCAAATGCAGCAAATGCAAGCCGACTTTGACAATGTAGCTCAGGCTTTACAAGACCCTCAGCTACCGGAAGATCAAAGAAACGCTTTGGAAATGCAAGCCGAAGAATTACAGGGCGTGTTGCAAAATAACGCTACTGAAATGCAGAAGATGGAGGCTAAGTACAAGTCAAACGCCGCATTGTCTGCTCAGTTATTAAAAGCTTCAAAGGGTTTAAAATATAATGATGCTACGCCTTTAGAAATAGTTTCCAAAGAGGTGTGGAACGGTACTGTTCCTGCAATAATAAAATCTGTTGGAGGCCTTTTGGAAGCAGGTGGCAAAGCGCCTGGCGGTATGCCGTCTTTAATTGACCCCGAAACAGGAGAGATTATTAATCCAACCTTTCTACAAAGCGTAGGCAGCGCACTTATCACAGGCGCAAACGATATGCAGGCTGAGTATCAAAGTACGGATTCGGATGTTTCAGTATTGGATGATTTGAACGCTGCGAACATTTCAAAGCTTGCGGGATCGGTTCTATCTTCGTTTGCTATTGCAGCCGGAACTGGAGGGCTTGGCGCTGCGCCACAAGCCATAGCTATTGGTGGGCAAATATTTGGAAACACTTATGAGCAGGCAAAAGAAGCGGGATTAACTCCTGAACAAGCTGCCGCATTTGCTATTATACCCACATTGGTTGGAGCAAAACTTGCTCCTTATGGCGTTGAATCTGTTGCGGCTAAACTGTTAAACCCTTCTTCAAAGGCAGCATTAAAAGAAGCCATTAAAAGTGTAGGAAAGCAAGGTGGAGCTAAGAAAGCATTGGAATTGGGTAAGGAGTGGGCTAAGAATGTTTTAATTGAAGGAACAACAGGAGCAACGGAAGCAGCCGTGCAATACGGAGAAGAAGTCGCTTTTCAACAGTTGCCGAATGTTGACTTTGGCAATGACGAAACTTTACAAGGATTTGCTCGTGCTATTCAAGAAGGATTTGCAACTGAAGCTGCCGGAGGTGGTGCATTAGGTTTATTCCTCACCGTTGCTCCAAGAAAAAAACTATCTGACATTGCTTCTTCTGCAATTAAAGACCCTGCAAAGGAAACAAAGTTCTTCGATGACTTAAAGTCTTTGCTTGACAACAATGATATAAACCAACAACAGTTTGCTGCTGTTTCTGATTTTTATCAAAAAGCCAAAGCAGCAGCAGCGCAAGTACCACCAACGGTAACCAATCCGCAGCAATCAGCAAGAGCAACAGAACTGATACAAGAGCAGCAAGAATTGCAGGCTCAGATTGAGCAGACTAATCCTGCGATGGTTGCGCCGTTGCAGTCGAGGTTGAAGGAGGTTGATTCAGAATTGGGGGATATTGCGGAGGCAAGCATGCGCGATATAGGTCAAGTTTCGGAACCTGTTGAAGCCAAGCCTAAGAAGATAAAAACCATTGCAGAGATAGTTGCCGAAACAAAAGAAAAGGCAGCAAGGGGAGAAAGGCTTGAAGCTGCAAAACAAAGGTTTAAGGAAGCGCAAGAAAGAGGTGAAGCTATAAGATTGCAAGCAGAGAAAGATGCAGCCGAGCAGATACGATTACAAAGGGAAGCACGAGATAAGGAAGTCGCCGAAATTGAAAAGATAAGACCTGACTTGACAGACGAGGATATGCTCTTAGTGGGATTGCCTCCTATTATTGAAAAAATACAGGACAGGATGGATGCTAACATCTCTTCTGACCCTGTTCAGGTTCAAGAGGCTATTGATGCTTTAGACAAGAAGTTTGACGAACTTGAAGCATACAAGAAAGACCCTAAGAGAACTCATACAACAGAGCAGATTGACGAAGTAATTGATTTGCTTTCTGATGCTAAGAGCGAAATACAACTTTACCAAGAACAACTTGCAGGATATGAAAGAGAACAAACCCCAACCCAACAAGCAGCAAGAGCAGCAGAGCAACAGCCAGCAGCCGAGAGAAAGCCTGAAGCTGCGCCTGCTGCGGAAGGTACACGGGTTCAAGCAGCCCCCGAACTCCCCGCAATAACCGCAGCGGACTTTGAAGCAACGGACAAAACAGGGAAAGCCGGAAGGAAAGCAAGGCAGCAAATCAGGGAACAGTACGGAACTGACACAGCTGCCAAGATGGAATACATAACCAAAAACTTTGAAGAAGCAATAACCAACCTTGAAAAGCAAGGTAAAATCAGAAAAATTTGCCCATGAAACTTTCTTTACTATCATCAATCGACAAAGACTTGCTCAACGAAGCGGTGGAGCGTGAACTGTATGCTTCAAACCATTACAAGTATGCAGCATCCTGTTTGCAAAAGCAAGGGTACTTCGGCTGTCAAAAATACTTTGAGGGCGAGTCGGCAGACGAACTTGAACATTACTATAAGATCAGGGACTTCTTTAACGACCGGGGAGACGAGGCGGATATGCCATCCATTGACGAGGTTGAGTTTCAAGATGAATCGTTGTTTGGAATATTTATGACTTCCTTTCAGCTTGAAAAAGAATTGGGAGATTTTTACAACAACTTCTACCTTTCCACAAAGGATGCGGCTGTTAAAATTTTCCTGCATAAGCTAATCGAAATTCAAACCAAGTCAATCGGAGAGTACGGCGATTTAATCGCCCGTCTGAATCTTTGCGCTATGAATCCGGCAGCATATCTTATCTTTGACCAAGAACTCGGAAAATAATGTCATCGAAGCCCTGTAAATTCTACATCGGAGATAGCGACACCGCACTTGACTACAATCAGATGCGGGAGTATCTTTTTAAGAATCCTGATTTCTTTGAGCAGGGGATTAATCCACAAATTTCAAAAACCCAAATAGATGAAAAAGCAACCGAAACTGGGGAGCGGACAGAGGTTCGCAAACCTGACCAAGAAACTGCAAAAGCAGGGCAAGAGCGAGGAGTCAGCCAAGGCGATAGCGGCCAGCGTGGGGCGCAAGAAGTACGGCAAGGAGAAGTTCCAGAAGTTGGCGGCAAAGGGGAAGAGGTAACCGACCAGCAGATTGACCAAGCCGCCCCTGCCGCAGCCGCAGCCGCAGCGCCAAGACCGAGCAGTACTGACCCAAGGGTGGCTGACATTGAGAAAAGGAGGGAGGCTGAAAGAAGTCTTCAGATTGAAAAAAATTTTCGACAGGGTTCTTATTCCGGCTTCAAACTAAAAGAAATTGATGATAAATACGATGCAGAATTAGCTGCTTTAAAAGCAGAGTCTACCTCCGTAGCCCCTCCCGCAGCCCCCAAGTCAGAACTTGAAGCGTTGGCGGAAGAGTTTGGCAAGGAGGTGGAGAAAACAATGTCTATTGAGGACAAGATCAAGGAAAGCAAAAAGAACGTCAAAGATCTATTTGAAAAAGCTAAGGCGGCAAGAAGAGGCATAGGTATCAATCCCTATAGTCGGGCAAAAGCTATTGCTCAGGCAGACAGAGAGTTTTTCAATGCGCTCATTGACCTTGCAAGAGATTATGTAAAACAGGCCGGCGCCAACATAAAAGATTTTGCTAAAAAACTCGGTGTTGATGAAGATAACTACGTTGTTCAAGATGCTTATAATGCAGCATTAAGCGGAACTATTCCGCCTAAATATTCGGATGCAGTTCAGAAGGCCAATATTCGCAGCGGAAAGTTTAAGACTTCTCAGGCAACAGAAAAACTTGCACAAGGACTGGAGAATCAGGGTAGAAGGAAACTTGCCAAAGCAATTAGAAAGCAAGGGGATTATGAAGTTAGCAATCAGTCCGATGTTTCAAAAGATATTGATGCGCTAATTACTGATATCGGAATGGAGAATGCCGTTGGCTTGCTCGGCGAAGGTGTACTTCCTTTTGATGCTGAAGTAGAAATTGTTTCAAGATGGGCAGGAGAACTCGACCCCTTGAATATCATGGCAGCGGAAGGGCGTGAGCCAACTGCCGAAGAAACTGCTGAATACAAAAGGCGATTCAAAATATATCAAGAAAACTACGGTACTGAACCTGCCAAAGCATTATCCCAAAGGCAAACATCAAATAAGAATATTCCTTCAATGGTTGTGGAAATAACCAAAGAAGAAACATTCACCAAGCCGCAGGAGAAGAAAATGGGTACAGATCCAACAGTACCAGGTTCTCCAATTAACAAAGCGAGTCAAGTTGGCAAATCCGTTCCTGCTATCAGAAAAGACTTTTTCAGCAAAGTTGCCGCCCTGATGCAGGGAGAAACCGAAGGACTATCTGTTAAAGATTTTACTGATAAGAAAGTCAGGGAAGCTTTTAAAACGCTGCTTAATTTTGGAAGGCTTGCCGGTAAAGATGCTAAAGAATCTCTCAGGGAGTTGTTGGATAGGGTAAAAAACGAAGGTCTGTTAGGGGTAGAGAATACAAGGGAACAAGTACGTGAAATTGTCAAAGGTGCGATTAATGATATTAACGGTAGGCTTAAAAAGCCAATGTCTGCTTCTGAGATCAATAAGACTACCGATGCCTTCATGGATGTTTACGAAGACCTTGCTGGCAAAAGAATTGAACAAGAAATTGAAAAAGTATTTGGGGAGGCTAAAAAGCGAAACTTTAGCAAAAGCGCAAATCCTAAGATTGCAAGGGCGATATTATACGGAGCATTAGATGATGCCGACTTGCGTAATCAATTTGCCGCCAAGTTTGGGCTACCTACATTAACACCACAAAACGCAGCAAAACTAACTCAGCTTGCACAAGCGGTTGCCAATGCTCCATCCGGTTTTCAAAAGGTTGTTGCGACCAATGCTCTAAACGCATACGTTTCTATGCTTCAGTCAAAGGCAAAGCCCGGTCTTTCAAGGTACATGATTTACGGAAGCGATTTCTTGTCTTACTATCTAAATAACATTCTTGCAAATTTCAATACCATTAATAGAGCCGTATTTGGCAATATTTCAAGGTTATTTGAAATTGCTGCAGGTCGGGCTATAAGAGGAGACTTTTCATGGGCTAAGTTGGTTGCTAAAAAAATACCTTCTGTTGATGTTCCTTATGTTGAGAACGGAGTTCAAAAAACTCAGAAAGTATCAATGAAGGTTGTTAGAGATAATTTTTTGGCTGCTGCAAGAGGCAATCCTAAACTTGCCCACCTTATGTCAGGCGGTTTGCCTGAAGCAGAGGCGAAAATACGTGCAGCATCTACAAGAAGAGAGAGAATGCTTCGCAGGGCGTTTACTGTACCGGCTAACCGAGCCTTATCTGTAACAGATGCTTTAACAACCCGAATACCTGAAGTTATTACATATCAGCAAGTTTACAAAGAACTGCTAAAGGATTGGTACAAGAATCAAGGCATAACGGTATCTCGTCAGCAATTGCAGGATGATATTGATTTTCTGCTATCTCCTGAGCCAAGTGCTGTAGTTTCCGCAGGTCAGCAAGCAATGTCTGAAATACGCAATGGTTTATTGTGGCAGCAATTAGGGCTTCCTTCTAATTATGAGTTCCCTACTGCAGAAAGCCTTAAAGGTGCGAAAGCGTTTACAAGCAAGGATGCAAAGATATACCTTGAATATCTGACAAGGATGTATGAGATACTGCATTCAAACAAAGCGCAGAAACTTGTCGACTTGCAGGTAATGAGAGGGCTTCAAGTTGACCCCGAATCAGAAGCCAAGCAAGCCGCTATTGACGAATATGTTGCTTCTGTAACAAATGAAATTGTGTTCTTCGGAACACCAAGGGGTTCAGCAGGAGATATTGCAAGGGGATTGACGAGAATTAGCAACAGTATGCCCGTCTTGAAGTACACAAGTTTTTTCCCTTTGTTCATCAATGCAACGCTAAACGGTGCAGGGCTTGCGGTAAAAATGACTCCCGGATTAAATGCTGTTCAATTATTAAAATACAAAGCAACGGGCAAAAGAGGATTTGGCAAGAAAGAGTTTGATTATGATTTTTTGGCAAAGAGTGACCAAGCAAAAATGGCAGGAACGGTTGCAGTTACAACGGTTCTTGCGGCAGGAGCCACAGCGCTTTTCAAGTATCTTTATGATGATGAAGATGAAAAGCGCAAGGCTATAAATGAAGGGAAGGCTACGATAATAACACCAGTTCAGTTTACAGCGGAGCAGCGAACAGCATTTAAAACGGCCACAGGAGAACTTCTCAAAGAAGGATTCATTTATATCAACGGTGAACCTGTCTACAATTACAGGGACTCTCCTTTCATTGGTTTTTTCGCCGCTGTTGAATACATGACCAATTATGGTACATTCAAGAGGGGCATTGATCTGAACCCGCAAACCGATATGGAGAATCCTAATCAGATTTATGTGGAGGATGATCCTGAAACTATGTCTGCAATAGGTGGGTATATGCTTAATACTTATATTACATTGAGTAATATCTCCGCATTGAGGGAATTAGGACAGACGGTAAATGACTTATTCAATGTTCGCTCCACGGATAAAGGCAAGAAGATTGATGAAAAGGCGGTTGATGCTTTGAAGAAATCTTCTGCAAATTTTGCAAGGAATTTAGTTCCGTATAGCAGAATGCAGATGCAGATAAAGAACTTTTACGATTCTTTCAATGGCGACTACAAACTTGCAGGGCAAACATTTTCTGAGAAATTAGCTGTAGGCACTATGCTTGAAGATGCTATTGTGAAAAGCGCAATGACAGACCCTTTCGGCAGAGAACTTCCTGAAATGTTGAACTTTGTTAATCCTTTAGGAATTAACGTATTAGAAGTTGGAGGAGGAAAGATTGTGTCAATCTTTGACAAGGCGTATCAGAATGACCCTTATATGCAAATGCACCTAAGCCACAATTTCGCCCCAAGAACAAGCAGTTCAATAACTATTCCGGTCAATGTTGATGTTACAACACCGGAGGTTATAACTGAGGAAGGAAAAGAGGAAGTTGATATTGGCACAGAAGAGGAACTAAAGTCAGAAATGGCTAAGTTATCAGGGAAGAAAGAGATAAAAAATCTAAAGCCTAAGATATCCGACTTTGAGGAAAGCGGTTACAGCTACAATCTTTCTTTGGAAGCGAGCGAAGTGATGTCAATTAATAAGCTAAGAGGCGAGTATGTGAAAAAGATATTTGACACGGGAGATAACAAGGCTTTATTAAAAGACATGAAAAACTACGATTACAGAAAATTAATGACTTCTGTTTACGAAGCCGCTCAACAAAGAGCAATTATAAAAAATCATCCCGACCTTGTTGGCATGGGATATAAAACGGCTTATGAAAATAAATTATCGAGCATTGTTTCTAAATATGGGTTAGATCTGCCTGACGAATTGTATGACTATGAATAGCAACAAACGCAATAATTTAGCCGGCAAAGGCAAAAGCGGCAACCACAAGGGTACAGGCAGGGACTACTCTAAGGAGAAGGAGTATCAATCATCTCCTGAGCGAAAGAAGTACAGGGCGGAGCTGAACAAGGCGAACCGGAAGGCTAAAACATACGCGAATGGAGATGGCAAAGATGCCAGCCATACGAAGTCAGGAAAAATAGTTATGGAGTCTCAATCCAAAAACAGGGCGAGGAACGGAAAAAAAGGTTCGTCTTTGAAATGATAAAAATTGTATTTTTACGCAAACTAACAAATGAAAAAATCCAACTGTGCCATGAAAGCAAAAATGACAAAAACGATGGTCAAGCCAGCTAAGACTGGTGGCGGTTCTGCTTCTGTAAAAGCGAAAGTTATGCAGAAAGAGAAACAAGCTATGAGCAAAAAAGTTAAGCCAAACACTTACAAGTGAGCTTAATTCCACAGCTATGCCTTGCTGAGGCTGGTAATGCCAGTAAGATAAGTATTGCGGATAATACGGGAACGTATGATCCCGATACCAACCCCGGCGGTTTTGGAACTCCCAACCCCGCAGCTTCTGCCATTACCAGCGCTCAGATGGTTTTTCAGTTTGATGAAATTGAAGAGCCTATAACAATTGATTTTGTGATTACAGCAGCAAGTCCGGGTACAGGGGGCGTGGTAATTTCTGCGACAAAGACCGATCAACTGGGCAATGTGGAAAGTTTGGATTTGGCAGATTACAATATAGATGTATTTCCGTTTCCGTTAAACGATCCGATTGTATTCGATGCTGATTTCTTCTTTCCTGATGCGCTGAGTTTTCCTGATCAATATGTTTCTGTTACTTATACCTTATCTGATGGTGTTGAAACAGAAAGTAATGATCAGACCTTTTTACTTAATCAGGTATCGTGCTGCTGCTTGCAAAAGGCGTGGTTGAAATACGCTGAAGGAAAGTGCAATGACACTGACCCGATAAAGATACAGAACGCCATGAACGGCCTTGTTGCCGAAAACGCTGTTGGAAATCTTGCTGCGGCAAGGAATGAACTTAAACTTTTGAAAAAACTTTGCGCTGGCTGCGGTTGCGGCTGCGATTAATACCCAACTGATATGTGCCAAAAGTGCGGTAATAACGCTTGCGGAGGATGCCAACCTCAGATACCTCAGGGGCTTCCGGGCGCAAATGGAAAGAACGCTTACAATTTCACTACGGCTTCGTTTACGATGCCGGCCGTAAGTGCCGATGCTACAATAACTGTTCGTACAACGGGGCAGTTTACCAATCAATGGGCGATACCCGGTCAGATTGTTTACATCACCGGAGCAGGTCATTTTGAAGTGCAATCTTTGGTTGGCAACAACCAGATTGTTGTCCGCAATTTGGGATATACCGGAAATAACGCACCCGCTGTTACAATACCATCGGGGGCAACAGTTTCTCCTGCGGGTCTGATTGGACTTACTGGTGCAGCGGGTGGTAATGGAACGGCGGGGATTGCGAATATCTATTCTAATGCTAACACCACTTTCACTTTCAGCCTTTCATCAAGCATTATTAAAACAGGAACAATTCCTGCAAACACTTTTGCGCAAGATAATGATGCTGTGCAAATAACAGCGACATTTGACCATACAAGAGATGCTCCTTTCTTTTTGATATATCCTGATAAAATTCAGATTCAGATTGCAAGCCAACAGGTTTTCGCTGGAACTCTTTTAGATCCAAATACTTTAGGCTTTCCATCAAAAGGCAAAGTTCAATTTTCCGCAAGAGCGGTAAGAACAGGCAGCAGTGTAATCAGACTTTTATATACAGTTTCGGGCTTGGCTTTGAATGATGCAAATACAATTGTAGAGTATAAAGAGTTTTTCTTTTTGGATTTTAGCAATCCAATTAACATTGATATAAGGTCTATTCAAGGTGCGCCGGGTGTAGTTATTTCAACAGGCTTGTTCATTGACAAAATTGAAGCGTAATGACAAAATATAATCCATATACAATTGATTCGGCGGGAATAAGTATTGACCCGAACACTGGGGATCTTTCGGGATTTATTAACCCACTGATATACTCGGACTCCCCCATAACCCTTGTGGGTAACATCACGATTAACCCCACGCCGCCAACAACACTTACCTACTTTGAAGTCCGGTGGCAAGCGGAGGTTACTTTAAGTACATTTTCTGTTGTTATCTGTGGAGAAACTATTGCTCAGGACTGCGTTAATCAGCCCGGCACGTTCTCATGCTACTATGATACATTTGCATCACCTGCAGCATGGACAGTACAATACTTCCCTGACTTCATTGAGAAACCGCAGGAGAATCCGGGCGTAGAACTCCGTGCTGTTCCTACATCAGGAACACTGACTCTTACTGCTGGCGTTGACAAAGCCTATCAAGTATTCACGGGAAGCCCAACTACACTGCTTGGCAACTATACTGTATCCGCTAATACAGGAGCAAAAGATGGCTCAATGTTTTTTTTGGAGATAGGCGGCAGCGTTACATTAAGCGGAAACAACTTCAATGTGTTCGGACTGAATATTCCGCAAGGAGTAGCCACATCGGGCAATGCAATGGTTATTGCAACCTATAACGCTACCGGAAGCGCATGGAGGGCTGTTTTAGTAAACAAAGAAGTAGCACTGGCGAATATCGCACAGCAGTCTGCTCTTACCGTTTTGGGCAATGCCACTAACGCAACAGCAAACGTAGCAGCCATAGCAGCACCAGCAAACGGACAAGTGTTAATGCGTACCGCTGACACTCTTGGGTTCTCTTTCTTGTCCTCTGAAAACTTTTCAAGCAGTGCGGCATCAATTGAACTTGCAAATACAAATATATCTTCAGCGGAGATACTTGACTTGTTCAGCAATCCCGTTCAGTTGATTGATGCACCATCTGCATCTAATTTGAATTTCATATACGGATTCATTGTTACAACAACGCCGGGTTCACCCAACACTCAGTACGCAACATATGTGGACCTTGAATTTTACTACTTAGGTTCAGGAGAGGTGCTTGCGTATGCAAGCTTAATTCTTGGGTTTACAACATCGGTCATTACAGCCGTTTATCCAACTACCGCAGCAAGTGCAGCCGGAAACATCACCAATCAGGCGCTTGCTGTTCGATCAGCATCAGGCAATCCAACTGCCGGAACAGGTACAATTTCTGTTCGTACAATTTATTCAACAATATCACCTGCAGGTCTTGACTAATGGCACTCACGCAAGGACAAATTGAAAGCTTTTCTTTAATCTCCTTTAACAGAGTGGCTAAGGAAAGGCAGTCCTATGTGAAAAAAGTTCTGACCGGCTTAAACAACTTTGATAAAGACAAATACTTTTACCGCATCAACGGTATGTTATCAGTCATTTGGCTTTACAATCCGAATACCACAACCAACTGCTTAACCGTCGCACAGATTACAACCATAATGAACAAGCTCAATTTTGAGTTAGGCTTGAACATTTGTTTGGATGAATTGCCGGTGACGCTTTTGAATGTTCCGAGGGATTTCAAATATCCTGATTTTAACTTTTTAGACTTCGCATAATATGTCATCATCTCCATCACAAAGTTCAATCCAAGCAATGATCAATGCTTGTGTACCAGGAGGAAATTATCCTGCCACCAAAATGAATCCTGTTTTGACTTTTGCAAATCAGAATTTCAATATTACAGCCGGAGACCCAACGGCAACGGATGATTATAGCGCAGGGTATGTCAACCTTAAAAGTTTTTGGTATAACACGCTAACTCAAACAGTTTTTATTTGTGTTGATGATACAAACGGAAGTGCTGTTTGGGTAGATATAACTCCTGATCCAATTAATCAAAATGCTGCTTTTGTTATTAATATAACAAGGGGAGCATTGTTATCGGAAATTGGTTTGGGAACTGTTAATCCTAAGGCAATTTACAGGATTACAGATGCCGTAAGTGGAACTTCGGTGATGAGAGTGTATGGTATTACTACTTTAATTACCGATACAAATGCTTTTAAGGAAGGGTCGTTTAATGGTGTGGTGTTTGTTCCGGGTGATGTTGGAACCTATGATTTAGGGACTGATGTTTTTACTTCGGTTACTAATCCAAATGCCGCTACGGTTATTGATATTATTTCTTCTGATTTACAAACCGCAATAAATTTAGGAACTATTAACAGCAAAGCCCAATATAGAGTGATTGATGCTTTGAGCGGAAATGCTGTAATAAGAGTTTATGGAACAAGTTCTACATCTGTTGACACTAATGGTTTTAAGGAAGGTAGTTACGACGGGGCGAACTTTGTAGCCGGAGAAATCGGTTTGTATGACGCTGGGAACGATACTTTTATATCTATTGTAAACCCTAATAACGCCGAGGTTATTGATATAACTGTAGTTGATCTGCAACTTGCCATAAGTTTAGGAGAAGTTAACCCAAAGGCTCAATACAGAATAATTGATGCAATAGGTAGTACTGAAATAGTAAGAGTTTATGGAACAAGTTCTGTCACTATTGACACCAACGCTTTTAAGGAGGGTAGTTATGATGGCTTGGTATTTACAGCAGGAGAAGTAGGGGTATATGATTTAGGGACTGATGTTTTCACATCAGTTGTTAATCCTAATAATGCCATAGTTATTGATATTATTTCAAATGATTTAGCCAATGAAATAACCAGCAGCACTATTAACCCAAAAGCTCAATACAGAATAACTGATGCAATAGGTAGTACTGCTGTAGTAAGGGTTTATGGAACAAGTGCATCTACCATTGACACTAATGGTTTTAAGGAAGGTAGTTGGGATGGGGCAAATTTTGTAGCCGGAGAAATCGGTTTGTATGATTTATCAACTGATACATTTACTGCAATAGGAGCAACTCCCGATTTAGATGCAGTTTTAACAGCAGGTAATACTGCGAATGGGTACACAGTTGAAATATCCGGAACTCCTGATAATAATGTTTCTATATCAAGCGCCGCTTATACAGGGACCGGAAATGTCGGGCTAGGCAATAATGCGCTAAACGGAAACACGGCCAATGACAGCGTTGGAATTGGCTACGCAGCTCTTCAAGGGAACACTGGATTAAGGGCAGTGAGTTTAGGGTATCTTGCAGGGTCTGGAAACAAAGGAGGAGATACCGTTAGCTTAGGAACTTCTGCTGCAAGAGATAATGAAGGCTTTTTTGTTGTTGGAGTAGGGTATGATGCTGCAAAAGAAAATATTGGGGATTATGTAGTTGCATTAGGGTCTGGGGCTGCCTTTAACAATACACAAAGTAATCGTTTTGTAATCAGCAATAACTCCCTGCCTTCTTTTGCCGATCACGCCGCTGCCGCCGCCGCAATAACAACAGGTAGCGGAGCTTCTGCTGGAAACACTTATCTTTACCACAATCAAGCCACTGATTCAATAGGAGCAGTAAGACTTTAATGAATAATGATCTACCCACTTGGAAAAGACTTACAGCCTTGGGTTGACTTTCTATCGCTACCGATTAATGATAATGACATTATCATTGTTGTACGGAACAGCGATCTGTCAAAGCCTTTTGCTGTTAGGTGGGGTGATTTAAGGTCGGCTCTTGTAGTAACTGGTGCAATAAGCGTTTCGGATGAAGGAACGGTAGTCGTCAATCAGGCGGCCAATATCAATTTCACGGGTCAGGGGGTAACGGTAACTGCGAGCGGAAATACCGCAACGGTAAACATTCCGGGCGGCGGGGGTACTGCAATACTGCTGCAGACTGATAGCGTAACCAATCCGGTTCAGAATATACTCAACCTTGTTCCGGGAACCAATATGGTCATTACCGATGATGGTCTTGGCAATATTACCTTTGATGCTACGGGTGGGGGAGGAACTTATACAGTAAATAATGGATTAACTGAAAACCCTGCTAATAACTTTCAGTTAGGTGGTACATTAGTTCAGAATACCCAAATAAATGCATCAACTTTTTATTTAGAATTAATTGGAAGTATAACTAATGCTTTACTAAGAGTATATAAATCTGCTGCTGGTTATGCTATTGATGCCAGTAACACTGGTGGACCTAATGCTGTTATTAGAGCAACAGGAAGTACTGGACCTGGAGTTCAAGGAATCTCAACAGTATCAGCAGGAGTAACAGGAACATCTACAAATTCATTTGGATTGTCAGGAAGTTCTACAAATTCAGCAGGTGTTTATGGAACAGGTTTAAGAGGAGTTTTAGGAGCTGGAAATGGTAATGTAGGAGGAGAATTTTCTTCAGTATATACATCAAATAATAATGTTCAAGCTGTATTAAATTTAATAAGAAATACAAGTACAAGTCCTTCTTCTAATGGAGTAGGAGCAAATTTAAGATTCTGGTTACAAAACGATTCAGATGTTAGCATAGAAAGTCACCACGTTATATCTAAATTTATAGATGTAACAACTGGAGCATCTATTTCGCAGTTTGAAATTTGGGGAAGAAACTCTTCATTATCAAGATTATTAGCCCTCACAGGCCCAGGTCAATTAATACTTGATAAATATGGTCAAACCCCAGCTAATTTTCCTGGAACAGCAGTATGGTCATTAGGTGTAGATGCAAGTGGCAATGTAATTGAGTTTACACCTGGTGGCGGCGGTGGCGGCACAGTGACATCGGTTGCCCTTGCCGTGCCTGCCCCAACCAATCCGGCGTTTACTGTTTCTGGCTCTCCTGTAACCACATCAGGAACGCTAACCATAGCGGCAGCAGGAACTACTGGTCAGTATGTGCGTGGTGACGGCTCTTTAGCTAACTTTCCAACAACAGGTGGAGGTGGTTCAAGTGTAAGCTATTATCTAAATGGTTCAGTTAATCAAGGAACTTTTGGTGGTTCTACTTATTATGAAATGAGTAAAACTCCAGTCTTAGGAGGTGGTACTACATTTACAAGGCTTAATTCCGCAGGTAATGGATTAATTGCTCAATTTATTACTGATGTAGGAGACCCAAATTTATTAGCTATACCAGCAGGAAATTGGAATTTAGAATTATTTTTTAGAGCATCTTCAGGTGGTGGTAGTCCATCATATTATGTTGAGTTATACAAATATGATACTATAGGACTTACTTTTACTTTAATTGCAACAGATGTATTAACACCTGAAGGCATTACTAATGGTACTGTATTAGATGCTTATTTTACTGCATTAGCAGTACCACAGACAACACTTGCGTTAACAGATAGAATAGCTTTAAGAATCTTTGTAAACACATCAGGTAGAACCATTGAACTACATACTGAGAATGGTCACTTATGCCAAATTATTACAACATTTACAACAGGTATTACTGCTCTAAATGGCTTGACAGAACAAGTGCAGACTTTTGCTACCGGAACAAGCGGGACAGACTTTGGTATTAGCAGTTCGGGAAGTATTCATACGTTTAATCTTCCTACTGCAAGCGCAGTAAATAGGGGAGCGTTGAGTTCGGCTGATTGGACTACGTTTAATAATAAAGGCAACGGTACAGTTACATCGGTTGGTTTATCAATGCCATCTGCATTTAATGTTGCCAATAGCCCAGTAACTGGAGCAGGTACATTGACAGTAACAGGAGCAGGTACTATTTCGCAATACGTTCGCGGTGATGGCACGCTGCAAACCAATAATGGCTCATTTGGTGTAACCGTTGATGGTATTATCGGCATTGTTCAGGTTGGCACTACTGGTTATGTTGTCATGCCCTATGATGGTACAATAACCAGTTGGGTATTGACAGCCAACGCATCAGGCACGGTTTCTTTCGATATAACAAAAGCAAGTAGTGGAGTAATACCAACAGTAAGTATTATTGGTGGTGGTGGTGTTTATCCTACTTTATCATCGCAACAAATTGCAACAGGTTCAACTTTGACAGGATGGACAACGACATTTTCAGCGGCTGATGTTTTTGGATTTTCGGTAAGGTCATCTCCTGCACCTGCAACAATAAAAAACGTAACATTAACAATCAGAGTAACACGGTCATGACATACAAAATAATTGAAACAAGGCAAGCGGATATAACGCTAATTACAAAGGTGGAATACAACTTTGATGGTGTAATTAGCACCGTTGAGGTTCCTCATTTTATGCCTAAATCACAGGCTGAAATTGAGCAGAATATAATCAATGCAGCACAGGGTGAATTAGCAAAGCTTAACGCAATTCAGCAGATTGAAGCATTGTTGCCAACTCTACCAATTAACGAGGAAAAACCTATTGAGTAATGGCATTAAGATACTGGGTTGGAGGTACAGACACTTGGAATAACACGGCAGGTTCTAAATGGTCAGCAACATCAGGTGGTGCAGGTGGTGCATCAGCTCCTACTAATGCCGATGATGTTTTTTTTAATGACAAAAATGCTCCTAATTGGGCTGCAAGTACCGCATATACTTTAGGCCAAATCAGAAGCCCTTTAGCAACAGGTAATGGCTTTTTTTATGAAGTAACAACAGCAGGAACATCTGCTGCAACTGAGCCGACTTGGCCTACAGTTGTTGGTAATACGGTTGCTGATGGTACAGTTACATGGACTTGCAGATTAGCAACCGTAACAACAGCATCTAACGCTACTTGCTTAACCGCTAATTTCACAGGATTTACAGGAACACTTAATGCAGCTACAAACTGGAATGTTCAAACTTCATTAACATTTGGTTCTGCTATGACTATAACTGGAACTGGCAATATAACAAAACCTGCCAGTGGAGGCACTTGGACTTTTAATGGCAAAACCTACACAGGTGGATGGGTATTACCTTCTGGTGGTGGTTTTTCAACTACAATAGGTGATAATTTAATTTTTAATGGTACTATAAGTGGGCCAATAAGCAATTGTACTTTAACAGCAACCTCTCCAAGAAATATAACTATTGGTGGTGGTTTTGCTTCAATGGTTGGTGGTATAAACTTAACAAACATTGATTTTATCTTGAATGGTACTGGAAATCTTGTAGGGGCTTTTACAAGAAGTTCTGGTAATGGTTCAATCACAATAAATGCACCCGGTTTTACAATTTCTCACAATGCTACTTTATCATTAGCAAATATGACTTTTACATATACAGCAGGAACTTTCAACTCAACAAGCACAATAAGTTTTGGTGGAATTGTAAGTGCAAATGTTATGAATAATGTTAGCACTTTAACTTTTTCTGCTATGTCATTTTTATCAGCAGGTGGGCAAAGTGTTACATTAAATTCAGATATGTATGTTTCAGGTAATTTATCTGGAGCTGGCGCAACAGGCGCGGTCAATGGTTCCAAACTTTTTATTGGTGGTAGTATTACAAATACATTAACAGGAACATCTACTATTGAAATGTATGGAAGTAATTCTGTTTCTTTAGCACCACCTATAATGCAAAATAATTTAACTATAAATAAAAGTGGAGGTGCAACTGTTACATTATCAAGTTTTACTTGGGGATTAGCCAACAGAACATTGCAACTCACAGCAGGAAATATAAATCAAGGGTCTTCAACTATTACATTAAGTGGCACACCTTTGACTATAAATGGAATGATATTTAATAGTTTGACTATACCTACTGGAACAACTATAAATCAAAACACAACAAACACTATCAGCGGAACTTTGGTATGCAGTGGTTCAGCTACCTTTGCAGGCACAGAAGGTTGGAATGCATTTAACTTTACCACAGGCGGTGCAGGTAGTATTATTACATTGCAAGAAGGCATTACTTACAATGTTTCAGGATTGTTTACAATGGTTGGGACTGCGGCAAATAGGGTAAGGTTGCAATCAAGTTTAGCAACAGATGTTACTGTTACCATTATATCGTTATCAAATCAAATGTCTGTTTCAGTAGGCAGCATCCCTAACCCAGCAGCAGGATTTGTTTTAGGTTCTCGTGCTTTTTCAAATCAGTTACCAGCAGCATTAATTAATTTACTACCCGATAGACCTACAATCGCATCAGGTTCAGCATCTCCTTATACATTGGTTAATCCAATAGGTGTTACGGGATTAACACTCTTTGCAGGTCAGGTTGGTAAAAAGGCATTTTTTAACGTAACAGGTACAACGCCAATGAATGTACTGTATGCCGAAACGAGGGACATTGATTCAAGCGGTGGCATAAGTATTTACGCTCAACAAAGTTTTGCAGATTCAACAAGCACGCCGAATTTATTTAGGACAATTAACTGGGTTACACTTGTTGCTCCATCAGGTTCAGCATATTACACATTCGTATGTTAAGACACACAATCATAGGCATCGCAGCAAAAGAAATCGGACAAACCGAGAAGCCTGCGAATAGCAACAGGACTAAGTACGGTCGTTGGGCGAAACTTGACGGGTTCGCATGGTGCGGCATCTTCGTGTCATGGGTTTATGCACAAGCCGGAGTACCACTGCCTAAGATTGGATTTGCATTTCCGGGATTTGCCGGAACGCAGACGGCAATGGCGCAACTGAAAAAATGGGGGCGAATCGTTCAGCAACCAGAACCGGGCGATGTTGTTTTTTTCGATTGGAATAATGACAAGCGGGTTAATCATGTTGGGATTGTGGTTCAGCTATTAAGTAACGGCACGGTGACAACAATCGAGGGCAACACATCAGCAGCGAATCAATCCAATGGCGGCAATGTTGAGAGGCGAACTCGGAACTTAAAGCACTGTATTTTCGTAAGACCATTCGTACTGGAAAATGAATGACAACAAGGCGCAGACGGACAAGCATTTGGAATCGGTTATCAAAGAACTGGTTTCAACTGAC
>Ga0315909_10000791_pt1 | contig 42246 bp, 29 predicted proteins | sample LakEriMetagenome_11_FD_203527 | JGI IMG/M metagenome (GOLD analysis project Ga0315909, IMG submission 203527) | Freshwater fungal communities from buoy surface, Lake Erie, Ohio, United States - Buoy 2 MA125 | ecosystem: Environmental > Aquatic > Freshwater > Lake | place: USA: Lake Erie, Ohio... | reverse complement strand
TGGGCCAGCAACTCCGGCATTTCGTCGCTCAGCACTCCCCTCCTGGAGTGCGAGTCGAGGTGATCGACCTGCATGGCGGGTTGGGGGTGGTGGTCGATCCCAACAGTCCCTACATGGCAGCTGCCCAGCAGGCGGTCACCGAGGGATTTGGGCGCGAGGCGGTGCTGATTCGCGAGGGTGGGTCGATTCCGATCGTCGCCAACATGGTCGCCCACCTGAAAGCCGACGTGCTGCTTTTGGGGTGGGGGCTGGATGACGATGGGGCTCACAGTCCCAACGAAAAGTTCCACATCGCTGATTTCCACCGGGGGATCCGCGCCAGCAGTCACCTGTGGAACCACTTGGCGGGATGTTCACCGCGGGCGCAGTTGCAGTCCTGAGCGACCTTTTGGAGCTCAAGTCCAACGGGTCATGCAATCGATACACTCCCACGCCTTCCTGGGTGGACTGACACCCGGAAGCAACCTTGCTCATCCAGGATAAGCAAGGCCAATTCAACCCTACTGGAGAAGCCACTGGCGCCATGCTCGACCGAAAATTCATTCTCGACAACATCGAAGCCGTCAAGAAGAACTGTCGCGATCGCGGGGTCCCCGAAGAGGTCGATCGGATGGTGGAGCTGGAGCTGGAGCGGCGGAATTGGCTGAAGCAGGCAGAGGAATTCAATCGGCTGGCCAATGAGACCAGCAAGGGAATTGGCAAGGCGACCAGCGATGCTCAGCGGGAAGCGATGAAGGAGCAGGGGAGGAAGCTTCGGGAGCAAAAGGAGCAGGCGCAGAGCGCCCACGACGCTTTGGAGCTACAGATTCAGGAACTCCAGGCTCGGCTTCCCAATATGGCGCATCCTGCTGCGCCGATCGGCAAAGACGACCATGCCAACCTGGAAGTCGCGCGTGGCAAAACACCGGTCCGAAAGTTTGACTTCCCACCCAAAGATCATGTGCAGCTTGGCCAGCAGCTCGATCTGATCGACTTCGAAGCAGGGGCTCGAGTTGCCGGTGCCGGCTTTTACTTTCTCAAGCGGGAGGCAGTGCTTTTGGAGATTGCGCTGCAGCAGTTCGCTCTGCACCATTTGATGCAGCGCGGATTCATTCCGATCACGACGCCTGACGTGGCGCACACCGGTATCCTCCGTGGAATCGGCTTCATGCCGCGCGGTCCCGAGACGCAGATTTACAGCATCGAGCAAACCGATTTGAATCTGGTGGCGACTGCCGAGATCACGCTGGGAGGGATGTACGCGGGGGAGGTGTTTGAGGCTGAGCGGCTGCCACTTCGCTTGGTGGGGATCAGCCATTGCTTCCGTACGGAAGCCGGCGCGGCCGGTCGCGCATCCAAGGGGCTCTATCGCGTCCACCAATTCACCAAGATCGAGATGTTCGGTTTCACACTTCCCGAACAAAGCGACGGGTTGCACGAAGAACTTCGGGAACTGGAGTGCCTTCTGTTCGATGAACTGGGGATTCCTTACCGGGTGGTCGATACGGCCACCGGCGATCTGGGAGGACCAGCCTACCGAAAGTACGACCTGGAGGCGTGGATGCCTGGGCGCGGTGAAGCAGGTGAATGGGGGGAAGTGACCAGCACCTCCAACTGCACCGACTATCAGGCCCGCCGTTTAAATATCCGCTACCGAGTCAAAGGGGAGAAAGGGACGCACTTAGTCCATACGCTCAATGGCACCGCGATCGCCATCAGCCGGGCGCTGATCGCGATTCTCGAAAACTACCAGCAGTCCGATGGTAGCATCGTGGTGCCCGAAGCGCTGCGCCGTTGGATGGGCATCGATCGGATCGGTCCTCGGTAGCAAAGGATTCGGCTGAGGCTTGTTGCGGGTCGATGCGATCGTCCGTGCTTCAGGTGGAGGGGCGCGAGCCTTCCGGTGTGCGGCGCACGAAAAAGAACGGGGGCTGCGCCACACCGGTAGACTGTCGCAAAAATCCGCTGGACCGCAACCAGGCCACAGCCAAGCTTCGGCGAGTGGTTTTTGCGAGCAGGAGTAGGAGTAGGAGTAGGAGGGCTCGTCGAAGGGCGCGAGTCCTTTGGTGGCTCGAGCAAATCGGTGGCACTGTGAGACATGCGATGTTCGGCGAATGGATCGGTCGAAGCGTGGCACCTGGGCTGGCAGCGCTGGAACGGATCGGACCGACGAGCCCACCTGAACGGACCGAAAAAGAGAATCATCCGGCAATGCTGTCATTGCTGTGGGATGGTTGCCTCTGCGGTGGAAAGCAAGGTTTTTGCAGGGTGGAAGCGAGATCAGCGGGATGGATGGCGTGAATCTTTTTCTCTCTTTACTCCTCTGGGTGAAAGAGGCACAATACCGCCGCGCGGATTGAGTTGTTACGAACTGGCTATGGTGGTCTGGCGTCTGCCGGAGGCGATTGTAGCGAGCGTTCGTCGGCGGTTCGCGGAAAGAAGCGATTTCCAAGGAGGGGAACCGCGCAGCCGGCCGCTCAGGCCGCAAAGGCTCACCAGTAGCAAGGAGTGCGTTAGCGTGCGAGTCACCATCAAGTCGGCCTGTCTGGCCATTGGACTAATCTGCCTGAGTCTCCCGGTCTGGGGGCAGGCTCCTGCACAGCAGGGAGCACCTGCCGCAGCGCCTCCTGCAGCCGCACCGGTCACCAAGATCGGTGTGATCGACATCGGATACATCTTCGACAATCATCCGACGATGAAGGATCAGGTCGCAGCCATCAAGGCGCAGATCAAGATGGCTGAGGATGAGATCAACAAGCGTCGCGAGTCGGTGCTTGAGGAACTCAAGTCGCTCAAGAGCTATCAGGAGAACTCGGCGGAGTTCAAGCAGAAGGAAGAGCAAATCGCACAGCTGGAGAGCCAGTTGAAGCTGGACTTCAGCCGCAAGCAGAAGGAGTTTGCCGAGTCAGAGGCGAAGGTGATCTTCGACACCTACAAGCAGATTGAAATGGTGACCAAGGCTTGGGCCGAGTACAACCAGATCGGCATTGTCTTCCGATACAGCCGGATGGAGATGGACCCCAAGGCGCCGATGACCGTTTCGGCCGGGATCAACAAGAACGTCGTCTACTTCAACTCGACGCTCGATCTGACCGATCCCATTCTCACATACCTGCGTCAGCAGCAGGGAGCGACGGCTGCGGCCAACGGGGCGCGAGCCGCGACGGCGCCTGCGACTGGCACGATCCGCAAGTGATTGTTCGGGGCAGCAGGTTGTGGGTGCTGCTCCAGGGGGCACCCGCTTCAGATCAAGGATGGCGGGCGGCATCGTGGAAGGGACGACGGTTGCCGCCCTGGCCGAAGCGACTCTTTTTTATCTAGGAATTCCATGCGATCTATCCGTTTCCAGCAGACGATTCTTCGCAGTTTCCAGGTGCACGGGCGGGGGTACTGGACTGGCGTTCCGGTGACCCTGACGTTTCACCCTGCGGATCCCGATACAGGGATATGTTTTCGCCGGACCGATCTGCCGCATCAGCCGGTATTGCCGGCGGTTGCGGGTATCCGTTCGGAGACGCAGTTGCGGACTCGTTTGACCCGAGAGGGCGCGTCGGTGGACATGGTGGAACATGTCGTTTCGGCGCTGTGCGGCATGCAGGTGGATAACTGCCTGATCGACTGCGACGCTCCCGAAATGCCCGGCCTGGACGGCAGTGCGATGGCTTACGCGTTGGGGATACAGCAGGTTGGTTTGACCCGCCAGGATCGTCCCAGGAACGCGGTGGTGATCGAGCAGCCGATTCGGATTGGGGACAACCAGCAATGGGTGATGGCGATGCCATGTTCGGATCCCTATCCGCAACTGGAGTATCGACTGGACTATGGTCCGAAGCATCCGATTTCGGCAGCGACTGCATCGTTCAGCCTGGGAGAAGGGGACTACCTCCAATCGATCGCTCCGGCGCGCACCTTCGTCACGCAGGAGGAAGCACAGCAGCTTCAAAGTCGCGGTCTGGCGCGCCATGTCTCCTACCGGGATCTTCTGGTTTTTGGGGATGCCGGCCCGATCGACAACACCCTTCGCTTTGCCGACGAATGCGCGCGGCATAAACTGCTTGACCTGATCGGCGATCTGGCCCTTTGCGGCTATTCGATAGTCGGGCGCATTGTTGCATTCCGTTCGGGGCATGTGCTGAACGGTCGCATGGCGGAGTGCCTGTGGAGACTGGCACAACGCACGACAGTTGATACCCAAGTCGCCTAATACGCGGCGTTGAAACGACCAAAAACGTCCCTTACGCATCCGACTGGCAGGGGCCGAGGATGCTGGAAAGAGCCGCAAGAACCATGCCGACCATCATCGCTCACACCGCCATCGTCGATCCGCGAGCCCAGTTGGATGACGATGTCCGTATCGGCCCATTCTGCGTGATTGGCCCACATGCACAGATTGGTCGAGGCACCCGTCTGGAAAACCATGTGACGATCACTGGCCATACCACGATCGGAAGAGAGAACCATTTTTTCCCCAACTGCGTCATCGGCGGCGATCCACAGGATCTCAGCTACCGAGGGTCTCCCACTCAGGTGGTCATCGGCGATTTCAATGTCTTTCGCGAGTGCGTTACGGTCAATCGCGGCACGGAGAAGGATGAGGGGGTAACGCGAGTCGGCAACCACTGCTATCTGATGGCCAACGCCCACGTCGCTCATGACTGCGTGGTGGAGGATCGTGTCATCATGGCCAATACAGTGATGCTGGGCGGTCATGTCCGCGTGCAGCACGACGCAACGCTCAGCGGTGGCGTCGCCGTGCACCATTTCGGATCGATCGGATGCTACGCATTTGTCAGTGGATTGAGCCGGGTGCTGCAGGATATTCCTCCCTACATGCTAGCCGAAGGATTTCCGGCCAGGCCGCGATGCGTCAACGTGGTGGCGCTCAAGCGGAAAAATTTCAACAACGAAACGATCCGTTCGATCACCGAGGCTCACAAGCTGCTTTATCGTTCCAAGGTCGGCGCCAAGCAGGCTCGCGAACTTCTGGCCGCCAGCGGCGAGTGGTTTCCTGAGCTGGACGTGCTGTTTGAATTCATCGAAGAATCGTGCTTGGGTCGCCATGGAAGGGCTCGGGATCGGAGGAAGGCAGCATGAAGCGCCTGAGACTAGGGATTGCAGGAGCCGGTCATCTGGGGACGATCCATGCGCGATTGGCCTCCAAACTGCCGCAGTTCGAGGTGGTGGGAGTCGCCGACCCGGTGGCTGCCGCGCGAGAGAAGATCGAACAGTCGCTCCAGCTTCCCACCTTTTCCAGCCACGAAGCCATGGAAGGCAGGATCGACTGCCTGGTAGTCGCTTCCCCAACCTTCCTCCACTTTCCAATCGGTCTGTGGGGGCTGGATCGGGGGATCCATCTGTTTGTCGAAAAGCCAATCACCGCCTCGGTGCTGGAAGCCGACATGCTCATCAAAGCGGCTCGCCGCCACGGCTGTGTCCTGCAAGTCGGGCATGTCGAGCGATTCAATCCCGCTTACCGCTGGGTGCGCCAGCGATCGTCCGTTCCCCGACAGATCCATGCAGTTCGGACCAGTTCCTTCACCGGACGCAGCACCGATATTGGCGTCGTGCATGATCTGATGATCCACGACATCGATCTAGTGCTCGACTGGGTCGACAGCCCCATCGAAGAGATTCGTGCCTCGGGCGTCAGTTGGATGGGCACCAATGAGGATTACGCTCAGTGCCAAATCCACTTTCAGAACGGTTGCGTTGCCTCCCTTGTCGCCAGCCGGGTTCATCGGACAGCTCAGCGAGCTCTTCATGCCATGACCGACCGGCAAATCATCGACGTCAATCTGGCGACCTGCGAGGTCGCGTTATCCGAGGCAAGTTCGGAGGTGGCCAGTCGGTCCTTCCATATCGATCGCTTGTCGGGTCAGGAGCGAGCTGGGTTGAAGGATGAGTTTTTCGAGCGATGGTTTCCGACGACCCATTGGAAGAGCGATCCGGTCAATGCAATCGAATGCGAACTGCTCGATTTTCATCGGGCGATCGAAAGCGGTAAAGCGCCCGAAGTGACGGGCGAACAGGGGCGGGAAGCAATTGATGTGGCCGAGCGAATCCTGTCGGCCATCGCTGGACGCACCTCGGTCGCCCATCGCCGGGTGGCGTGAGCGCCGCTCAATCTCTGCATGACTCCAACAGATCCGATCGACGATGATCTGTTGGACTCGATTCATCTCATCGCTGCCTTCGATGCAGCTTGAGTCTGCAATTTTTTTCCGATGGTAGCACTCCGATTCGTGCTTGCGATACGTTGTCCCCCTGCTCTCGCTGCTGCTTTCTGGGGAAGTGAGTGACGTGTGGTGGCGACCCTGTGGGACTAGACTGGTTCGAGCTGTTTTCTTGGAGGTGGAAAACGGGGGCAAGCAACAGAAAAAATTGCGATGAAATTTTTTCGAGCTTTCTCCCTGAGCTCCGAAACATCTCGCGTTTTTCGATGCGTAGACGCGCAGGTTTTTTTTGATTTTGGTGGCGGTTAAAAAAAGTTTTATGCATCGACTCGATGAGCCTATTCGATCGTTTGGACCAGTTGTAGACTTCTTCCGCAATCGATGTTTTGGGTGATGAAGTCGTCCTGGATGATGGCAGCTAGGTTGTTTTTTGGGCGTGGGGTTCTGAAACAGGAAGTTGTTCCTTCGCTCCTCGTCAACGTTCCCATCCATCCTTGGCGACGCTCCTTTTGTCCATTTGGAAGGTGTGTCGATGAACTCTGGGAAAATCCGCCGGCAGGTGACGCAAAAGCTGGTTCGTCTCTTCCGTTCAAGTCCAGGAGTTCCTCGGGCGGTGCGGAGGCGAGCTTTGCGGATCGAAGTTCTGGAGGCCAGAAAGCTGCTGGCGGCGGAGATCTTTGGAACGGTCTATGCCGACAACGACCGCAGTGGTACGAAGACCGGTGGCGATGAAGGCCTTCGAGCCTGGACCGTTTTTCTGGATCTCAATCGCAATGGCACCTTGGATGCCGGTGAACCCTCGGATGCAACCGACAATCGCGGTGATTACTCGATTCCAGGTTTGGCAGGGGGGACCTATCCTGTCACCCTCGCGCTCCAGGCCGACTGGATCCCGACCAGTCCGGCGTCGCGCAATGTGCGAGTGGAGACCGACAAAAAAGCCTCGGGCAATTTCTTCGTTTTCGCTGGTGGGGATTTGAAGGGGACGGTCTGGAGCGATTTGTCGAATGACGGGGCTCGCGATATCGATCCAACGACTGGCGAGTACTTGGATCCAGGGCTTGGTGGCTGGACTATTTTTCTTGATCTCAACGACAATACCCTGTTGGATCCCACCGAACCGTCGACGGTGACAGATGGGCATGGGATGTATCGCTTCAGCGATCTGAATCCCGACACCTACAAAGTTAGAGAAGTGCTGCCGACGGGTTGGGAGGCAGCGCGGCAGCAGAGCGACAGCGTGAACGCCACGGTGGTTGCACTCCAGGAGACCGTGATTGACTTTGGCAACTTCAGCGCCGGTTCCGGTGGGATTCGCGGCGTTGTCTTCAATGATCTGAACCTGGATAGGATCCATAATATCCACCCGGTGACTGGAGATTTCACCGAACCGGGATTGTTGGGATTTACGGTTTACCTTGATGCCAACGGAAATCGCCTTCAGGATGTTGGCGAGATTTCGACGGCGACGGATTCGGATGGGGAATTCGACTTCAATTCCATTCCGGTCGGCAGTTATGACGTGGTGGTCGACTTGCCAGCGAGCTGGGATCCGACTCCAGGGAGTACCGCCATCGATACGGTGCTAGTCCGGGGTGGGGATGTCACCGCCACGAAGAGCTTTTCACTTTTCACGATTCTTGATGGCGCTATCCGAGGGTTGATCTGGAACGACACCAATCGGAATGGCATTCGCGATTTCAATACGTTGACTGGAACGTTTGTCGATCCGGGCATCGGGGGCTGGACTGTTTTTGTCGATTTGAATCGCAGTGGTGTCTGGGATGCTGGGGAGCCGACGACGGTCAGCTCGGCGACGGGCAGTTACTTTTTTGGCAATTTGCAGCCGGGGACCTATCTGGTTCAGGAGGTGATTCCGGCCGGCTGGGAGTTGGTGCCGACCTTTTTGGATGTTTATTCAGTGACGGTCTTTTCGGGGACGACCTCAGTGGCACCCGATTTCGCTAATTTCGATTCGATTGCATTCTCGCCAGGATCGATTTCCGGGGAGGTGTGGGACGACATCAACGGCAATGGTGTTCGTGAAGCGGGAGACAGTGGTCTGGCGGGGTGGACGATTTTCATCGATGCCAACGGCAATGGATTGCTTGATACTGGCGAGTCCCAGTCGACCACCACTGCGACCGGTGGATATACCTTCAGCAGCGTCAATCCAAGTTCGATCACTTTGAAGGTAGTTCAGCAGACAGCTTGGCGAGCGACTTCACCGCTGTCGGGAATTCGAACGGTCACTCTGCGAGGCGGGCAGAACTTGACCGGGATTCAGTTTGGTCAGTACCAGTTGAAAGAGGCGGGCATCTCGGGCACCGTCTATGCCGACAAGAACAAGAATGGAGCTCGCGATCCTGGGGAGCCAGGGCTATCGGGTTTGACCGTTTTTCTCGATAGCAACAACAACGGTTTGCTGGATCCAGGGGAGCCGATGCAGGCGACGTCGGTCGATCTGTTTTACACGCCGGGAACGGACGAGGCAGGGCGCTATGCATTTTCCCATCTGGCGTCGGGCAGCTACCAGGTGCGCGTGATCGTGCCGGAACGATTGAGTGCTACGCCTGCCGATCAACTGGTGCACACCGTCAGTCTGACCCCGGGACAACTGGCAACGCAGGTGGATACGGCGGCGGTCTATCGATCGGCACAGATTCAGGGAACCAAGTACGAAGATCGCAATCGGAATCTGGTGCGGGACGCGGACGAGGCGGCGATCGCGGGGGCGGTCGTTTACATCGATTTGGACCGGGATAACATTCAGGACGAACTGGAGCCATCGACGACGACGGGAAGCGATGGTTCCTACACCTTTACGGAGATGCAGCCGGGTAGTTACGTCGTGCGATCCCGGCCGGGATCGGGCTATCTGCAATCGTCACCCAATACCGTTGGTGGCACCTTGTGGCCCGCGGGAACCAGCAATCCTGCCAGTGGACTGGTATCGCCGCAGTCGATTGAATTGACTTTGGCTTCGGGGGCAACTCATCGACAAAATGTGTCGATCACGATCCCGGGGACCGGCAGTTTGACCAGCATGGTCGATGTCTTCCTGCTTTTTGATGACACAGGGAGCTTCATCAACAACAGCCCGATCGTTCGGGGTGCTTTTCCCGACATCATGACGACTCTGCAGACCTCGCTTCCGGGAACCGATTTTGGGTTTGGAGTTGGTCGCTTTGAGGAGTATGCCAACTTTGCTGCGGAGTATGCATCGGGTCGGCCTTTCATTCTCAATCAACCGATTGTTGCTGCGTCGACTAATGGATACACGGCGGCGATTCAAGCGGCGCTCAATCGAACCACTCCTGGCTACGGAGGGGACGGACCGGAAACCGACATCGAGGCGCTCTATCAGTTGGTGACGGGCAAGGGATTTGATGGGAACAACAATGGATCGACGCTGGACAGCGGGCCAGCAGGGTTGGCGATGACCCAATTGACTCCTGGCTCAAGCGGCGACGTTCCTCCGTTTGCCTCGTTTGTCGCCGACCCTGCCCAGGGCGTGTTGCCTGCTTCGGGGACGATCGGTGGTGGCGGCTTTCGCTTTGGGTCCCTTCCAATCATTCTTCTGGCAACGGATATCGGCGTCGCGTACCAACCGAAGGGAGAAACGTCGATCGTCGGCGCGGGTGGCGTTGCGGTGCCGATGGCGGCGTTGACGCAGCAATCGCGTCCCACCACCCCTTTCAACAGCGGAGCGGGCATCCAGGAGACCGTCACAGCGCTGAACGCTTTGGGGGCTCTGGTGATTGGACTGGGAACCAATCCGGGAGCCACCATCGATCCTAGGCAGCAACTGGAAGCGCTTTCCAAGCTGACAGGATCGGTCAATCGTTCGGCGACATCGATCGCCAATGGGACTCCCGATCCGATCGATCCCGGAGATCCACTTTACTTCCAGATCGCATCAGGTTTCGCCACCAGTGTTTCGAACGGGATCGTCCAGGCGATTCAAAATGCGGTCACTACGGTCGCCATCGACATTGAAGTCCGCGCTTCCGATCCTCGCGTACGGCTGATCAACCACACCGGTGTTCTACCTGGCGTGGGATCGGGAATGACCTCCACCTTCGATATTGAGATCACAGGGGATGGAAGTCCGAGGCGATTTGATCTGCAGTTTGTGCGAGCGGGAACTCAGGTGGTGATCGGATCCATTCCCGTGGTGGTCGGAACCCCGATCACTGGCGATTACTACCATTACGATGATCTCGAAGATGGCGAGTACGAAATTGGCGATGATTTCGGCGATTACGATTCATCGAGCGGTTCCAATCAGGCACCGAGCTTTGTTGCCGGTGCCGATATTGTTGTTTCGGAAGATGCCGGAGCGCAGACGATCACTGCCTGGGCCACATCGATCTCTGCTGGTCCGTCAGGCGAGGCCGGTCAGACGGTCGCATTCGAGCTGACGACCGACAACGCTGCCCTGTTTGCGGTCGCTCCAACGATCAGCCCTTCAGGAACATTGGAGTTCACCCCAGCCGCCAATGCCTTTGGTACAGCCATCGTCACGGTGGTCCTCCGCGATGATGGTGGGACGGCCAACGGAGGTGTTGATGTCAGCGCTCCCCATTCCCTGAGGATTGACATCCAGTCGGTCAATGACCTTCCCGTGGTTGTCTCGCCGATCGACAACCGCTCCTACAATGAATCGTCCGCTAACGACACCATCGACTTGTCGGGACGATTCCAGGATATCGAGGATCCGACGCTCACCTACTCGGCCACTTCCAGCAACTCGAGTCTGGTCGCTGCATCGATCGCTTCCGGATCTCTGACACTTGCCTTTGCACCTCAACGCAATGGAACGGCGACGATTGTGGTAACGGCGTTCGATAGCCAGGGGGGGCAGGCGAGTTTTTCGTTCGATGTCCTTGTACAAAATGCCATTCCAACCCTTACCGCCACCGGAGCTCTCGATGGCTTTCAGGGGGTGGTGGGGCAGATGCGACGAGTGTTGCTGACTCCGTCGGATCCCACCGACAATCAGGGCAGGTTGTTCACCTTCGAGATGGATTGGGGGGATGGGTCACCGATCGAATCGCTCAATTCGATTGGTTCTATGGAAGTGGCGTATGCCTTCGATACCACCGGTGCGAAGCTATCCAAGTTCCGCGTCATCGATCCCGATGGAGCTGCCAGTGCGTGGCAGGAAGTCGCCGGAAACATTCTTGCCACCGAACTCCAGGGCACAACGCTAGCCGTTGGAGGAGGAGCACAAAATGATCTCTTCAGTCTGACTCCCGGCATTTCACCCAACGTCTCCATCCGCTTGAATGGAGCCTTGCTGGGATCCTACACGCTTGGCGCTGGAGGAGTGGCCTTCTATGGTGCGTCCGGAAGCGACCAACTGCGCATCACCGGGACAGCAGTGGCCGATACCTATCTTCTGAACGATCAACTTCTGCAGTGGCAGGCGGCGACGGATTGGACCGTCGCTGTCAGTGTTTCGATGGCTGGCATGGAGCAGCTGCACATCGAATCGCTGGGTGGGAACGACAGTCTTACCATTGCGGCTGGAGCTGCTTCTTTCGATGGTGGTTTGGGAACCGATTCCCTGGCGAAGAGCTCTGGCGCCAACACCTGGACGATTCAGGGGGCCAACACCGGATTGCTCAACGGAAAGTCATTCCTCGCAGTGGAGAACCTTTCAGGTGGCTCTGCGGAAGACAGCTTTGCTTTTCAAGCAGCTGGATCCATTTCCGGCGCGGTTCAAGGTGGTGGGGGGATCGACCAGTTCGATTACTCCGCTAAGACAACTCCTGTCTCCATCAATTGGGCAACCGGAACTGCATCTCATGTCCTGATGACGCAGTCGATCGAACGATGGATTGGATCGACCACATCCCAGCTCGATGTGATCATCGCTCCCAACACCGTGAATTCCTGGCAATTCACAGGTGTGGATGCATTTTCGCTCAATGGATCTGCATTCTCTGCATCAGGGATCGAAAACATCACTGGGGGAAGTCTCAATGATACCTTCACATTTCAGCCGACTGGCCGAGTGACAGGCACCTTGACGGGTGGCGTGGGGGTTGACGTCATCGATCTCTCCGCCATCGCCACGGGGATCGATCTACAACTGGGGGCGAACACGGGAGTCGCTGGGGTTGTCGGGAAACTGCTGACGGTGGAGCAGCTAGTGGCCAATGGCGCCAACAGCAATCGAGTCCTTGGTTCCAACGTTGCCACCCCCTTTGTGATCGACACGGCAGGGAAGATCACGGCGGGTGGGATCATCGCGACCAACATTCGGACGATCGTCGGCGGGACGCTGGTCGATACGTTGACGGGTCCCAATGCGGCGACGACCTGGACGGTCAGCGGACCGAATACTGGGTCGTTGGTGGTGGGAACCAGTACGATCTCGTACAGCGGGATCGAGAACTTGACTGGAGGAACACTGAATGACCAATACAACTTCACGGCCAATGGCCGTGTGACCGGAACGTTGACCGGTGGTACGGGTGTCGATGTAGCCGATCTGACAGCCATCGCCACCGCGATCGACCTTCAATTGGGTACTAGCTCGGGAGTCGCTGGGGTTGTCGGGAAACTGCTGACGGTGGAGCAGCTAGTGGCCAATGGCGCCAACAGCAATCGAGTCCTTGGTTCCAACGTTGCCACCCCCTTTGTGATCGACACGGCAGGGAAGATCACGGCGGGTGGGATCATCGCGTCCAATTTCCGGACGATCGTCGGCGGGACGCTGGTCGATACGTTGACGGGTCCCAATGCATCAACAACTTGGACGGTCAGCGGATCGAACGCGGGTTCGGTTGTGGTAGGCCCTAGCGCGATCGCCTTCAGCGGGATCGAGAATGTGACTGGGGGAACCCTGAACGATCAGTTCCTGTTCACCGCCAGCGGCGCGCTGACCGGCACGTTGACCGGCGGCTCAGGGGTTGACGTCATCGATCTCTCCGCGATCGCCACGGGGATCGATCTGCAGCTGGGGACGAACACGGGAGTCGCTGGGGTTATCGGGAAGCTGTTGACGGTGGAGCAGCTAGTGGCCAATGGTGCCAACAGCAATCGAGTCCTTGGTTCCAACGTTGCCACCCCCTTTGTGATCGACACCGCAGGGAAGATTACGGCGGGTGGGATCATCGCGACCAACATTCGGACGATCGTCGGCGGGACGCTGGTCGATACGTTGACCGGTCCCAATGCAGCGACCAACTGGACGATCAGCGGATCGAACGCGGGTTCAGTTGTGGTAGGCCCCAGCGCGATCGCCTTCAGAGGGATCGAGAATGTGACGGGCGGGACCCTGAACGATCAGTTCCTGTTCACCGCCAGCGGCGCGCTGACCGGAACGTTGACCGGCGGCTCAGGGGTTGACGTCATCGATCTCTCCGCGATCGCCACGGGGATCGATCTGCAGCTGGGAACGAACACGGGAGTCGCTGGGGTTGTCGGGAAACTGCTGACGGTGGAGCAGCTAGTGGCCAATGGTGCCAACAGCAATCGAGTCCTTGGTTCCAACGTTGCCACCCCCTTTGTGATCGACACGGCAGGGAAGATTACAGCGGGTGGGATCATCGCGACCAACATTCGGACGATCGTCGGCGGGACGCTGGTCGATACGTTGACGGGGCCCAATGCATCAACAATTTGGACGGTCAGCGGTCCGAATGCCGGTTCGCTCCAACTGGGAGCGAATGCCATCGCGTTTAGCGGCGTCGAGAATCTGATTGGCGGGACGGGCGATGATGACTTTACGATCGCACCGACTGGCAGCTTGACGGGTGGTTTGCAGGGAGGATCCGGTACGGGAAGGAACTCTTTGAGTTATGCCGGTTGGAGTTCTTCGGTGGTGGTGAATCTGTCGCTGACGACAGCAGGCAATGCGACTGCCATCGCGGGAAGCACCCTGGGCATATCGATGGTTACGGGTGGGCAAGGCAATGACACGATTACCGCTCTTGCTTCGCTGTCCAGCGTGCTGGTTGGCAATGGTGGAAACGACATTCTTACAGGGGGTGCTGGACGCGACATCCTGGTAGGAGGATTGGGCAACGACACGATTCAAGGAGGCAGCGGCGACGACATTCTGATCGGTGGTTGGACCAGTCTCGATGCGCAGCCGAATGCTTGGAGATCGATTCTGGCGGAATGGCAGTCGACTCGCAGCTACGCGCAGCGAACCAGCAACATCCTAGGTGTGGGGACTGATCCGCGGTTGAATGGTGAGTTCTATTTGAATCGAAGTACCGATCTGGTGGCCGACACGGTTTTCGGGGAACTGGGTTCCAGCGATCAGCTGACTGGTGGTTTGCAGCAGGATTGGTTCTTTGGAGAACTGTTGGAGGTGACGGACCTTGCGTCAACGGGGACAGCCCCAGAGCGGCGCGACTAAAACCGTGGGCGATCGAGCCGATAAGCGATCGATCTGGCCGAAAGGTTCTTTCGGCGATCGCCAGACGCACGTTCGGTCGCTCATCGGCTGGTGGTCTGGTTGGGAAACTTCCTTAGGGACTTTCTTCCAACTCGCCTGAGCCCAGAGGCTCCCAAGGTACGTCGGTGAAGCGAACGACGAGCCGTCTTTGCGTCTGGCACCATCCAGAACGGACCGTCACGGTCACTTCCTGTTCTCCCGACTTGAGCGTCGAAACAAACCGTTCGTTCTGCTTCTGATTCGCCTCGCGTTCTGCTGTTCCAGTCCATTGTATCTCTGCCCCTTGGGGGGCCCCATCGACCACCACTAGAGGTGGAACCCCCAATAAGACTTCTTTCGAGAGATCGATTGGCTCACCCTTCAGCGTGACATGGACCTGCACGGCTGCATCCAGAAGTCGCTGTGCTCGACGATGGTTGAAACCGAACCAGCCAGCGACCAAGAGCAGAGGCAGAAGCAACCCAACCAGCCAACGGATCGCTGAAAAGTGTTCGGTGGTTGGCGAGAGCTTTCGCGACGCGAGATCCCACGGGACCTCTGGATTAGAAAACCGCTCATGAATCAATTTCGCCGAGATGGAGCGACATTGAAGCGTCTGGTCGCTTCTGGCCCGATGAAGTCCAATCCATCGCGGTTTGGCGTTCAGGGACCTCACGGCTCCAAAGAGATAAGGAATCCCAAAAACCCCACCGCCGCTCATTCCCGGCCGAGTGTCTGATCCCGTCAATACCACGGCTCCTTCGGTTTCGCTACGAAACAGAAAGGGACCGGATGTGGTTGCCTGGGTGATTCCTTGTTCCAGGCCTGCCAGGCCACCGGGGTAACCTGAAACCTCTGCGCGAATGGGCCAAAGTCGATGATTCGTTCGCTCCAGACTCTCCAGATGCCAGTCCTCCAACCAGATTCCGGGACGCAGCGCGTCGTTGCTGTCGAGGATTTCCAGGACCACCCAATCCTTCGACAGGTCTTTGCGATCCGCTTCTGGCAAAGGTCTGGGATCGGGGTCCTGGATCTCGCGAACGATTCGGACCTTGCAGGACTGCGAGTCAGAAAGTCCCACACCGGGTGGCCAAACACGAATCCAGGATGGATCGACGAGGGAGCCAGCGCCTTCGCTTCGATCGTCGTGGCTTTTCCGCAGGACATGGGTGCAGGTCAGCAGAAAAGTCCTTGGTTCGGCTTTCGCTAGACCGCCATTCTTCTCTGGATGTGTCGGACACAATTTGATCGCTACGGCGCTGCCTTCCAGCATGCGATTGTCCGTCAGTTCGCAGCGCACATACCAGATGACATCCTGCGGAATTCTCATCGAATGAAAAACCTTCGCTGGTCCACCATGTTTTGCTGACTCCCTGCCTAGGCCGATTTCACTTCGGGTCCAGCAGCCTTTTCGCCTTATCGCGAACTTCGTTGGACTGCTGATACTCGCTTAGCAGTTCGATTCCTTCACTACGATTGGTTCCATGCCGTTCGAAATACTCGATCGCTTCAAAAAAAGCAGCAGCGTATCTTCCCGTCGTATCCTCCTTGGCATGGAGCGAGATGAATTGATGGACCAAGTCGTCTTTGCCTGGGCCCAGCGACCCCAAGAGCGATTCGATCACGGGCGGCTGGGGGTTGTCGGATTGAAGCAATCGGCTGATTGCCTGCTGCAGCGTGGGGCTATTGGTCTTATTCGCGATCCAGACGGCTCGTCGGGTGTTCATCGCGTCTTCGGCCATCCTGGATGCCAGATTGTCGATCGCCTGGGCGTCTCCGAGATAAGCCGCCAAGTCGCACCAAGGGCTAGTGTCAAAACCTTCAATATTTTTTCGAATGTCTACGATGTGAGGCTGAAGTTCCTGGACAAAGGTGTCACGATCCAAGTTGCTGGCAATCAGAAACGGGATTGTCTGCTCCAAGTAGTAGTTCGGGGTGTTGCTGTTCGTTTCCTCGCTTGCAGTATTGTCGCGGCGCGCCTTCAATGCATCGGAAAACTTTTGGAGCAGTGCCTGAGGTCGATCGGCGGCAAACAGCAGCAGGAGATTTCCATTTTCGAAGGTTGCTAGTTCCCCGATGGAACGCTGAGACAATCGATCCAGGATCCGATCGGCATCCGCATCGCTGCCTGCGGCTCGTAGGAGGCTGTAGGCATCCAGCAGATCGTGATCTGGTACGGGATCATCTGCACTGGCGAGTTTTCCGGCATCCGTCACCAGAGCGGGTTCTTGTTGGATCATCGACCGGAGAAAGTCGCCAGTCGGCTTGAGAAGTAATGCGGTGTTGGGCGCCTGAATACGAAAAGGCTGTCGATCGACAATTTTCACTTCGGCTCGTCGATTCGTACCAGCTACCGAGTACGAAGCCCAAACCGATGCCTCGGCCATCAGCGAGCGATCGGCGTTGAAGTAAATCGGGAACTGGAATTTGTCCCCTTGGTTCAGACGCAGGTTGATCTCCTTTTCAGCGAACGCCTGACTTGCTTTTTCGGGTGCGACCTCAAAAGAAACGCCATAGACTTTGCGGCGAGTGATCTCCCTGGTTCTTGATTCTGGAGCCAACATCCACGTGGCTTCCGGAAGTTTCAGGTACCACAGCGAGAAGAAGGTTGGAGTATCTTCCAGCGGAGTCCCGAAGGCATGCAGGAGGTCCATTTGGAGTGCATCGCGTGTGCATGCGATCGGCTGAAGAGCTAGGTAGTTGGATGCCTCGACAGCGCCTTCCATCGACCTGTCTTTGATTTCGAACTGGTAGGTTGCCGGGGCAGGTCCTGATCCCAAAGAACGAGGGACGGCGACGCGGTACTCCGATGTTTCCGCGATCTCCTCGACGGCACCGAACGAACGACGCGATACTTTGGGTCTTCGGGTGGACTTGGACACCAGATAGTCGATTCCGAGGAACGACATCCCCAGTCTGCCGGTGCGATGAAAGAAGAATTGATCGCTGCGATTGGTCAGCTTCCAGAGAGCGTCTTTCCTAGGAAGGACTTCGTCGCCTCGGTAAATTCCTTCGATCTCCGCGAAGGGATGGAACTCCCATTCTGGGGTGTCGCCCCAGCCGATGTTGGTGATTCGGACGCCGACGCGGTCGAGCATCTTGAAGGTTTGGCAGACCAGTTGGGGAGTTCTGTCGACCTGGACATTGTCCAGTTCCAACCGCAACGAATCGAAAACGATCGGCTGCGATTGATTGATCGTGCTTTCGAATTCAACGTAACCCGGCTGATATCCTGGGATTGAACTGAGGAATGTCTTGCTTTCCTGACAAACTGCAGTTCCGGCAAGCGAGTAAACCAGCCAACAGGCAAGAAGGGTGCGCTTCAGACTACGAGGGATGAAGAGGATCATGGAAGAGTATCCTGTGGTTTGGGTCACTTGGCATTCCATGTCCCGGAATCCAAGCATTGGAACGGATCAGCAACTCTCGCGATCTCTGAAGTTTTTTGGCCGTCGTCCGAAGAATCCAGAACGACGAATCGAGCACGCCATTGGTTGGGTTCGACTTGCCGAGTGCGTGCTGCTGAGGGTTGGGGTCTCCTTCAAAAAAATCGATCGGTACCCGTAGCGAATCGAGAACTGGGCCGTTCTGAGAGAAGTGTACAGGAGCGGGGGTAGGCATCCACCATCTCCCTATCCAAACTAGCCGCTTCGTTTTGCCTTCACAAGTCGATGGCTTGATGGCAAGGAGCTTCGGCCATTAGACCGGTGCACCGCTGTAGAGCGACTGGATCACCTGGCCATTTCGCAAATGATGGGGTCGCTGGAGCGGGTCGGTGAGCAGGGCGTCGTGCGGGACTCCCAGTGCGTGGAAGATCGTCGAGCAGACATCGGCGGGTGAGAAGGAACTCGAGATGGGATAGGCGGCATGGGCATCGGTTTGACCGATCACCTGGCCCCCAAGGATGCCAGCCCCCGCGAACAGACCCGAGTAGGCGTGTGCCCAGTGATCGCGACCGGGGATCTTTTCGCCCGGCAAGGTCGACACCTTGGGAGTGCGTCCAAATTCCCCCATGACGACGACCAGCGTCTGTTCCAGCAGCCCGGAGGCAGCTAGGTCGGTCATCAGAGCTTCCAGGCCCTGATCGAGTTGCGGGAGGAGGGTGTTCTTGAGTCGTCCCCAGTTGTCGACATGGGTATCCCACGTCTGCACAATTCCCATGGCTGCCTGGACCATAGGCACCCCGGCTTCGACCAGCCTGCGTGCCAGGAGGAGGGACTGGCCGAACTTGTTGCGGCCGTAGCGATCGCGATCGCTATCGGCTTCTCGGGTCAGCTGAAATGCCTGCTCCAGTCGCTCCGAGGAGAGCAGCTTGTGCGCCAGTTGCTGCTGGTCGCGGAAGGATGTGAGGCTGTTGGCCGATGAGGGGGCAAGGCTAGAGTTGAACTGGTCTAGCAGTTGACGTCGGCTGTTGAGCCTTGCTGGATCGATCCCGTCACGGCGTGACAGCGCATCGACGCGAAATCCTTCTGCGCTGGGGTCGGCGTTGATCTGCCAGGGATCGTGTTTGGCTCCTAGAAACCCCGCATGCTGGCCGGGCCACGTGAGTGGACCTTCGATGTAGTAGTTGGGTAGCGTGACGCCAGTCGGGATCCCATCGCTGCGTGGGCGGAGGTAATCGAGCGCGGCGGCAAAATTCGGAAAATCGCTCCGCGACTCCACCCGATCTAGATCCGAACCACCGCGGGGCAGGGGTGTCTCACGGCCGGTCAGCGCCACATGGGTAGCCAGAAGATGGTTGTGCTCCCGATGAGCCATCGTGCGGAGGATCGCCCAGCGATCGGTCTGTCTGGCCAGTCGCGGCAGATGCTCGCTAAGCCGAACCCCAGCAAGGGTTGTCCCGATCGTCCCGAATTCGCCTCGCACCTCCACCGGCGCATCGGGTTTGGGATCGAGCGTATCCAGCTGACTGGGGCCGCCGCTGAGCAGTACCAGAAGGACCGACTTGGCCTGCCCAAAGCCATCCTCTCCAGGCTGCTGGCCAGCCTGAGATGCGTGAGGCATTGGAAGCAGCGAACCGGCGACTCCCATGCCCGCCATGCGCAGCACACCTCGTCGGTCGATCGCAAAGCGTGGTTGTTTCATGGTCAGGCGGGGCCTTTGCGCTACGTTCTTTTTTTTGCCAACCTCTTCATGATAGCTGGGGCAGGCGATCGATCGCCATAGCGAAGGAGAGATCGGCTCAAGCGATCTGGCAGTGGAGGCATCGGACCAAGTCTTCTTCTTTTCCTGAAGAATCTCCTTTTTCGTGTCCATCTGGTGCGGGAAGGGTTAATGATACCGGTGAGCTGATTTCGAGGGAGGGCAGGGGATGGACGAGCCAATCAAGCATGCGGCCAGGCAATGGACGCTGGTTCAGCCGGTGATCTCGGCCTGGATTCGGTCGGTGATCCACGACAAGTCGGCGTGCGAGGACATCCTCCAGGAGACGGCAGTCGCGGTCTTGGAGTCCGCCGCGAGGTATGACGCGCAGCGTCCGTTTCTTCCCTGGGCGATGGCGATTGCCCGCAATCAGATGCGACTTTATCTACGACGTCATCGTCGAGATCGATTGGTCTTCAGCGATCCGACGATCGACCTGTTGGCGGAGACCTTTGAGCGTTCATCGGATGGGTGGTCGGCGTCGCTGGAGCATCTCGACGATTGCCTTCGGAAGCTGGCGCCACAAGCCGCTGGGCTTTGCATGCTGCGCTACCGCGATGGATTGGGATTACCCGAGATAGGAGAGCGACTGGGGATGAGTGTAGCGGCCGTGTCCAAGGCACTTCAGAGGGCTCGCGATGCTCTACGTGAATGCATCATGAAACGTCGTTCGCAGGAGGGGCATCCACGATGAGCGATGCGAACGATTGGGTAGAGGGAGCGATCTGGAGGTACTTCGATCGCCAGTTGACGCAGGAGCAGTTGGGAGACCTGGAGCGTCGGCTGGCCGAGGATCCCGCGCAGCGAGAGTTGTTTGTTCAATGCGCTTGGCTGCATCAAAAAATGGGGGATCATTGGAGCGATGACTTGGGGAGGAGCCAGCGAGAAGATCTTCGGATGCAGGCGGAGCCATCGAGGGGGCATGGTCCGAGGGGATTGCGTCGAGTCGGACTGGCGATGGTGGCATCGTTGGCGCTGCTGGCGATTGTTTGGCTTGCGGTCGGCTCACGCCCGGCGACTGCGTCGGCCGAACTGCAGCGGGTGATCGCCTGTCAGAAGGCATCTGGCGATCGCACCTACCGCATCGCGGTGGAGGAATCCTTTCCGATCCCATCCAAGCAGCAGGAGGAATCATGGAGACCTCCCAAGCCTTCGATGGATGGGGCCATTCTCTATGTCCGTGGAACCGACCGATTCGTGCTGAATCGCTTTACGGATGCCGGGCTTCCCTTTTTGACCGGCTGCAACGGCAGCCAGAGCTGGGTGGTCAAGCCGGATGGCCCGGTTCGAATCAGCGGGGATCCCAGTCGATTCAGCCGCGATCTGCCCGGTCATGAGTATGCGATGCCGTTCATTCAGATCGAATCGACCTTGAAGCAGTTGCAGGAAGCGTTCTCGATCGAGTCATTACCGGCCGAATCGGATTGGTCCGAGGGACGCGTCAGTCGTCTACTAGTCGCCGTCAAGAAGCCAGGGCGACGTGGCCCAAGGCGCGTGGAAGTTACCTACGATGCCGCCAGTGGGGAGTTGATGCAGGTGCGTTTTATCGATCTACCCTATGGCCCGAAACGATTGACGCTGCGCATGACCAGCATGGAGCAATCGGAGCTTCCAGAGGATTTTTTTGAGCATCGTCACCATCACGCTGCCGATCGCAGGATCGAGACGGAGTGAGTCGGATGGTCGTAAAGACAGTTGGCATTTCGAGATCGTTTTCCTCCTTCGATCGATGGACTTTCATCATGCAAGCCAGTTGGAATGCCTTCTTGGCGGTGTTTGCTTTGTGTTGCTTCTCGAATATCGGCTGTCCGAAGTCGCATGCGGACGAGCGCCCGAATATCGTCTTGATGCTGTCGGACGATCAAGGATGGAGTGGATTGTCGGTGGCGATGGATCCGGAGATTCCCGAGTCGCGAAGTCGAGTGATCGATACGCCGCATCTGGAAGGTTTTGCTGCACAAGGGATGCGATTCACGCAAGGTTACTCTCCAGCCTCAGTCTGTTCCCCAACGCGTATCAGCCTGCAGACCGGAAAAAGCCCAGCCAGGATGCATTGGACCAAGGCAGCGCCGCCCGAGAGTGGCCGTCCATTGATTGAGCCTGCGTGGATCAAGCGGATCGACCAGCGCGAAATCACCCTGGGAGAGATGCTGCGCGAAGCGGGCTACGCCACAGCTCATTACGGCAAATGGCATCTAAGTGGTGGTGGCCCGGGAGTGCATGGGTATGAGGAGCATGACGGAGATACGGGCAACGAGCAGGCTTTCAAGTTCCAGGATCCCAACCCAGTCGACATCTTCGGAATGGCTGAGCGAGCAGCCAAATTCATGGAAACGAATCGCGATGCCGGCAAGCCTTTTTTTATTCAGCTCTCCTGGAACGCACTCCATGCATCGGAAAACGCCAGCAAGGCGGCTCTGGCCAAATACGGAGCCAAGATGGGCGACACCAACCGCAAAGCCGTCGCCACTGCCGCCATCTCCGAAGATCTCGATCGCGGGGTCGGGAAGGTGCTTGAGGCGATCGAGGCTCTTGGGCTGGCCGACACAACGTATGTCCTCTACATGTCGGACAATGGTTCGGGTGGAGGAAGCAGGGCGCTGCGAGGTGGCAAGGGAGGAATGTGGGAAGGGGGGATTCGCGTACCGATGATCCTGCGTGGGCCGGGGATCGAGCCTGGTTCCATCTGTCGTACTCCGGTCGTCGGTTACGACTGGTTTCCAACCTTCTGCCAATGGGCCGGAATCCCAGCCGATCGACTGCCCAATCACCTCGACGGTGGCTCGCTGATCCCCCTGCTGCAAGATCCGAAGAACGGAAGGGTGATCCGGCCTCGGGAGGAATTGATCTTTCATTTTCCTCATTATCAGGGAGACACACCGCATACCGCGATTCGCTTGGGGAATCTGAAGCTGCTTCACTTCTACGAAGATGGAAGCGACCTTCTCTTCGATCTGTCCAATGACCCAAAGGAATCCCGTAACCTCGCCTCGCAGCAAACAGAGGATGTCCAGTTGCTGAAAGCGAAGATGGATGCGTACCTTAGAGAAGTGGAGGCTGGTTTACCCAAGCCCAATCCTAACTTCCAGGCGGGAGCCAACCCGCCTGCAACCAGAAGAAATCAACGACCCGACCGAGGCAGTCGCCCGCGGAATGGCAAGCCGTGAACAGGGGGTCTTGGTGCTAGCACAACCCACATCCAGAGGTGGAGAGGCCGTCGGATATCACGGTTTTTTTCATGGTCCTGGATCCCTTGACGGCTCGACCCCGTCAGGGCGGGAAGAATCTTTCTTGGACCACAAAGCCCAATGGATCTTGGGGCGATTGGTTCCCTACACTCAGCCCGTGGAGATGGCTGGATAGGCGACTAGGAGCGTTGGGATGGAAAGATCGTCCATCGCAACGACGTCCCATGGGGAGTCGCCTTGAGGATCGCCATCGCATGTGCAGCGTTTGCCAAGGGACTGGGTGTCTTGATCGAGGAGGAGGATCTCCATGTCGACAGTTTTGATGGATCGGTATCCCACCAGTGCGAACCACCCGGCTACCGGGAATCCGTCGCCGATGGTTGGGAATTCGTGCATTCTTCCGAGATGCACGCTGCGATTTGAGAAGTGTGAAGGTGGTCTGAAGATCTCCTGCTGCTGCGATGATGATGTCGCATGTGGAGCTCTTCAGAATCTCTGCAAGATGCTCCAGGGGGGTGTCTGCAACTGCTGCTGTCTGTGGAATGGTCAGGTGGTCTTCCAGTGCAACCTATGCTGCGGACACACCAAGTGTGAGTTGACCGAGAATGGTTGCTGCATCACCTGCTGTAGCGGGGACGCCGCTTGCTGCCGTATGCTGCAATCGTGCTGCGATGCTTTGTGCGCCTGCTGCGATGCAGGCTGCTCTTGCTGCATCTCCTTCGGTGGAAATCCGATCTGCTGCGGCACCTGCTGCTGAGTCGGGATCGAAAAAAGAGGCCTGCTTGGCGAGTCCCGAAAGGTGGCTGGCCGAGCAGGCATTTTTCGTTTTTGGACTCTTTGGCCATTTCGATAGCCAACGAAAATGAGTTTCTGGGGTTCCCTTGGTGGCTGATCTGGTGATTGGAAGAGCGGGTCGCTAGGATTCTGCGCGGTTTCTCGATTGTTGGGATCAGAAAAAGAATCTCATCCACTGCCGCTTGAACTGCACTCAGGCCTTATCTGGAATGTCGCATCATGGAACGCAATCGCATTCGCAAGTACGAGGCGATCTGGAGTGTCGCCAGCGAAGCAAGCGAACGCGCGGCGGACCCGATTCCTGAGGGCTTTGTGGCGGTACCGATGGAGATCCTTCCTGGCAGTCAGCGGGAGCAATTGATCGCCAACAAGGAACTCTATGACTACGCCTATCAGCAGGCGGTTCGCGAGGCGAATAAGAGGCTCTTCTGCGATTGGACGATCTGAGATCAAAGGAGTCCTGAGATCAAAGGGATCAGGCCTCTTTGATTCAGGCGTGCCGAACCGGTTAGGGGTTGGGGCCAGGGATCGCACCGCCTGACTGGACGGAAACCATGGTGCTGTGGAGGTCCTTCAGCTTCTGGTAGCTGCTGGCGATGGAGGTGGTCAGAGAATCCAGTTCGGCCTGCAGCCTCTGCGATTCGGCGAGGATGACCTTCTGTTCCTTCTGGACTTGTGCCAAATCGAGGTCCAGTTTGCGGCGTTCCACTTGCTTGCCTGTCAGTTGGGCCTGACCTTTCTGGTTGGTATCGTCCAGCAGTCCTTTTTCGCGAGTCAGCACCGCCAGTTGCTGGATGGCTTCGATGGTCCGTTGCCGCGAATCGCGGAAAGCGTATTCGTAGTTGTTGAGCGGGCGGACGTAGATGCTTTTGACGGCTTCAGCAACTCCCAATCGGATCAGATCCTGCGCGGCGTCGAACCCGAAAACTCGCTTGTCGCCCGGCTTGAACTTCACTTCTGCATCTTCGCCACCTCGTTTGAGCCGCGCATCGACACTTCGGCCGCTGAGATCGTAGTAGCCGCCGTCCGTCGAGGAGCGTTGTTCCTTGCTGTCGACGTCGATGGTGTGCTCCTTGGTGAATTGAAGGAGAACCCAAGTCGCTTCGGGCGGCGTGCCATCGGGAGCCTGCTGGCCATCGAGCAGATAGGATCGGAGCACCGATCCTTTACGGAGGTTGAAGTCGACTTTGCCTGCCACAACTAGGGGCGGATTGGCATCGAGTGTCTCTTTGCCTGTACGAAGCAATTGGGAGATGGCATCAGGATCCATCCGTCCAAACAATTCGTCTGCTGAGGGTTCAGATCCTTCGGCTACGAAGGCCTCGTGCGAATCGAGCGGCATCAGTTCGTAGATGGTCCAGCGGCTGATTTGGCCGGAATTGATAACGGCCAGTTGATCGGGAAGTAGCTGCTGGATTGGTTTCAGTTTGGCGTCGGCACCCTGGCTTTCGTCGACGAGGTATTCGCCAAGATAGAGCGTTGGGAGGAAACGACCGGTGGCATCGGGGGTTTCGCCGAAGACGTAAACCACCAGTTTGGCCGGCAACGTGCCTTCGGCGGGGCCGGCGGCAGGTGGCGCAGCAGCGCCCGGTTGATCGCTGGGGGAGGGTGCCGCTGGGGGGGCGCCTGGAGCGGCTGCTGGGGCACCTGCAGGGGCACCTGCCGGATTGGCATTGACCGGCGGATTGACTCCTCCGGGGGAAGCGGCTTGCTGCACCCGCACCGAAACGCCATCGGGTTTGACATCCAGCACCTGGGCGCCGCGCCAGACACGGCCTCGGTCCATCGTCAGTCGTGTCAATTTGCCCAACACCGGGAGGAGTGCTTCATCGGTTTCCTTGGTGCTGGTCAGGTCGCCGTTCTTCAACGCCTGTTCCTGCTTCACCAAGTCCTCCAACTGGACTTTCTTTTTGTCGTGCACTTTGACCCAGCCGACGCGCCGTTTGGCGACACCGCCGGCAGCGAAAAGAAATACCAGCGTCGAGAGAAAGATGAAGACCAGCGAGGTGACTTGCAGGCCTCCCCAAGTCTTGGCTGCTTTGACCAGCAGGACCAAAAAGACAATGAAGGCGACGAGCAACCCAACGAGAAGAAGAATGCCAGTAATTTCCATGGGGTTGCTATCCCGTCGGGTCGTACATGGACCGTTTGTCGCGGACGCGCTAAAAAGAGGTCGCTAGTTGATAGTAAGTGGGGGGATTTGGGGTGTCAAGCAAACGCTTGGGGCACCCGCATGGTCGGTCGATTCCACAACTTGTTCGGGTCTTATCGGTTCGAGGAGGTGAGGGTGAGCAGGTCATCCGGGGTGCTGAAGGGCTTTTCCGAAGGGGGTGGCCTGCGTAATCGGACTTGGGGCTTGGGGGGCTACGGCAAGGGTTTCCCGAAGAGAAAACCTTCGTCCTTCGGCAAAGTCGATCCATTTTGACTGGATGAATCGGTTGGAAAATTCCGAAAAACCGATACATATCCCGCCATTTGACCATCGGGGAGGACCTACCGATGCCCGTATCGACCGATCGCATTTCCAGGAACCGTTCGTTTCGGGGGGCCGTCCGCACCGATGGGTGGGGCGGGAAACCTGAAATGGCCAGGCGCTGGCTGCGATGGTCACTTTCGGCCGGTTTGGGCTTGGTGAGCGCCTTGCCTCTAGGGTGCAATCGGGCTCAGTACCGGATGGACGCCGATTCGGAGGTTTATGCACTGATCGACGAGAAGGCGGTGCTGGAACGGGACGGACTGGTGCGCCGACTGGAGGTAGATCCTCGTTCCCGGATGTTCGATCCATTCAATCCCGATCGTCCTCCGATGCCCGAGGACGATCCTGCAGCGCATCGCTACATGGAGATGGTCGACAAGAAAAAGCACTACCCTCTATGGGATATCAACGGGCACACCAATGCGGCGGAGAATCCCGTCTGGTGGCAGCACCTTCCGCTGGATGAGCGAGGGGTGTTGGTGCTGGATGTCGATAGCGCGGTGCAATTGGCGCTGCTCCATTCCCCCGCCTACCAGTCCGAAGTCGAGACGCTCTACCTATCGGCGCTCGATGTGAGTTCCGAGCGATTTCGGTTCGATACTCAGTTTTTCGCAGGAGCTGCTTTCGATACGTCGCTGGAGCAGGGAGGTTCGACGGTTGGAACGCGAGCTTACAGCCGAGGGCGACGTCCCTTTGCGATCCAGAAGCGTTATGCGACGGGATCGGAGTTGATCGTTGGACTTGCCAACAACATTACATGGTCCCTGGCGGGGCCCGATGACCAAAGCGCCTCCACACTGCTCGACTTCACTTTCATCCAGCCATTTCTCAGGCAGGGGGGACGCGACTGGTGGTTGGAGCGATTGACGTTGGCGGAACGAACGTTGCTATACAACATACGGGCCTTCGAGCGGTATCGACGCGGCTTTTATTTGCAGGTAGCGATCGGACGCAATGCGGAACCGGGGCCGACGCGACGAGGTGGTCTCTTCGGAGGTGCGGGGTTGGATAACTTCTCTGGTCTGGGCGGCGGATTTGGCCGCGTCGGCGCGACCGGAGGTGGAAACCAGGGCTTTGGCGGTGGAGCGGCTGTGCCTCGCGTCGGTGGTTTCTTGGGGCTCCTTCAGACGCAATTGGAAATCCGCAATGCCGAAGAGAACATCGCGAGGCTGAAGGACAATCTTCTTCGTTTTGAAGACACGCTGCGGGAACTACAGACGACGATCCCAGCCACGCAGGACACCATTCCCTCACAGCAGCTTCAGGTCGCTCAGGCCCGCCAGGCGCTGCTCTCCTCTCAGGCTGCCCTGCTGCAGAATCGCGCGAATTTCGAGTCGACTTTGGACCAGTTCAAAACGCTGATGGGAATCCCGCCCTACATCTGCGTCGAAGTGCGCGACCCACTGCTCAAACAATTCAATCTCATCGGCGAACCACTCAAGAACCGCCGCAATGCCGTGGCGAATCTGCGCGATTCCATCGGCCAGACCAACAGTCGCATTCTGACGATGAGCCAGACTGGACAGGACAAAGAGACAGGGGATTCGTTCCGTCAAATCGAGGATAGCCCAAAGCTTCGGGAGGAGCTTGAGGAGATCCGTCAACAAGCCGATCAGATTTCCCAGGTGCGAGCGACGATCCTGGAGCAGGATTTGCCTGAACTGGAGGCGGATCTGAAGCGATTGTCTCAGACCAAGCCGCAGCGCAAGAGCCAGCTGGAGAAAATGAAGGGAACTTACGAGCGGGACAAGGATCGAATCTGTGGTCTACTGCCTGGTGGCATCGTCGATCCATCGCTGTTTGAGACCAGCGAACTCGATTCGCTCGATGATGCCCTCGCAAAAGAGCTTCGTCGTTTGCAGAGCCGCTTTGAGGCGGGCCGTGACAAAATCGATCAGCTCAAAAAGAATCTCGATCGACTGGTGGCCGAAGGGGGCGACTCCGATCCAAGAAAGAACTTCGCTGCCATTCGAGACCAAGCGGTGTTGCAGAGCCAGGATATCTTGGCCACGATGGCCGAAGATGTACTGGCGCTGCAGGTGCTGCAGGCGCGAGCAAGAACCGAGAGTGTGATTCTTCCTGAGGTGGATCTGGGCGAACGCGATGCGGTGGAGATCGCAAGAGCCAATCGGGTGGACTGGTTCAATGCCAAGGCCGGTCTAGTCGACTCCTGGAGATCGATCGAATTCGTGGCGGATGATCTGGAGAGCTACCTGGATCTGGTGTTCAGCGGTGATATCCGCAACACCACCGACAATCCACTCTCGCTGAGCGACAGCACGGGACGATTGCGAGCTGGATTCCAGTGGGATTCACCTTTGACGCGTATTCAGGAACGCAACAGCTATCGTCAGGCGTTGATCGATTACCAACAGGCACGGCGCAGTTACTATCAGTTCGAGGATGGGATTTGGTCGTCGCTGCGGAATCAGTTGCGGAGCATCGAGCAGAATCGATTGAACTTCGAACTGCAGCGGTACGCGGTGCGCATCGCTGCCTCGCAGATCATTCTCAATGAGGACATCCGCCAGGTCCGTGAATCGCTCAATCAAGCCTCTGGACCCACCGCCGCTCGCGATAGCGTCTCTGCACTGACCGATCTCCTGTCGGCGCAAAATACGTTTCAGGGGGTCTGGATCTTCTACGAATCGCTCCGCCGATCGCTGGATCAGGACCTGGGGACGATGCGGCTGGATGAACGTGGGATGTGGATCGATCCGGGGCCGATCACGCTGGACAACTTCACACTCGAGCCGCTGGTGACCGATCCCGATTCGATTCCCTGTCTACCAGCCGACCTGCAGCGCGAAGCGCAGGGAATCCGCTCTCCGGCACCACTCGATTTTTCCGCCGAAGGCTAAAGGAACGGTGGGCACGCGGAGCTGCTGAGGGACGCGAGATAGGCTTCTTAAAGGTCGACGTCGACTTGGCGTGCTGGCTCTTGGTCGCCCGTGCCGCGAAGTTGGTTGGCCAGTAGGATATCTTCCTCGGGGAGAATCGTCCGCAGCACGATCGCCAGCGATCCGCTTTGGGCGATCGCTGGGGCATCGCAGGCGACGATCGGGATCGCCATCTTTTGCAGACGCTCTTTGAGGCTGCCCGCATCGCCTGTGCGAGGATGGAGATGGAGTACTGACGAGGGCAAGGTCAAAGAGGCCCATAGCCCTGATCCGATGGCGCAGGGGCGCTGATCGGAATCGACCGTTTTCAGATCGGCTGCCACCGCCAATCGGGGCAATAACCTGCGGGCTCGATCTTCCAGATTCTCTTTGGGATTCCCAAGGATTTGACCCATCGGAGTGGTGCGATAGTGGGCTGGGTCGGTGAGCGATGGCTGGATGGAGCGCCAGAGCCCTGTGAGCGGCAGAGGGGCTTCCAGGCCGAGGCTGGAGGCCATTGGCTGCAATTCCAGGTGGCTTTCCCGAGACAGCAGTAGCGTGGCAGGCGGACCTCCCAACAGGCCGTTGGTAGGAACGATCAGAAAGTCGACGCCGCTTTGGAAGCGGCTGGCGATGGTGGGGGCCCAGCCAGAAAGATGATCGATCGGATATAGGGTGGCTGTAGGGCAATACTCGATCACCTTGGCGCTGGACTGTGGGGCCAAGGTGCCAGGTCCTCGCATCGCCATGGGGCTAGCATCCCGAAGTTCCAAAAGGTGGCGGTGGGGAGGCTGTCCGCTGGAGGCAGAAGGCGTGGTGGTGTCGGCAGCCAGAGCGCGCAGGGTTGGCCTGGGGTCGAATGCATGGCACGAGCCCGCAGGATGAACGAAGGTGGTGTCATCGATCGACCAGATGGATCGTCCGCCATGGATCGCATGGATCAGACTAAGAGCCGATGCTGGGGAGGAGAGTAGCAGAGAGTTGGCCGCGCCAGTGGCTTCACGCCAAGTCGCATCCGATGCGGCGGACGCGTGGGATGGCTTTTGCTGCTGGTAAAATCCGTGCTGGATCATCCCTTGGAGAGCGACCGAGGCCTCCATGGGCAATGGCACACCGGGCCAGCGGTCGCTGAAGAGCAACCCGGTTCCGTTCAGGCATCGACCAGGAATCTCCGGGGCCGCTTTCTCCAGCCACCGCTTCATGTCGCTGAGCATCTTCTGCCACTGTTCAGGATCGATCCCTTCGTAGCCGGTGGCGCGCTGGACGGTCTCACCGATCTTCTCGGCAGCAGCTCGTATCTGCTTCCATGGAAGGTTGGCCTTCAGCCCATCGGCCACCGGCTTGAGCAGATCGCTGAATAGTCGCGGATCCCATTTGGGAGGATTTTCCATGGCAGCACCTGGAATATCTCGTAGTGAAACCTATCGACGAAACCTGTCGACGAAACCTAGTGGCACTCCGAACCGATCCACCGCTGCCACGCAGTGATTGGGGAGGTGGCCTGATGACTCCATCATACCGACCTAAGTTGGTGCATCCGACAATTCGGTGAGTTGGTGGGGCAGGATGGAGCGAAAAAAAATCGGATCGCGCCTCTTTGACTCTCGCGGAGCCACCGAGCCACGGAGAGTGAAGGGACTGATGGATTTCTCATCCATCTGTATCCCTTTTTGACTCCGCGCAACAAAAGGGGCCGGGGGCGAGGCTAATGCTGCCCTTTCTTCGACTCCAAGCGGCAATGCGGTTGGCGAATGGCCAACCACTGCGTCACAGCTTTGCCACGCTTCTTTGATGGGGAAGCCCGCGGCCATTCGGTTCAGCGTTCTTCATTTCCGCCGAGCGTCATCAAGGCCTCGATCGCTTCCTCCAAGCTCGTCAGGCATTGGTCGGTGGTGGTGTGCCCCAGGGAGAAACGGAGTGTTCCTCCGCATGAATCGGTTCCCAGGAAGGGGTGGATCGCTCCTGCGCAGTGGAAGCCCGCGCGGCATTCGATCCCAAATTGGCTGTCGAGCAGTGCGGCCCATTCCTGAGGTAGCATCGTGTCTGTCTTCAGGGAGACCAGAGGCAGCCAATGGTGGTGGTCACCCTGGTGGCCGACAAGATGCCAGGAGGGTATCCGCCGGATGGCGGCCAGCAACCGCTTGGTGCGTTCCTGTGCGATGGCTCGCAAGGGTTCGATCCCGTGGGAATTGAGCCAGTCGAGGGCGGCGTCGACGGAAACCCAGGCGGCGGTGTTGGGGACTCCGCTTTCGGCCGCTTCGGTCCAGTCCCAGCGGCTGGCCAGTTGATGGCTGGCCGACCCAGTGCCTCCCACCCAGGGGACTTTCAGCTGGTCGGTGCAACGTTCACTGACAAAGGTGAATGCGGTGCCAGGCATTCCCCCCAGCGCTTTGTAGCAGGTCGCCGCCAGGAGATCGATTCCCAGCTTGTGGACATCGATCGGTAGTTGGCCGACCGTTTGTGAGGCATCGACCAGGAGGAAGGCTTGGCGAGAAGCCAGGTCTCGAGAAGCCAACTCTCGGGCGACTTGAGCGATCGGTTGCAGGGCGCCGGTGACATTGGAGGCGTGGGAGAGGATCACCATCCGCGTTGTTGGGCGAAGGAGTTCGCTTAGTCGGCTGGGATCGACCACCCCTTGATCATCGACCGGCCAGAGGCTCCAGCTCCCTTCGCCTCGCTGTTCTCTTTGGACCAGGGGGCGCAGGACGCTGTTGTGTTCGGCGGCAGATGCGATCACATGGTCTCCAGGCCGCAGCATCGACTCGATCGCCAGGCGCAGGGCATGGGTACCGCTGCTGCAGAGGGCCAGTCGATCGGCGGGCTTGCCACCGATTTGTTGCAGCAATCGATCGCGGACCGATTCCAGCAAGCGTTGTGACTTGGCGGCTGCGCGAGTCGACGAGCGGCCTGCAGCGGCTCCCCAGCGCCCTTGGTATTCGATCATCGCCTCTAGCACCCCGGGGGGTTTGGGCCATCCGGTGGCGGCATGATCCAGATAGATACGCTCTCCATCGTGCATGTCGCTTAACCGCCGATCTGGTACATGGCGCGGGTTGGGGGCTGGAAATCCTTTCGATCGATCCCGTGCGAGGGGTGCTTGGCCGCGACGCAGTCGCGGACCACCTGCAATATCTGCGAGTCGTTCGCACCGCTGCGCAGGAGTTCCGAAAGATCCCATTCCTCGCGACCGAAGAGGCAATTTCGCATCCGTCCCTCTGCGGTCAGCCGCAATCGATTGCAGGCCGCGCAGAACGGCTTGCTGACCGAATCGATCCAGCCGATTTCCGTTCCACCAGGGAGTCGATAGTCTTCGGCTGGTTGCGACGGATCGCCGCGGTCGACCGGCAGGAGCGATCCAAAGTGCTTTTCGATCGTCTCGCGAATCTCGTCCCCCCGAACGACGCTTTGCTGCGTCCAGGCGCGATCGGCATCCAGCGGCATGAATTCGATGAAGCGAATCGCCAGCTGGCGGCTGGCAGCAAACTCCACTAGAGGAATGATTTCTTGGTCGTTGATGCCTCGCAGGATCAAAGCGTTGAGCTTGCTGGGAATGCCGCAGCGGATCGCTGCATCGATCCCCTGGAGGACGCGATGGAGACCGGGGCGTCGTGTCAGTCGCTGGAAAGTCGATTCGCTGAGCGTATCCAGGCTGATGTTGAGTCGATCGAGACCTGCGTGGCGGAATTCGTCCACCTGGTCGGCCAGCAGCATGCCGTTGGTGGTCAGTGCGATCTCCAGCGAGGGTTCGATTTGGCTGAGGCGCCGCACGAGGTCGGCTAGGCCAGGACGCATCAGGGGTTCGCCTCCCGTCAACCGCACCTTATGCACGCCACAGCGCGCCAGGATCTGAACTAGGCGTGCCACCAGCGGAAAGGGAAGCCACTGTTGGCTGGGGAGAAAGGTGACATCCTCGGCGGGCATGCAGTACTGGCAGCGAAGATTGCATCGGTCGATGACGCTCAATCGCAACGACGAATGGATACGTCCCAGGGAATCGACCAGTGGAGCGGTAGGAGAGTTTGTCTTGGTGCCGGTTGCGTGGGTGGTGGAGCTTGGCAGGGAGCCATTGGGCTCCATCGCAAGCGGCAGGACCGGCAGTTGTCGCAGCGACCTACTCATCGCAGGGCTCCTTCGACTCCATCCGTTTTGGATCGGGATGAACCCATCGTCCAGTGGTTGGCTGGGGAGCGACTTGGTTGGGAGGAGGTAGTTCTTTTTTCCAGATGGGGACCTGCTCTTTGATCGTATCGATCAGCCAGCTTGCGGCCGCGAAGGCAGCTTTTCGATGGGGGGATCGAACCAGGATCGCGATGCTCGATTCACCGACCTCGACCTCGCCCAGGCGATGAACGATCCAAACCTGTTCGATCCTCCACTTTTGCCGCGCCATCGCCTCCAGTTGCTCCATCTGCTCCAGCGCCATCTGTCGATAGCCTTCGTAGAAGAGCGAATAGGTTTCCTGATCGCCGGTCCAGCGTCGCGTGGTCCCAAGGAACAGAACCGCAGCCCCTGTTCTTTCATCGCAAGACAGGTCCATCAGCCTCTGGATATCGATTCGCTGCTCGGTCAGTTCCACCACAACTGGGATTCCTGGAAGATCGATCGCACGGCAGGTCGAAGGCAAGCTTTCGATGGAGCGAAAGCGATTTTGGTTGTCTGCACCCAACGGGTCCATCGTAGCGGCAGTGGATGGGCGAGGGTAGGTTTGAGCCAGTCATCCACCGCTGACCGGAGGGATTACGGCGATTTCAGTCGCGGATTCGATTCGGTCTTCGTCAGCCACAAAGCATCGATCGACCGCCAGGCGACTGACGGCCAGCCATCTGTCGAGTTGCGGATCAAGTTGCGAGAGGATTTTTCGCAGCGCTGAGGCGGTCGTCGGCATGGGGGTTTGGATCGTGACTTGATCGGATCCGACAGCCTCGCGCACGGCAGCAAAGAGAAAAACCGGTAGCTCGACCGTGGCATGGGATGTCGGGAGGTCCATCGTTGCGGTTGTCCATGGAGGAGGGGGGCATCGACCGGGAGGGTTGGTGTCAGCGGACGACGAGGCCCTGGTGTTGGCTGTCGATCCACTTTTTGACTTCTGGCATCAGGCCATAGGCATGGGCGAGGATGGCGATGGGGTGGATGGTGGGCCGATCGGAACCCTGTTCCATCTGGAGTTTGCAGGCGCTGCATTCGGTGCTGCCGATTGTCACTGAGGGATCCTGCGTTTTTTGGATCAAGCTGCGGCCGATGCGAAGGCTGGTCCGGAAATTGGCTCGCTTCAATCCGAAGGTGCCGGCCATTCCGCTGCAACCAGCGTCCGCCTGCATCACCTGGATGCCGGGGATCATCTTCAGCAGATCGGTCCCAGGCTGCTGCCCCTTCAGCGCGCGAAGGTGGCATGGCAGGTGGTAGAGGACTCGAGCCTCCAGGGGTTGGAAGTCGAGTTCCATCTTTCCTTCCTGATGGAGTTGCCAGAGGTAGCTTCCGGCGTCCCAGCTGTGGGCGGCGACCAGGCGGGCATCCTCGTTATCGATCAGATGCAGATACTCGCGCTGCAGGCAGAGGGTTGCGGAAGGTTCGGTGGCGACGATCTGGTAACCCTGCCGCACCGATTCGGCCAGTTGTCTCAGCAAGGGCCGAATCTTCTTCCTGGCGCGTTCGATGTCTCCCATGGCGATATGGGTCATCCAGGAGGGCCCTTGGAACGAAGGGACAAAGACATTGATTCCTTGATGCTGCAGCACCTGCACCAGCGATTGGGCAAGAACGGGATTGTGCCAGTTGGCGTAGGTGTCGACGAAATAGAGAACGCGGGGCCCCTGGGATTTCCTCGGTCGATGCAGTCGCCGCCTTGTCGCCCAGCGCAGGAAACTTTGCTGAGCGATCTGGGGCAGTCGGCGTCCCTGCGCGATGCCGGTCGATTTCTCCAGCAGCCAACGCATCTTCGGGTTCCCGAGACTCCAGTTGGCCAGATTCGGAAAACGCTGCGCGATGGCGACGAACAGATCGAGTCGTGCCAGCAGCCGATCCTGAATGCTGAGTCCATGGGTTGCGACATGCTGGGCCTTTAGTTCGATCGCCAATTTCGGGATATCGACCGAGGCGGGGCAGTCGATACGGCACTGATGGCAGCCAAAGCAGCGATCGGCGATTCGCTTCAGTTCATCGCTTTCGGCAGCCGCTGGATCGATGGCACCGGTCAGCAAGCCACGCATCAGATTGGCCATCGCGCGCGGCGCGGACTCCTCTTCGCGGCTGGCGCGGAACATCGGGCACATCCGTTCTCCCGGAGCACTGGTACGGCAACGACCGCATCCATTGCATGCCTGGGTGACGTGAGCCAGATCGTTTTCGACGGGCCACTGGAGCACCGGGAGTACGCCGCGCTTGGGACCAGGAGGCGTTTTGGGAAGATCATCCCCCTGCGATGGACGCGACCTGAGATTGTCCGAAGCGGCGGTGCGCGTGGCAGGGCCGCTGACCAGCTGGCGTCTCAGATTGTCGGTGACCCGCTGGGGTGCATCGGTGATCAACTTGCCAGGATTCAGGATCCCTTCCGCGTCGAACCATCGCCGAATCTGCCGACAGATCGGGAACCATGCGCCCAGCTGCTTCCGCGAGTACCAGGTGCGGGAAAGCCCCATCGCATGCTCCCCTGCAACCACCCCCCCTAGCTCCATCACCTTCTCATACAACCGATCGGCCAGGCGATGCAGTTTCTCCTGTTCGGCCGTCTGCCTCAGGTCGATGAAGGGACGAATGTGAACCTGCCCGTGCGCTGCATGCGCGAAGACGGTCGCCATCACCCGCTCGGACTTCAGAATCGCGTAGACCTCCTGCAGGAATTCGGGCATCTTCTCGTAGGGCACCGCCGTATCGTCGATGCAAGGGATGGGGCGGTTTTCTCCTTTGAGCTGATAGAGGCGCGGGACGACGCGACGGCACAATCGCCAATACAGATCGCGCTGCGCTGGATCGACGACGATGCGCGACGACAGCAGTTCGGGACACTCCCTCTGAAGCTGATTGACCAGATCGCGCAGCTGATTGCGAGCCGCTTCGTTGTCCTCGCCCTGCATCTCCACCAGCAGCATCGCTTCCATGCCGCGAAAGAGCATCGAGGAGAAAGCCGGTTCGGTCTCCCGAGCGATTTCAATCAGGCGGCGATCGAGCATATCGCAGGCGGAGATGGGGGCGCGCCGAGCGACGATGGCGGCTCGTGCTGCAAATTCAACGCGGTCGAAGAAAAGCAATACCACCGCGCGACCCTTAGGCAACTCCTCCAGCCTCACCGTCGCCTCGGTCATCAGGCTGAGCGTTCCTTCGGCACCGCTCTGCAGTCTCGCCAGATCGATGGTGGTGTCGTCCCAGCAGCGGTCGATTCGGTAGCCGCAGCCCCGCACCAGATCTCCCCAGGGACGTTCCGACAGAACCTCCCTCTGGCTGCTCAAGTACTGACCGACCTGCCGAGCCAGACGCTGGACGCAGTCCCCTTCATCCAGCAGGCCATGCCATCGATGCTTCGCCAGTTCCCCCAATTCTCCGGGGACCAATACCGCCTGCATCGATTCCAGCGTGTCCCCCGCCGATCCATAGCGAAGCCAATGGCTGCCCGAGGTGTCCATGGCGATGGCGCTGCCGATGGTGGTCACCGATCGCGTCGCAGGATCGGGGCCATAGAGCAACCCTTGGCGGGCAAGAAGGCGATTGAGGTCGGCGATCACCAAACCTGGCTGCACCCGAGCCAATTTCTGCTCGCGGTCCACCCAGATCAGCCGCCGCATGTATCGGGAAAAATCGATCACCAAGCCCGGGCCGATCGACTGGCCCGCCAGTCCCGTGCCACCGCCTCGCGCCTGCAGAGGGATCTTATTCTCCGCTGCGTACTGGATGCACTTCTGCACGTCGTTGGCGTGTCTTGGACGGACCACTCCCAGCGGCTGGATTTCATAGATGCTGGCGTCGCTGGCATAAAGCTGGGCGCGCAGGGGATCGCAGTAGACATCCCCATCCAGCAGTCCACGCAAGTCGGCTTCGATTCGAGTGCGGTCGCCATCGATCATGCACCTATCATCCTCCCCCAGGCAAGATCCTTCCAGCCCCCACCAAGCCTCCAACGGGCTGGGCAGGTTTTCCTCAACCGCACTGGCCTCGCCAGAGCGATCGGGCCTCGCTGCCAACGATCACCGTCACGAAAGTCGGTACGATAAAGGGTCGATCGGTTCGGTGGTGGCGGAAGTCGGTTGAATGACTCAGGGAGCGATGAAGATGGCTTCTCGTCGTGATGTTCTGGCGATCCTGTCCGCTGGCGGCCTTGGCAGTACCACCTTCTGCAGGGCTTTTGCGGCAAGCTGGGAGGAGGGAACACCGGTCACGCGGCAAGCGGTGGAACAGGCGCTGTGGATCGCCAACGCCCCCCGCAGCCAGCAGCAGGTGGATCATCTGACCGAGAAGATCACCCAGCTGCTGGAGGGAGAAAACAAGCTTCGCATCTGGCCTTTGGAGGAGACCACCCCGATGGCTGCGGTTTTCTCCCCTCACTTCTTCGCCGATCCACCCAAAATCGACCGCCAAAAGCAGAAGGAAACGATTCGCTGCGGCATCGAGTCGTCGGAGCAGATTCCCGATTGGGAGGACGAATCGGCAGTGGCCAGCGCATCGCTGGCGCAACTCGGAAAAGGGCTGCGCGGGGGACGCTGGTCCAGCCAGCAGCTAACCCGCCGTTGCCTCGATCGTCTGGCGAAGTACGACCCCTTGCTGCGATGCGTGGTGACGAGCACCGAGCGACTGGCGATGGAGCAGGCGGCAAGGGCCGACGAGGAACTGCAGCGAGGGATCGATCGAGGGCCTTTGCATGGCATCCCCTGGGGTGCCAAAGACATCCTTTCTGTCCCCGGCTATCCGACAACCTGGGGAGCCGCCAGTTACCGACAGACAGTGCGCAGTGAAACGGCGACGGTCGTCGAGCGGATGGAGGAAGCGGGGGCGGTGCTGGTCGCCAAGCTGTCGACAGGGACGCTGGCCTGGGGAGATCAGTGGCACGAGGCATTGACGCGCAACCCCTGGAATCTAGAAGAGGGAAGCAGCGGCTCTTCCGCCGGAAGCGCCGCAGCGGTCGCCGCAGGATTGGTACCGGTGGCACTGGGAAGCGAGACACTCGGGAGCATCGTGTCCCCTGCGATGCGGTGCGCCACCACCGGTCTGCGACCAACTTTTGGTCGAGTCAGCCGTTATGGCGCCATGACCCTCGGCTGGACGCTCGATAAGATCGGCCCCTTCGCGCGGCACGTCGAGGACTGTGCGGTCGTGCTGGCAGCGATCGCAGGAGCCGACGGACGCGACCCCACCGTCGTCGACCGCCCCTTCGCCTCACCGGTTCACCTTCCAGTCCAAGGGATGAAGATCGGAGTCGACGGTGGCAAGCTCAGCGAATCCGAGCTTTCGGCGATCGAGATTCTGGAGCGGGCAGGGGCTGAGCGAGTCCCTTTGGAGTTTCCTCCCTGCGAGGTGCTGGAGGAACTTTTGGTGGCACTCGACAGTGAATCTGCCTCCATGCACGACTCCCTTTATCGGTCGGTGGAGGAGGACAAGCTGTTGGGGAAATGGGGGCCAACCTTCCATGGGGCTCAGTGGATCAAGGCCGTCCACTACATCCGGTCTCTGCGAGCCCGGGTGCCGGTGATCCAGCAGACCGAGAAGGCAATGAGAGAGGTCGATGTCTTGATAGGACTCTCGTCGCTGGTCCGAACCAATCTGACAGGTCATCCCAGCCTGGTCGTCGCCTTCGGCGGCGGGGAACAGGCTCAACATCCCCAACCAAAGACGGTGGTTCTTTCGGCGAGATTTTTTGCCGAGGATCGGTTGATCGCGGCAGGAATGCAGTTGCAGCAGGCCGCACCGCCGACCCCAAATCTCCCCAGCCTCGCACCCTAACCTCCACCTAGATCAATTCCCAGGTCGACGGGCGCCAAATGCGGCTGGGGTCTAGTATCGAAGACGAGGATAACCGGCAAGTCCGGAACGAATTGACGATCCATCGGTGTTTGCCGGCCCAAAAATAGCCGTTGGGTTTGCCTGATCCCCTTCGTTGAATCATCCTAGAGAATTGGACATGCGTGGGACTCCCGTCGGTTTCGCATCGAGTTGGGAAAGCGACCTGAGGCATTTCCAGGCGACGGTCGACGAATCAAGGATCTACTCGGATGAGCGGGAGTGGGTCTGCCCTCAGCAATGGTTGCAACATGCGTCGTTTTTTTCGATTTTTCTCCCGCCCAACAGCGGAAGTTTCGCCGACGTCGACCGCACCGCTGCTGCTCAACGAGGCTTTCCACGAGCCGAAGGGGTGCATTTTCATTGCGATCCCCAAGACGGGCACCACTTCCATCCGCAACCAGCTGAAACAGAGCGGCGAGTTTTGGATCCCCAATCCACACCTGAATATTCTCCAGGTTCGCGACTGCATCTACCCGTACTACTTGCGCCGATCGTTGGGGCAGAATCTGGCCTTTCCAACGGAGGGGTTGGTAGAGGATTCCACCGTGCGGGCGCGGGCGAAAGCGACCTTTGAATCGTTCTTCAAGTTCTCTCTGGTGCGCAACCCCTGGGCTCGCGCTGTCTCGCTTTACTTCCGACGAGAGGGGCGTCCGCTCTTTCAGGAAATGGACTTCGCTACGTTCTGTGAGAGGCACTTCTATGCCAGCGACACCTGCAAGCATCCGACGCTGCATCGCAACCAGTGGGATTGGCTATGCGATGAATCGGGAGCGAGCCTGATGGACTTGGTATGCAAGTTGGAGTCGATCGATATGGGGATCCGGGAGATTGCCGAGCGGACAAAGGGCCGCGTGGTATTGACGCAGTTGCATGAGAACCGGAATGAGCGATCGAGGGCCGCTTCGTATAGAGATATGTACAACGAACGAACCAGGAATATCATCGCCCAGCGATTTGAGAAAGACATCGACCATTTTCAGTACACCTTCCAGGATGGCTGAGATCCTAAAGGTTGGCCTCAGGAAGCCCTGGGGATTCGGGCGAGCGGTAGGAGATCCAGGAGGTGAGCGAGAGAATGACCACAAGGAAGTGTCGGAATATCGGGTTTCAGGGAGTCCGGTGTAGATGAATAGCTCTTCGTCATCCAGGCGAAAGCCGGTGATCCATATCGGCATGCCCAAGACAGCCACTAAGACACTGCAGTGGCGACTGTTCAGCCAGCACAGTGAAGTTTTTTACCTGGGTCGATTTGATGGGCCGCAGTTTAGAAAACACCACCAAGCCTTGGATTGCTGCCGTGACGCCACGGTTCAGAAAGTGATGCAGCAGATCGCATACAATAAGATCTTCCATCCCGACCTGGACGAATGCAGGAGGCTGTTATGTCAGGAACTGAAGGAGGCAAACGAAAAGAACTTGGTACCGGTGTGGTCGTGGGAGTCGTATTCGACCGATGTGTTCTCGAAGCGACGGGTGCGCGCCAGAAATCTGAAGTATGTGTTTGAAGACGCGACAATTCTCATGGTTTTGCGCCATCCGCTGGTGCTGCTGGAATCGGCCTATTTTCAGCAATTGAAGCGAGACAACGTCAGCCCTCGGCTGAAGTTTGGTAGCCATCCCTATTACCGGTCGATGGACGACTGGTTGGAAGATAGTTTCCAAGGGGAAATTCTGCCGCATCTCCAGTATGGTCAGACCGTGCAGGCGTACGTCGAGCAGTTCGGGATTGAAAATGTGCATGTTTTTCTGTTCGACGATCTGGTGAAAGATGAACAGGCATTTTTTCGTCGGATCTGCAACGTGATGCAGATCGATCCGGAAGAGGGAGTCCGTTTGGTTCAAGGAGAGCGGGATAACGAACGTTGGACGGTGCGGCAACTGCAGATCCTGCAGCGCATCGTCGAATCGCCGATCCAGAGACTTCTTTTCCGAATGACGCCCCACACTTGGCGTTTGAAATGGCTGGAACTAGAGTCCTTCGGCACACCTATTCATCCCGGAGAGAAGGCACGAGCCCCGATATCCGATCGGTGGAAGAAAGAGATCTTCAAAGCTGCCGAACCAGGGAACCGATGGCTGCAACAGCATTTTGAACTACCGTTGCAAGAGTATGGCTATCTTGGGGAGGGTGCTGGGGCATGAAGATTCCGACCACTTTGCATCTGCATGTTGGACAGCCGAAAACAGGAAGCACCACCCTGCAGAAAGCATTGCTCCGCAGACATCCCGACATTTTCTATCTGGGGCAGTACGTACCGAGAAAGGGTCCTGGAAACTGCCTGTCGGAAGAGATCTATCAGTTGCTCAGGCCGCTTCTGTGGGATGTCTCCGCGCCGCTGGATGTCGATCATTCGCGGCAGCAACTGGCCAGGATCAGCGCTGCGGCCGGTGCGACTGGCAAAGTTTGGGTTGGCTCTTGGGAAGGGTTGATCCAACGCCCCCCCGCCATGATCCGGGAGATGGTCCAGCGAGTTCACGCGGTTTTCGGCGGTTGCCGCATTCTGCTGACGCTGCGCAATCCTCTGGCTAGGATCCCATCGGAGTATCTGGAGAACCTCAAAAGCCACTTCATTAAAGGAGTCAATCCCTGGATGGGCCCGCTACCCTACATCGATATCGAACAGTGCTTCATCTGGCCTCCGAGGGGGAGTATCTGGCGAATATGATCTTGTACGGCAGTTCGATTCAGGAGGTGGTCCGAGTCCTGGGTGTCGAACAGGTTGGTGTCTTTCTTTTTGAGGATCTGCAAACCGATCCCGAACAGTACTATTCCAAGATATTCAACTTTCTTGCAATCGATCCAGTCCGTGGAAAGTCTTTGACGGAGAATGAGCATCAGCATCCCCGGGTGACGCAAAGAGGAGTTGAGTTTCTGAAAAGTCTGAATGATTCCCCAGCCCGCCGTCTATTCCTGAAACTGGCTGGAAGGAGGTATCGAAAAAAGGTATTTGCAAGGATGTCGGAGGGGGCGTCGGCTGAGCGAGTGAGTCTGCCTCCAGCCTGGGACGCTCAGATCGCCACCGAGACGTATCTGGGGCATCGCTGGATGGCGGAGACCTTCGGACTGGAACTTGCCGAGCATGGTTATCCGATGGAGCTTCCTGCTAGATCGTCGTCTACCATGTTGCAGTCGAGGGGGAATTGATCTTCATCGCTCCTTGGCTACGCAACCCAACCCCAGGAAGGGTTCTGGGTATCCGTTTACCCAAGCCAAGACTGCTGAACCAGGGAA
>Ga0315909_10000790_pt1 | contig 42284 bp, 32 predicted proteins | sample LakEriMetagenome_11_FD_203527 | JGI IMG/M metagenome (GOLD analysis project Ga0315909, IMG submission 203527) | Freshwater fungal communities from buoy surface, Lake Erie, Ohio, United States - Buoy 2 MA125 | ecosystem: Environmental > Aquatic > Freshwater > Lake | place: USA: Lake Erie, Ohio... | reverse complement strand
GGCTCGTCTCGGCAGTCCTCAGCGAGATCAGCGACGACTGGGAAACTGAAAGGTCTTACCTGAACATGAAAGCCAGATGACCCGCCCGCTCATCCCGGCATTTACAGAAGAGGGGTTGCTTTATCGAGTTTCGTGAGCAGTTGGAGGCGATTCGTAATCGCCTTCGTCGATGATCGTCGTTTGCGACACATCGCCCGTGAACTACCTCGTCCTGATCGACGGACAGAGACCTTCATGTCCGGGCGGCTGCGAGATCCCGAAAGTGCGGGTGCATTCACGTGGGCGCGATGCCCGAACCATATTGGAAAAACCACGTGTGCCGGTGATTTTCCAATATGATCCGGGCGGGCGGCTTTCTTACGGAATCAACTCTTGCGTGTGGTTTTCCGCGGCTTCCGTGCGGCCGCCCTCCGGTCGTAGATGAGGGGAACGATCACGTCGGCTGGGTCAGCCGTCAAACGTCGCCGGACTCGTTGAGCCGGCGTTCCAAGGCCGACAGTGTCGCGAGCACCGCATCGAAGGACAAGGACGGGGGCTCCGCGAGGTACATGTCTCGCATCGCCGCGAAGTCGCGACGCAGGGCCGGCAGTCGCTCATCGCTGGGCAGTAGGTGAAATGAGCCGGGCCGTGCGGTTTCGTAGTTCGCCCACGCACTGCCGAAGAACAGCCGTTTCCAGCCCACGACCCGCTCGCAGGTTTCGAGGTCTGCGATTGCGCCTTGCGTCGTGGGGTGACGTGCGAGGGCCGCGACATCGGCATAGTGGCGTGAGAACCGGTCGGGGGTTCCCTTGTCAGCGGGGCGATGATGCTCCGCGTGGAGGATCGTTGCCTTTTCCCAAAACGTCCGGTCGATGCCCAGAGCGACGACGTCGCACTGCCAATCGGGCATCGCGTCGGGAAGGGCGTCGAGAAGCCACGGCGTGATGGCATGACGCCCGACCGGCTGCTGGTCCGTCAGGGAGCCGAACTCGAGCTTCACGGAACGTCGCAGGTAGTCGAAGCCCGTCGGCTGGTGAGAAGGGTAGTGAAAAAGCAGATTCGGCGCACCGCTGGTCGGGTCAGCTGCGTACTCAAACCAGGCTCCGCGCTCGGGTTTGCCAAGAACGGTTTTCGCCTCGGCCTCGAGAGTTGGCTGGAACTGCTCCTGAACCGCCTTTGCACAGGCTGCCTCGGCGAGCGTCATCCATTTGTCGGCTTGGTTGCGGCTCGTGCCGGGTTCGGGGAGCCCGAGCAGTGCCGGGGAGATCGACAGATCGATGTCCTCGGAAAACCGGTCGATGACCCGGAATACCTTCGATAGCGAGGTGCCTCCCTTGAACACGAGGCTGTCGTGGAACTCCGAGCGAAAGAGCACGCTCAGCAGCCAGCAGACCCAGAAATCTTTTTCGAGGACGACGGCGGACAGGCCTCGCCTTGCGGCTGCCTGCTCGAAATAGAGCCGACGCTCGTGGCCTGGAAGCTCGAGGAACGAAAGTCTCATGTCCGGGCCGCCGCGAGTTCACGGAAGATCGGGTGCATCCACGTGGGCGCCAGCCGGAGATCATCGAGAAGCTTTCGCCGTTCCGCAGCAGGGAGCGTGCGCTTCAGATGGGTGAGCCGCTCGGGCGTTACGTGATCGTGGCCGAGTTCCCGAAACGCCTGAATCAGAAGACCGCTCAGTCGGCCGGAGGGTTCCATGTTGCGCGGAGTCGTCCGCCGCAGTTGGATCGTCGTGCCGCCGACGATGACGGTGCGACTGGGGCCATCGGTAAGAAACACCAGCTTCGCCGGCACCTGCTCCGTCAGGCCGAGGGTGTTGGCGGCATACGCGCCGGCGGGCTGCAGGCGGACGCGGTCGCGGCCGGCGATTGCCCTCGCCACCGCTTCGGGCGGCGGCGAGAGCGAACCAAGCTGCGGGTGTTCCTTCGGATAGTCGTAGACCCCTCGGGCCAGCCGGCGGATCGACCCGGCACGAACAAGCCTGTGCAGGGCAACATCAACGGCCCTTCGGTTTCCGAGGTTGAGAAAATCCGACGGCACAACGACACATCCCCGGCCCCGACGCCGGAGGGCGGCGAGGATTCTCGCGTCGAGCGATTCCGGCAACTTCTGACGACCTGCCATGTAAGAAAAAGTAGCACGCTTTTCTTACAGAATCAACTCTTGGGCTGGGGTTTGCGCAGCCTTCTTGCGGCCTCCCTGCGGTCGTAGGTGAGGGGAACGATCGCCTCAGCGGGGCCGGCCGCCGTTGCCGGCTCGGCGATCGGGCTTGAGTGGATCGAGCCCCAGACCGAGACGGGTGCGTCGTCGCGGTTCTTCGGCCTGTTTCGCTCCAGGACAGCCAGGGCCGGCACGGCGTTGATCGTGAACCGGGCGACCATCTGCGGGTTTTTGTATCCATCGACGTGTTGCTTTTGGAGGATGACGTCACCCACGAGGGCCTTGAGCACCTGGGCCGCGACGCCCACGTCGCTCTGCAGTAGGTCGCGAAGCTTTCCGAGCGCGACAACCACGTCCTTCTCCTTGACGCTTTTGACACTCGGCCGCTGACTGGCACGCTGGAGCTCCTTGAGCTGCTCCCGCTTGGCCGCAAGCAGCCGACCCATCTCCTCGGCCTTGGCGAGCACCGCGTCGAGGTGCGTGTCATCGAGCTTGGCGAGCCGGTCGGTGAGCCGCTTGAGCTGCCGATCTTCGTTGGCGATTTCCTGCTCGAGCTTCGTGGTGGACGGAATCGGCTGCCGGGCGATCGAGGCCAGCCGCCTGTTCACGTCGGCCGTCAGGTCGGCGAGAAAGTCATCGGTGAAGAGCGTCGCCATGACGGTGCCCAGCACCGCCTCATCGATGATCCTGGCCGACTTGTAGCCGCGGTTCGTGCAGCCGTGGATTTCGTTATTCGCATTGAAGCAGAAGAAGCTCTGGTACTTGCCGACCGATCGACCGAGGATCATCGGGTTGCCGCGGCATCCGCAGACCGGCCGGATCAGCACCTTGGGGTAGAGGTCCACGCGGTGGGCCTTCTTCCGGCGATCGGTCGCCTTGCCGCCGAAGGACTCGGCGCCGAGGCCGAGCTTGCGATGCACTGCTTCGGCCAGCTCGTCCGACAAAATGCGCAGGTGCGGAACGTCCCGCCAGATCCACTCCGATTTCGGAAGGGAGATCACCTTCTTTTTGCCGGTCTGACGGTCGGTGACCTGCCTGCTCTTGTGTCGCACGTCTTTGCCGACGAGTTTCTCGCGGCCGTAATGCTGGCGAACCCGGCCGTCGGACCATGTCTGCTTGCCCCCTACCTTATGCTCGTTGAAGAGCCGTGCCACGTCGGTCGCGCTCTTGCCTTCGTAGGCGATTTTCTCGGCGCCCTGTTTCGTCCAGTCGGCTGCCTCGGGGTCGATCTCGACGGCTTTCTCGATCGTGCCCTTGTGGGTGATCACGAGGTTGCCGCTGGCATCCTTCACGTCGACAAGCCGGTAGCCGACGCCGGGCGGTGAGACGTTGTCACCGCGACGGAAGGCATCGTCCATGCCCCGATTCACCTTGGATCGCAACTGCGTGATGAACGCCTCGTTCATCGAGCCGAGCACGGGCAGGAGCAGGGACGACTGCGGGTTGGCGCTGTCGAACCCGTCGCTGGCACCGATGACACGCACCCCGGTCTCGTCGGCGAGTTCCCCGAGCCGCAGCGACTCGATCGCGTTGCGGCTCATCCGGGAAAGGTCGTCGATCAGGAACCACGCCACCCCGGACGCTTCGCGTCGTTCGACCAGGGACTTGGCGAGCGTGTAGCCGGTGCGACAGGCGAGCGTGCCGCTGACGGCGGCGTCGGCGAGGACGTAGCACCAGGGCACGAAGACGCCTTTCCGCCGGGCCCGGTTCAAGACATTGAGAAGCTGCTGGTCGAGCGACCGTGGGTTCGAGTTCTCGTCGCTGAAGCAGAGGTAGGCCACGCCGAGATCGGCCCAGGTGCGGGGGCTGCCGTCTGGCCGGAACGGTTCAGCGTGCTGCTGCCGGAACCGCCGCTCGAAGTCGTCGGCCATCGCCGCGATCGTGGCGGCGTCAGCTGCCGGCACGGCGGCCGTTCCGGCGAGGTCGGGCCAGAGCCGGGCCTGGACTTCGACGTAGGTGCGAGCCAGGTCGAGCAGCCCCTGCCGCCCGGGCATGCCGAAGTCGGCGCTTCGGACCCGCCCGCGGCGGCTGGGTGCGGGAGCGTCGTTGGCGGAACCGGAGAAGAGGGGGGCAGGGGAGTAGGAAGAAACACTGCCGGCGGGGCCGGCGTCGTCATTGAAACGAAGCATGGGAGAAACCTCGGAGGCGATTGAATTGCCTCCGGGTTGGAGCAGGGGGGCGGGCTCGGGCCCGCCCCCGTCAGCTGCCTCCGCGTTTACGCCGAGATGCTGATCGCTGCCGCACCGCATCCCCGTCGAACCAGATCTGGAACGGGAAGGGGTACGGGCAGAGACCGGTGGGTTTCTCGGGCGTTTTGCGAAGGCGCTGCCTCGTCAGGGAACGCACGTCGCGGGTCGCCCCGACTGGTTTGGAAGGGCATATAATCAGGTTCGTTGGATACGCACCGACGGTCGGTGGTGCCCCCGCGTCGGCTGCAACGCCCTCGTCAAGCACGGGCGGCGCGTCTTCCAGTGGGCCGAGGCGCTCGGCAACAAACAGCTCACCGGAGCCGCACTCGATCGACTCACGCACCGCTGCCACATCCTCGAGGCGAAGGGCGAGAGCTTCCGCCTTCGGGACGCCCGCAGGCGGCAACGACGGGCCTCTGGCCCGTCCTGACACACAGATCCTTGGAGCAACCCGCTACCCCGGAATAGATTCAACCCATCCCCAGCGCTGTACTTTTCGACCGCCGCGCGCTGCACTTTTCGACCGGCGTTCACAGGGAGCGACGCCGCGTCAAAACGGCACGTCATCTTCCCCGGCCTCGGCAAAGGCGTTGTTTGGGTCGATGGCATCGTCGGAGCCGCCGTGAGCCCGGCCGCTTGCTGACAGCCGTTTGAACGAGAGGCCCTCGGCACTGAGGAAATACTTGGCCTCGCTGGACTCATCCTTTTGCCAGCGGCGGCCGCTCAGGCGATAGGTCACCTCGATCTCTTCCCCCAGGATCAGTTCGTCCACCGCATCGCAGCCGTCCTTCACAAACTCGACGGGGATGAAGTTGGTGAACGTGCCCTTGGACTGCTCGAGCACCACCAGTCGCTTACGAAAGCCCTTCTGCCCAAAGGTCTTGGTCTCCTCGATCAGATGGACAACGCCTCGGACGGTCGGGTCTTTCATGGGCTTTGATCGTTGATTGTCTGCGGTCGGTCTCGAGCCCGCCTCCGGACGGGATAGCGGGAGGAGATCCTACCACACAGCCTTTCCGCGCCGATCGGCTGTCCTTCGCCGGGGCCTGTGCGTCTGCGGAAAATGGATTGCCGTGGTATTCCGTAGCCATGTCGGCGGTGGCCATGCTGTATCCAGTCGTCGCGGCAGCAAGTGTTTTCTGGTCGGTCCGTTTCGCTCATGCCCCTGGGGCGTGACAGGGCGTTGCTCTGGTCGGGCCGGTGCTGGATTACGTTGTTGCCGCATGGAGGTGATTCCGGTGACGGGGTGGCGGTGTATGCTTCTGGTTGTCGGGACCAAGCGGTTTTTGCTCGCCGCGTGTGTTCTTTGATTCACGACAAAAGGGTTCTACGCATGCCGCAGTTTCAGATCGAGGGCGAGGCCGAGATTTTCGAGAGCGCCGAGGACGTCGACGTGAATGGCGAAATCAGCCGCTACTCGTTCGTCACGGCCGAAAAGGGTGCGGGAAACGTCGTCGTGCTCAGCCCGGTGGAACTCAAGGACCTCGCCGAATTCGAGGGGCTTTTGTTCCAGGTGGACGTTGACGAAGAGGAAGACGTCGTGATTCTCAGACAGGTCCAGATGTTCTTCTGGCCGTGGGGCGACGACGAGGAATTCGAGGACATGGATTCCGAGGAACAGGACCGGGAAATGAGCTGATCCTCGAGGAACCGGATCTCCTGAGCATCGAGCTTGCCCAACTCGAACCGAACCCCTACCTCATCCCCGCATGCCAGGACCCCAAGGAGGCCGAAAAGAGCCTGCAAATGATCTGCGGCGAGATCTTCCGCCGGGAACTTCATGGCTTGTACGCGGACGAGGAAACCTGGCCGAAGGACCGGAGCCTGAAGGCCTTCACGCAGTGGTTTGACGTCGATCACTTCCGTGTGGTCGAGGACGTGGGAAGAGAACCGATCCTAGCCCGGAGAACCATGGGGCTGCCGCAGACCGGGCACTCCTCGACGAAGTCCTGATGCGCGCCCGCCGACACGTCGATCGGCAGGAAGACCTCCTGGTTGCAGGCGTCGCAGAAACCATCGACGTCTCTCGCAGTCGGCTTGTGCTCTGCGGGGGTGGCAGCCTGATCGACCCCGAGGGCAGCGCCGGCAATCCCGGACAACGTGTATAGTACGGGCTCCGCTTGGCATCCGCTGTGCGAGCGGCGGAGGTCGCCGTGCCGAGTCGCGTCCCGAGTCGATGGTCCCTTGCGAGTCTTGCACGCCCTGCGCCGCTCGCACAGGCGCGGTCTCCCGAATTGATGGACGACCCCGCGCTCGACCCGCGCGAGCACCTCGCGGCCCTACGGGCACTCGGCACGATCAATGCCCTCTCGCTCACCGCAGCCGCGATCGCGCGGGAGATCAGTGGGCTCGCGTCGCATGGGCCGCACAGTCCCCGGCCGCTGCGTGTCGTCGATGTCGCCTGCGGCGGCGGCGACGTGACCGTGGCCCTCGCCCGCCGGCTGGGGCCGTCGTGTCACGTCACCGGCATCGACCTGAGCCCGCGGGCCGTCGCCCGGGCGACCGAACATGCGGCCAGCCGTGACGTTGTAAACGTCTCGTTCGCGGTTGGCGACGTGCTGGCCGGCGGCTGCCCTGACTGCGACGTGGCCGTGACCTCGCTGTTTCTCCATCACCTCGACGACGACGCCGCCAGCACCACCATCCGCAGTGTCGCCGCGGCGGCGAGGCTCGGCGGCGTGGTTTCCGATCTCGTGCGCAGCCGGCGGGGACTGGTGCTCGCGCATCTCGCCACGCGCCTGCTGACACGCTCGCGGGTGGCGCGGGTCGACGGACCGCTTTCGGTGCGTGCGGCCCGCACCCGCGCGGAGTACCGCCTGCTCATGGAGCGAGCCGGGCTTCCCGCGGCACGGATCGTGGCGACATGGCCCGAGCGCGTGCTCATCAGCTGGCGGAGTCAGCCAGAAGGAGCGCGGCCATGATCCCGGCCACGCATACCGCGGCAGCGGCGGCGGTCGAGCCCTGGGACGGCGTCGTCATTGGTGGCGGTCCGGCCGGAGCTGCGGCGGCATTACGACTCGCACGTCTCGGCTGGCGCGTGCTGCTCGTCGATCGGTACGGTTTTCCGCGGCCGAAGGTCTGCGGCTGCTGCCTGTCTGCCGCCGCGGTCGCGGAACTCGCGGCGCTCCACCTTCCCGCGGGCAGTCTTCCGGCGGCCGTGCCGCTCGACATGGTGCGTCTCGTGGCCGGCGGCTGCGACGCCAGGATCCCCATGCCGGCCGGCGCGACCCTGTCGCGCGAGGCGCTCGACACGGGGCTGGTGCGGGCGGCCATCAACGCCGGCGCGGCCTGGGTTCCCGATCTAACGGTGACGGCGATCGACGTGTTGAGCGGAGGTGTCACGTCCGTGGAGGCGCGACCGTCCGCTGCCGGTGCGATTCGCCTCCGGTCCCGCGTTGTCGTGATCGCTGCGGGGCTCGCCGCCGCGATTCGGATCACGGGCCCTGACGCGGGTTCGGCCGGCAGTCACGGCGGGCGAGCGCTGCAGAAGACGGCGACGCGGCGGATCGGCGTCGGCGCCACGCTCCCGGCCGGCGCTGTCCGCCTGCCTGCCGGTGAACTCGTGATGGCTGTCGGCAGGCAGGGTTACGCGGGGGTGGTGCGGCTCGAGGACGGCCGCATCGACGTCGCCGCAGCCGTGGCGTCGGCGGCCGTCGCAGCTGCGGGCACGCCGTCGGTGGCGATTACCGGCATTTTCGCCGACGCGTTTGGTCCCGGGCAGGGGCCCGTGCCGGCGGAGATCTTGCAGGCGGTGCCCATGCGCGCCACTCCGCCTCTCACGCACCGGTCTGCGGTCGTGGTCGGCGGCAACGGCGCCGTGGTGCGGATCGGCGATGCTGCGGGCTACGTCGAACCGTTCACGGGCGAGGGCATCGGCTGGGCGCTGGCAAGCGCCCGCGTGTTTGCCGCTGCCGCGGCCGCCACGGCGTGTCCGGCCGCCCGTGCGGACCGCTACCAGTCGGGCTACGACCGCTTTTTCGGCCCGCGTCATGCCCGCTGTCTGGGCGTGGCCCGTGCCGTCCGGCATCCGCGGCTGCTCACCTCCGCGGTGAGAATCGCCCGCCTGGCTCCGCGCGTGGCGGCGGGCGTTGTGCCGTGGCTCGTCGGTGCCGGGAGGCTGCCATGAGCCTGACGCTGCTCGGCCTGGGGACGGCGGCGCCGCCGCGCAGCATCGCCCAGGGAGACGCCGCCAGGCTGGCGGCCGGGTTCAACAACGCTGCGCCGGGACGCGAGCGCACGCTCTCCGCCATCTATCGGCACACGCGGATAGAAAGCCGCGGGTCGGTGCTTCTCGAGGAGCATGCGCGTGAGCCGTTCGCACAGAGTTTCTATCCGCCGGCGTGCGATGCCGACGATGCCGGTCCCACCACCGCCGCCCGAATGACGCGGTATCGCGAGGCATCCGCTCCGCTGGCGATCGCCGCGGCGCGGTCGGCGGTCGACGCCGCGGCCGTCGCGTCCGCCGCCATCACGCACCTCGTCACCTGCTCGTGCACGGGGTTCGCGAATCCCGGTCTCGATCTCGACGTCGTGGCGGCGGTCCGGCTTCCGGCGGGCGTGCAGCGGACGCACGTGGGATTCATGGGCTGCCACGGAGCATTCAATGCCCTGCGGGTGGCCGACGCCTTTGCCACGGCCGATCCGCGGGCCGTCGCTCTGGTGGTGTGTGTCGAACTCTGCAGCCTGCACTTTCAATACGGCCACCGCCCCGATTCCGTGGTGGCAAACAGCATCTTTGCCGACGGAGCGGGGGCGGTCGTGGGCGTCGGCCCCGGTCATGCCCGGGCCGCAGAGCCGGGGAAGTGGCGGATCATCGGCCAGGCTTCGCAGATCCTGCCGGAGTCGGCCGACCAGATGGCATGGCTGATCGGCGACCACGGCTTCGAGATGTCGCTCGCGGCCCAGGTCCCGGACACCATCCGCCGGCACATCGGGCCCGTTGTCGATGACGGTCTCGCCCGGCTGGGGCACACCCGGGCCGACGTCCGCTCGTGGGCCGTCCATCCGGGCGGACCGCGGGTCCTTGCGGGCGTCGCGGAGGCGCTCGCGCTCGCGCCCGAATCGCTCGCTGCCTCGCACCAGGTGCTCGCCGCGCACGGCAACATGTCGAGTGCCACGATCCTGTTCATCCTCCAGCGTCTGCTGGCGGCGGGGGCCCCGACGCCGTGCGTGGCCCTCGCCTTCGGTCCCGGCCTGACCGCCGAGATGGCGGTGGTCGCGTGAACGCTGATTCTGTCGTGCAGCGGCTCAGCCGGAAGCCGCGACATCAGGACGATGCTTGCGGTCAGCGCCTCCATCGCGAGGATCTGCGGCCAGGGAAGCCTGCCATCGGCCTTCGTCATGGTGACTTGTCCCGGTGGATCGATCAGCAGCCGATCGGTCGGGCCGACGAGAGACACTGCGTCACGGAGCAGGAAGTGGTTTCTCACCCCCCGACAGGTTCGCCGCACCGACGGCCTCCGCATGCATCCCGCAGCCCTGCCCGCTGACGAACTCCTCGGACACGTCCGGGAACTGCATACGCGCCGATCCGGCCCCGGCGGCCAGCATCGAAACAAGACCCAGACTGCAGTCGTCCTCATCCATGGGCCCACGGGCATCTTCGCAGAGGCTTCCGAACGCCGCTCACTCGCAGAAAACCGGCGGGTGGCAATCCGACGGCTGCGTCAGAAAATCGCCCTCGAGCATCGAAGCCAGGTGCCGCCAGAGGCATCTCGACTCTGGCGGTCACGAACCCGCGGCAGCCAGCTCGTGGTCTCTGCAGCACACGAGGACTACCCGAGCCTCCTTGCCGAAGCTCTCGACCATCTGCAGGCTCAGCGGTTCGACCTGCCTCGGACGGCAAAGGTGCTCGGAGTGTCCGCGACACAGCTCCTGAAACTTTTCAAGAGAAATGCCGCGGCCCTGACCGCGCTGAACACGTGCCGGCTGCGCGTGGGACTTCAGCCTCTCAAGTAAACGCCGCCGACGAGCGGATACGCCGGACCAGTTCCGCACATGAAGCGAATCGGGTCCGGATATGAGCCAGTGACGGCGAAACGCCCCGGAGGAAGCGAATCCTCCGGGGCGGTCGCCGCATGTGAACCGCGAAGCCCTCGCCGTCAGGGCAGGATGACCGCGTCGATGACGTGGATCACCCCGTTCTTGGCCTTGATGTCGGTCTTCACGACATTGGCGAGCCCCGTCGCCGTGCCGACCTTGACGCCACCATCGGCAGCGACCTTGACGCTGACCGCCTTGCCACCGGCAGTCTTGGCTTCGGTGATCTTGACGACGTCGGCCGCGAGGACGTTGCCGGGCACGACGTGGAGCAGGAGGATCTCCTTGAGCTTGCCCTTGTTTTCCGGCTTGAGAAGAGTGTCGACCGTTCCAGGGGGCAACTTTGCGAAGGCTTCATCCGTGGGGGCAAAGACGGTGAAGGGCCCGTCACCCTTCAACGTCTCCACCAGCTCCGCCGCCCCCAAGGCCGCCGCCAGCGTCTTGAAGGTTCCCGCACCGACTGCCGTGTCGACGATGTCCTTCGGCATCTCGGCAAAGGCCACCTGGCGGACTCCATGGCCACTGACAACACGCTCCGTGACGACCGCGTGACGCACGACACTGCGGCCGCGGGCGTCGTTTTTGGAGCCGGCGCACGGCGCTCCGTCGACCTGTGACCCCGCCACGAAACCCACGATCGACAGCAGACAACAAGAACCAGCGGAAAACGAAGAAAAGAAACGCATTTGATGACTCCAGGCACGGGATGAGTTTCACACCTGCTGGACCATAGGCCGGCCGTGTCATTCGACAAGCCGCCGGCAGCTTCCCACGCCACGCCCAGCCTCCAGACGCGCGCTTTTCGCGGGAAAGTTGATTCCGAGCCGGCCCGGGGCAGGGGGCTGGACACTTGATGCGGGGCTCCCCCGCTCGGGCAAAAAATCCTTTTGGACGACCGCCGAAACCTCGAGGCTCTTCCGCCGTTCAATCCCGGGACCACCGCGTCAGTCCTTCTTTGGAGTTCCCGAACCATGTGCCTCAACCCTGTCGCATTGGCCGTGTGCATCATCCTTGTCGCCGGTTTTTCGAGCCCGCTCGCCCTGGCAGCCCCCGGAGCGGCCCCGGACCAGGCCGGCCGCGTCGCCAAACGGCAAAAAATGCTGGAGAAGTTCGACACGAACGGGAACGGACAATTCGACCCGGACGAGCGGCAAGCCGCTCGCAAGGCGATCCAGGACCGCCGGGAACGACGGGGCGGCCAGGGCCGAGGTGGAGCCGGGACGGACCCCGAACGGCGCCGGAAGGTCATCGAGCGGTTCGACAGGGATGGCGATGGAAAACTGAGCGATGCGGAACGCGCTGCTGCCCGAGAAGCACGGGCGAAGCGGGAGCGCTGAGCCTGGTGCGGGGCCGATCCGGGGTCGCATTCGAGCCCCAGCCCGCAGGTCAGCGACGCCAGAGCAACTGCAGCGACAGGCCCGGCCCGGCGTCGAACTCGACCACGTCGGTGCGGCCCGAGGTGAAGTTCGTGCCCTGGAAAAGTTCCCTGTCGAAGAGCCAGGAGGCCATCGCCTCGAGCGAGAAGCCGCCGCCGAGCCCGCGTTCGAAACCGACCGCGGCACGTTGATCGAAGACGTAGAAGCGTTCGTCGTCGCGCAGCCTGGCGTCGAGGAAGTAGATCTGCGTGTCGGTGCGGTAGAAGGCGACGAATGTCCAGTCTTGACCGAGCCTGCGCCGGGCCTCGACGTTGACGTTGACGAGCGGAAAGTAGGAGGCCGAGATCGTCCAGGCGTCATCGGGCCGCCATTCGAACGCAGCCGGGACGCCGAGCTTGGCCTCGAAGGCGGCCGACGGCCGCCACGCGTAGGCGATGCCGGGCAGGGGATAGGGCAACTGCGAAGTGGGCGAATAGAAGATGCTGAAGTTCCACTCGTCGCGGTCGTTCCTGGCCGGCTTGTTCCAGAACGCGATCGCCATCAGCGTCAGGTCGCGGTTCGCGGCGAAGGGCCGATCGCTGGCGGAACCGAACAGGAACGTGCCACCGAGCGTGCTTCCCGCGGCGAGCGGACGAACATGCGCGAACCCGGTCTCGACGAGCCATAGCTGTTCGGGCACGGGCTGGCCCGAGTCGGGCAGGATGGCGTCGCCGGCGAGTTCGAGGCGGCCGAACCTGCCGATCCCGATCCACAGCGGCTCCCCCTCGCGCGGCGGTACCAGCGGCGCGGCGACGCGGGTGAATTGGGCGTTCATGCCGATCATCGCCGGCTGCCCGACGACGTCCGTCGGCGGCGCGTAAAAGCCACCGATGGAGACGGGGGCCGCACGGCCGAACGGCCCGCCGCCGGGCCCGCCTGCGCGGGGCGCCGGCTGGGGGTCTGCATCGGCGATCGGCGTGCTCGAAAACAGACCCTCCTCGAGGTTGAACTCGACCGGCGGCAGGAGAGCGACGCGGTCGCCACTGTCCCGCGCATCGTCAGCGATCGGTTTCGCCACCATCGGCGGCTCGCCGTCCACTGCGCGGACGATGCGAGCCGAACCGACGACCGCGAGCACGCTCAGGCAGTGGGTTGCCAGGAGCGTCGCGGTGGGAAGCGGGCAACGGGGCACGAGCGGCCTCTCGAGAACGGGCCGCGACGGCCGGCGCGGGGAGCGGAGAATAGCGGGTCCGACCCCCTCCCACAACGCGGCCTCACCGGGCAACGGCCCATGCGGCATCCAGGTCGTCGCCTCGACCGACGGGAGGCACGAGTGCCCGGGCATCCTCTCGGCATGCGACGCGATGCCGGCGCGGACCGAAGGGAGGGGCGCGGACGAACCCGCTCGGCCGTCCCGGAATCGTCTGACCCTGCCCCTCGGCACCGCGCCCGCGTCGCCTGCCTGCCGTCACTTCTTGGCGGCGGGCTTTGTCTTGTCCTGCTTCGGCTTCAGGTTCTTCTTGTCGTTCTTCCGTGAGTTGTTTCCCTTGCCCATGTTCGCATTCCTTTGGGGTCGTCCGTGCCTGAGTCGGCTGCCTGCGAGCCGGCCAGTCCATACAATCGGCACGGCCGCTGCCGATCCTTCATTTCGAAGGTCGGCGGAATCCTTCAGAGGAGATCTGACCATGCATCGTCCGCTGTTCATCGCCGCCGGCACGACGCCGGTCATCCTGTTCGCCGTGGCCTGGTGCCTGGCGGAGCCCGCCGCCCAGCCGCAAGCCGACCGCCCCGACCACCGCCATGCGGAATTGCATGCCCGCTGTACCGAGGCCCGGCTGCGTCTCGCGGAGACGCGGCTCGAAAAGGCGCAGAAACTCAATGCATCATCGCCGGGGCAGGTGGCGAGGACCGACGTGCGTTGGCTCGAGGCCCGGGTCAAACAGCTGCGGGAGCAGGTGGCTGCCACGCGGGACAAGCCCCATGGCTACAGCTTCGATGCCCAGCGAGCGGCGGCGGGTTCTGCGGTGCAGCTCGCGGACGAGGATCTGGCGGCGGCTCACGCGGCGAACGAGCGGCGACCCGGTGCCATTGGGCCGCTCGACATCAGAATGCTCGAGCAACGCCGCGACATTGCCCGGCTGCGGGCCGAAATCTGGAACGACCCGGCGTTCCTGGCCGAGCCGATGGAGGTTTTGCAGATGCAGATGGACCAGCTCGCCGACCAGATGCAGGACGTGCTGGCGAAAGTGGAGACCTCTCCGGCCCTCGATCGGCGGTAGACGGCCGGTCTGTCGCTGCCCGGAGAATAGGGACTATTATAGGAGGCAGCGGATCGTTCCGGACCTTCGCGGAGTCCAGTGGGATGTTCGAGTTTCGTGTTGCCCGCCCCGGCGCCCGGGCCGTGCTGTGCGGTCCGGGGGAAACCCGCCGGGATTTTCTCCACGTTGGAGCGCTCGCCGCCGTCGGGCTCTCACTCCCGCAATATGCCCGAGCGGCGGCCGAGGGGAAAGTCCGGCCTGGCCACGAAAAGCGATCGTGCATCATGATCTTCAACCTCGGCGGGCCGTCGAACATCGACCTCTGGGATATGAAGCCCGACGCCCCAGTCGAGGTTCGCGGTCCGTTCAAGCCGATCCGCACCAAGAGCGACGCCTTCGAGGTTTCGGAGCTCCTCCCCCGCCACGCCGCCATGGCCGACAAGTTCTCGCTCGTCCGCAGCTGCCACCATGACGGCGCGGCCGTGCACGACGCCGGCTGGCAGATGATGCAGACCGGCCGACGGTTCACCGGCGGCATCCACTCGCCCCACGCCGGCAGCGTGGTCTCCCACCTGTTGGGCAGACGGACCGACTTGCCCCCGTTCGTTGTCCTGCCCGAACTGATGGGCCGCGGCGGCGGCAACCTCCCCAACGGCCAGGCGGGCGGCTTCCTCGGCAAGGCCCACGACCCGTTCGCCCTCATGGCCGACCCGTCCCGGCCCAACTTCCGTGTCCCCGATCTGCTGCCCCCTGATCAGATCTCGGTCGCCCGTCTCGACCGCCGGCGGTCGATGCGCGAGATCGTCGAGGGCGCGGCGCGGCAGTTCGAGGCGAGCGAGGATGCCCGGCTCCTCGACGAGAATTTTCATGCCGCCTATCGACTGATGACGAGCACGCAGGCCCGCGAGGCGTTCGATCTCTCGAAGGAGCCGCAGGAGGTGCGCGAGCGGTACGGCATGAACCGCTTCGGCCAGTGCTGTCTGCTCGCCCGCCGGCTTGTCGAGAACGGCGTGCGGTTCGTGACGATCAACACCTTCCTGACCGTGTTCGACGAGATCACGTGGGACATCCACGGCTCGAAGCCGTTCACGTCGATCGAAGGAATGAAGAACATCGTCTGCCCGATGTACGACCAGGCCTATTCGGCGCTGATCGGCGACCTCCACGACCGCGGCCTGCTCGGCGACACCCTCGTGGCGGGTCTGGCGGAATTCGGGCGGACGCCGAAGGTCAACCCGGCGGGCGGCCGCGACCACTGGCCGCAATGCTTCACGTGCTCCTTTGCCGGCGGAGGCGTGAAGGGTGGCCGCGTCGTCGGCGCCAGCGACACGATCGGCGGCTATCCGGCCGAACGCCCCGTAAAGCCGGGCGACGTCGTCGCCACGATCTTCCATTCGCTCGGTCTCGACCACGAGGGGCACCTGCCCGGTCCGGCGGGGCGGCCCTTCGCCCTGACCGACTTCGGAACCGATCCGATCAAGGAACTGTTCGCATGAGCCGCTGCGGCGTTGGCGTCTTCGCCCTGCTGTTCGCGCTGGGCGTGCGGGCCGAGGAGCCGAGCTTCGAACTCGATGTGATGCCGATCCTGTCCAAGGCCGGCTGCAACGGCGGAGGCTGCCACGGGGCCCTCGCCGGCAAGGCGGGATTCCGGTTGTCGCTCTTCGGCTACGACTCGGCCAGCGATCACCTGGCGATCACCCGTGACGCCCGCGGCCGCCGGATCGACCCGGTCGAGCCGGGCGCCAGCCTGCTGCTCACGAAGCCGACAATGGCCATCGCGCACAAGGGGGGCAAGCGCCTGGAGGTCGGTGGCGACGACTACCGACGGCTCGCCGCCTGGATCGAGGCGGGCTGCCCGGGGCCGAAGCAGGGAGAGAAGCGGCTGACGGGAATCGAACTCACGCCGGCCGAGCAGTTGGCCGCCAAGGGGACCACCTATCGGCTGCAGGTGATGGCCCGGTATGACGACGGATCGTCCCGCGACGTGACCCACTGGGCCCGGTTCACCTCGGCGGACGAGACGATCGCCACGGTCGATCCGGTCGGCACGGTGAGCGTGATCGGCCACGGGGCCGGCGCGGTGACGGCCTGGTTCTCCTCGCAGATCGCGGTGGCCCGGGTCGTGTCCCCGTTTCCCCACCAGGTCGGGCCGGAGGTGTTCGCCGCCGCACCGCGGGCCAACGTCATCGACGAGCACAACCTCGTGCAACTGGAGAAACTGCGTCTCGCCCCCTCGCCCCCGTGCGACGAGGCGACGTTCCTCCGTCGCGCCTTCCTCGACACGATCGGCCGGCTGCCGACGGCGGAGGAGATTCGCGAGTATCTCGCCGACCGGTCTCCGGCGAAGAAGGAGCGGCTCGTCGATCTTCTCCTCGCCCGCCCGGAGTTCGTCGACTACTGGGCGTACAAGTGGGCCGACATCCTGCTCGTCACCGGCATCAAGCTCAAGCCGGTGGGCATCGATGCCTACGCCCGCTGGATCCGCGACCGCGTCGCCGACAACACGCCCTGGGACAGGTTCGTCCGCGAGGTCGTGACGTCGCGAGGATCGAACGTCGAGCATGGAGCGACCAACTTCTACGGCGTGCACCAGGATCCGGAAACGGTGGCGGAGAACGTCAGCCAGGCCTTCCTCGGCCTGTCGATCAACTGTGCCAAGTGCCACAACCATCCCCTCGAGAAATGGACCAACGACCAGTACTATGCCTTCGCCAACCTGTTCGCCCGGGTCAGGGCCAAGGGCTGGGGGGGCGTGCCCAATGACGCAGACGGGCTGCGGACCGTGTTCGTGGAAAGCCGTGGCGACCTGTTGCAGCCCAAGACCGGCCGGCCGCAGCCTCCCGCGCCGCTCGACGGCACGCCGCTGGCCCTCGACGATCCCGGCGACCGGCGCGAGCCGCTCGCCGACTGGCTCGTGGATCCGAAGAACCCGTACTTCACCCGGGCGATCGTGAATCGTGTGTGGGCCAATTTTTTCGGCCTCGGGCTGGTCGAACCGGTCGACGACCTGCGGGCCACCAATCCCGCCAGCAACGAGCCCCTGTTGGCGGCGCTCTGTGACTTCACCGTCGCCCACGGCTTCGACCTGCGCAGCCTGATGCGGCTGATTTTGCTCTCCGAGACGTACGGCCGATCGAGCATGCCCCTGGCGGAGAACCGCGACGACCGCCGCTGGTTCGCCCGCGCGTATCCCAAGCGGCTCATGGCCGAGGTGCTCGCCGACGCGATCGGCGACGTGACGGGCGTCCGTGACCGGTACACGGAGCGGCAGAACGCCGACGGCTCGATTTCCAAGTTGACGGGCTACGGCGACGAGCCTCGGGCCCTCGAGTTGCGGGATTCGACCGTGAAGAACTACTTCCTCAAGGCGTTCGGCCGCAACGCCCGCGAGATTACCTGCGAGTGCGAACGATCGAGCCAGCCGAGCCTGGTGCAGGTTCTGCATCTGTCCAACGGCACCACGCTCAACGACAAGCTCGCGGCCAAGGAGGGATGGATCACGCAGACCCTGGCCACGGATCCACCGCCGCCCCAGCTCGTACGCGATGCCTGGATGCGGACGCTGTCGCGGCCCCCCACGGATACGGAACTGGCGAAATTCGTGGCCTTGCTGGCGGCGGCCGGGCCCGATGACCGGCGGACCGTGGTGGAGGACATGTACTGGTCGCTCCTGACGAGCCGTGAGTTCCTCTTCAGGCATTGACCGGAGGCGCGGGATGAGCATCCGACACGCGGGCTACGGGCTGGTGATCGGCGCGTTCATCGCGGCCTGGCACCCGGCTGCCGGGGCCGCGCCGTCCTACGACGCCGAGATCGCGCCCATCCTTCGCACCTACTGCTCCGGCTGCCACAACGACCGTGAAGCCGAGGCCGGTTTCTCCGTGGAGCGGTACGCCGCACTCCGCAAGGGAGGCGACGACGCGGGCGACCCGATCATCGCCGGGGATCCGCAGGTGTCAGGCCTGATTCGGCGCATCCTCAGCACCGGCGCCGACCACATGCCCCCCGCCGACGAGCCGCAGGTGCCTGCCGCAGACCGGAAGACGCTCGAGGCATGGATCGCGGCCGGCGCTCACGGGCCGGCCGCCGACGTCTCGATCCTCGAGAAGCTCGTGGTGCCGGCGCTGCCGCCGTCGCGGGCGCCGCGGCCCGTGACCGCCCTGGCCGTGTCGCCGGATGGCGGCCGCCTCGCCGTGGCTCGTGGCCGCACGGTGGACATCGTCCCGCTGCGGGACGGGAAGCCGGCCGCGCGGCCGACGGCGGCGTTCAGCGACTTTTCCGGACCCGTGGCCGCCGTCCATTTCACTCCCGACGGCACGCGGCTCGTCGTGGCCAGCGGTGTCACTGGTCTCAACGGCGTGGCCGAGATCCGCGACGCCGCCACCGGGAAGTTGGTGCGGTCGTTCGGCGGGCATCGCGACCTCGTCTACGACGCCGAGACGTCGCCCGACGGCACGCTGCTCGCGACGGTCGGCTACGACCGGGGCTTGAAGCTCTGGAACGTCGCGGACGGCAGCCTGCTGCGGTCGATCGATGTCCACACCGGCGCGGTCTTCGACGTCGCCTGGCATCCCTCCGGCAGGCTGCTGGGCTCGGCCAGTGCCGACGAGACGGTGAAGATGTGGCGGACTCGCGACGGCCTGCGTCTCGACACGCTCAATCAGCCCGAGGCGGAGGTGGCCGCGGTCGCCTTCACGCCCGACGGGCGGCACGTCGTCGCCGCCGGTCGCGACAAGCGAATCCACGCCTGGAGTGTCGTCTCGGTCGACGGACCGGCGATGAATCCGCTGGTGCAGTCCCGGTTCGCCCACGAGACGCCGATCGTCGCGATCGCGATTTCAGCCGACGGGAAACGGCTGGTGTCCGCGGCCGAGGACCGCTCGGTGAAGGCCTGGACGCTCCCGGACCTCGAGCAGCTCGGCCAACTTCCCCGTGCCGGCGACATCGTGGCGGCGATCGTCCCGGCCGGCGACGGGTTTCTGCTCGGCCGGATGGATGGCGTGATCGACCGGGTCGTCGTGCCGGCGACCGCGACCGCCATTCCGGGGACGGCGGTCGCGTTGCCGGCGGACGCCGAACCGGACGCCGAACCGGCAGCCGTGCCGGAAGAGCCGCCCCACGAGGTCGCGGAGTCCGAGCCCAACGACGCCGTCGAAGCGGCCCGGCGCATTTCCCTGCCGGCAGCCGTCCGGGGCAGCATCGGCAGGGCGGGGGATGTCGACTGCGTGCGGTTTTCGGCCCGGGCCGGCGCGGTCCTCGTGGTCGAGGTGAGCGCCGCCCGGGAGAAGCCGGCATCGAGGCTCGATTCGCGGGTCGAGGTACTGCATGCCGATGGCCGACCGGTCGAGCAGGTAGTGCTCCAGGCTGTCCGTGACTCGTGGTTCACGTTCCGCGGCAAGACGTCCGACCAGTCGAACGACTTCCGCCTCCACAATCAGGACCAGATGGAACTCGACCAGTATCTGTATGCCAACGGCGAGGTGAACCGGCTCTGGCTCTATCCGCGCGGGCCCGACTCCGGTTTCGACGTCTATCCCGGGGCGGGCAAGCGGCACACGTTTTTTCACACGTCTCCCATCGCCCACGCCCTCGGCGAGCCGGCGTGGATCGTCGCGCCGCTGCCAGCGGGAACCCGGCCGACGCCCAACGGGCTGCCGGTGTTCCAGCTGTATTTCGAGAACGACGACGATCCGCTGCGCCGCTTCGGCACCGACTCCGAGGTGATGTTCCGGCCGCCGACGGACGGCGACTACGTGGCCCGCGTCAGCGACACGCGGGGGTTCGGCGACGCGAAGGATTTTCACTACACGCTGCGGATTCGCAGACCGCAGCCGTCGTTCGAGGTCGCGATCGGCGGCCGCGATCCGCAGGTCAGCCCGGGCAGCGGCCGGGAACTCACGTTCACCGCGACACGAAGCGAGGGCTTCAACGGCCCGATCCGCGTCGATGTCGAGGGGCTGCCGCCGGGGTTCACGTTCCACGGTCCTATCGAGATCGAAGCCGGGCAAATGCAGGCACGGGGTGTGCTCTGGGGTGCGGCCGATGCCGTCGCGCCCGACGCGGCGGCCGAGGCCCGGGTGCGGGTGCGGGCCGTGGCCACGGTGGCCGGCCGCGAAGTGGTCCGGGATCTCGGCACGCTGGGCGACATCCGGGTCGCCGCCGCGCCGAAGGTGGCCGTCGCGATCCTGCCCGGCACCGATCGCTCCATCGTGCGCGAGGTGCCGGGTGAGCCGATCGAGTTCACGATCCGTCCGCGGCAGACGATCGCGGCGCGGGTCAAGGTGGTACGGCACGACCTGACCGGGGCGGTCGCGCTCGGCAAGGAAGAGGCAGGCCGTAATCTGCCGCACGGGGTGTTCGTGGACAACATCGGCCTCAATGGCCTGCTGCTGCCGCAAGGAGTGGACGAGCGGGAGTTCTTCATCACCGCGGCGCCCAAGGCGGCGCCGGGACGGCGGCTGTTTCACCTCACCAGCGAGGCCGACGGCGGACAGGCATCGTTGCCGGTGTGGATCAACGTCCTCCCGGACCGGTGAGGCAGCCGGCCGGCGGCCCGCTCCTCGGGGGAGGCACGCCCGTCCGGGCCGGCCACTTGGTCGCGGCATAGCATTGTGCGGATGGGCGTCCGCAGCGGCCGCGGGAGCCGCGGCGGCGAAACGAGTCGGGGGTCGCCATGTCGCGCGAACAGTCGCAGGGACCGTTCTCCGTAGTCGGGCGGATCGGCATCGGCAGTGTCGAGGCCGTCGGCGAGCCGCACGGCCTGCGTGTGACCGTGCCGGTCCGCGACGTCCGCGGCCTGGTCGAGATGCTCGGCGGTAGCGGCGCCGACCTGGCCGCCGCGATCGCTGCGGCGCTCGGGCGTCTGGCGGCGACGCCGTTCGCCATCGAGAGTCTGGCTGTGACGGCCGGTCGCGCGGCCGCGGACATGCGGCTGGCCCGCGTGCTCGTGCGGTCGCTCGATCCCGGCCAGCCGCGATATGCCGCGGGCCATGCCGAGGCGCGCGGCGAGGCGACTGCCGCAGCGGTCGCCGCCGTACGGGCACTCGCGGCCGGGGGCTTCCTCGCCCGCCGCCTGCTGCCGGCGGGCGCCCGGGACGTGGAGGCCTCCACCGAACGGATCGTGCAGGGCATCGGCGGCTTGCTCCCGGCCGCGGCCCTGCCGCCGGAGACCGCCGGTGCGATCCGCGAACTCGTGGCTCGCGAACTCAACCGCTTCGGCGAGGGGCAGGCGATCGTCGCCGCCCACAGCCCCGATCCGGCGGCGGTGTTGACCCGGTTCGACGCCCAGGCCGCGCTCCTGCAGGCGGACGGGGAGGCGAAGACGAGCGATACGCACACGGCGTCCTGGTGGGAGTGGTTTCCCGGCCTCGACAACGATCAACGCACGCTCCGCGCGGTGCTCGCCGAGATGCCGGCGGCACCGGCGGTCGCCATTCCCTGGATCGTGCGGCTGTTCGAGAACGACAAGAGCTGGCTCGGGCTCCACGGGGCCGTTGACCTGCGGACGCACGACATGATCCACGTGATCCTCGGCCGCGGACTGCTCGACCAGGACGAGGCGTTCGTGATCGGCTTCACGATGGGGAGCACGCGGTCCGTCACGGCGCTGGAACGCTGGGTCTTCAGGAACGCGATCTCCTCGCTCTATCCGGAGCCGTACCGGATTCCGCGAAAGATGCTCGCGGCTTATGACATCGGCCTGGAGGCGGGCGGCGGCATGGGCGTGCGGAATCTGCACCGGGCGATCGTCGACGAGATGCTCGACCGGCCGCTCGGGGAGACCCGCCGAACGCTGGAGATCGACGCCGGCCGGCTCCGCGAGTTCTTCGCCCGTGAGCGGGCCGCCCTGCCGGGAACGCTCGCCAGCCAACGGCTGCCGGCCCCGGGCTGACGGCGCGGGATGGCCGAACTGACCTGGCTCCGTCGGGCCCGACCGGTCAAGATCACGCCGCGTTCCCCGGAGCCAGGCGTTCATGGAGTCCCGTCCCTTTTCCCGCCTTCAGGTGGCCCAGCTCTGGGCAGACCTCGTCAGCAAGGTGCTCGGCGCCGTCGCCATCCTGGTGGCGGCCTGGTGGACGTACGCGAACTTCACCGTGGAGCGGACCCACGATCCGACCATGGTCGTGAGCCTGTCGCCGCGGGTTCATCCGCTCCGCGGCGGGGAGGTGTTGCTCAACGTCGACGTCCTCATGGAGAACATCGGCAAGGTGGCGATCAAGCCACGGTTTTCCCACAAGGATGAACGGGATGTCGGCCTGGAAATCTCCATCGTCGAGATCGAGCCGTTGGCGCGGGCGGCCCGGCCGGCCGCCGAGGCGGGCTCGCCGCCTGCCGAGCCGTCGGAGGCCGCCGATCCTGCCGTTCGCTGGTTCGACTGGACGCTGGGTGACGGGAATCCGCGTACGCTGCTCCTGAAGCGCAACCTGCTGGCCACCAACGAGGATTACCTGCGCCGCCGCTACCTGCTCAATCCGGGCGTGAAATATCGCGAGCCCTTCGCCTGCATCGTCGAACGCGGCAAGCTGTATGCAATCCGGGCCCGCTTCTGGACCGATCGCGGCGCCGTCGCCGACCTGGTCTACGTGGACACGCTGTCCGCCGTTCCGGCGGGCGATCGGCCGTGATCCCGGCATGCCGCCTGCCCGGCCGCTGTCTGGATGCGTCGTTGCGGCGGCGTCAGCCGTCTGCGATACTCTCGCTCGCACGCGGAAGGCGGCTCCGTGCCGAGGGACATCCGACGGATTCCCCGGTTCTCTGCATCAGGAGTTTGCAGCCATGCCCGCCTTCGCCCCCGATTCCGTGCCCTTGCCCGCATCGCCCCGGCACGGATTCCTCATCGACATGGACGGCGTCATCTACCGGGGAACCGAACTGATTCCCGGTGCCGACCGGTTCGTCCGGCACCTGCTCGACCGCGGGCTGCCATTTTTGTTCCTCACCAACAACAGCCAGCGAACCAGGCGGGATGTGGTGACCAAGCTTCATCGCCTCGGCATCGAGGTCGGTGAGTCCCATATCTTCACCTGCGCCATGGCCACGGCACGATTCCTTGCCTGGCAGAAGCCGGAAGGAACCGCCTTCGTCATCGGCGAGGGCGGACTGCTGCAGGCGCTCCACCACAACGGCTATTCGATCGTGGACCATGACCCCGACTACGTCGTCGTCGGCGAGGGCCGGACCGTGACGTACGAGATGGTGGAGACGGCCATCCGCATGGTGCTCAAGGGCGCCCGCCTGATCGCCACCAACCTCGATCCGAACTGCCCGACGCAGGCCGGCCCGCGGCCAGGCTGCGGGGCGGTGGTGGCGATGCTGGAAACGGCCACGGGTCGGAAGGCGTTCAGCGTCGGCAAGCCGAGCCCGGTGATGATGCGCATGGCACGCTCCGAGCTGAAGACGGAATCGTCGCAGACGACCATGATCGGCGACACGATGGAGACCGACATTCTCGGCGGCGTCCAGCTCGGGTACCGCACGATCCTCGTCCTCTCCGGGGCGACCCGGCGGGCCGATCTCGAGGCATTCGCCTACCGGCCCGACCGCGTCGTGGAGTCGATCGCCGACCTGTCGGTGCCGGAACTCACCGAGATCGGCGGCCGCAGCGTCGCCTGAGCCCGCCTGCCCGTCACTCGGCGAGCAGTTCACGGCGGGCCTCCTCGATCCGCCGTTGTTGCTCGGCGTCGACGGCGGGCCAGCGCAGGCCGAGTCCGCGGATCGTGCCGGCGAGCACCGCGGCCACGACCGCCCGACTCACCCACTTGTGGTCCGCCGGCACGACGTACCACGGAGCATGCTCGGTGCTCGTGGCGGCAAGCGCCTCCTCGTAGGCCTGCATGTAGCGGTCCCAGTGCCGGCGCTCGGCGACGTCGGAGGCGGAAAACTTCCAGTGCTTCGCCGGATCCTCGATGCGGTCGAGAAACCGGCGCTTCTGCTCCTTGCGGGAGACGTTGAGAAAGAACTTGACGATCGCCGTGCCGTTGCGGGACAGGTGCCGCTCGAAGGCGTTGATGTCGTCGAACCGGTGCCGCCATGTTTTTTCGTTCGCTTCGATGCCCGGGATGCGCTGGGCCTGAAGGAGGTGCGGGTGGACGCGGACGATCAGCACCTCCTCGTAGTAGGAACGGTTGAAGATGCCGATCCGGCCGCGCTCGGGGAGCCTGCGCATGCACCGCCAGAGGTAGGTGTGGTCGAGCTCCTCGGCCGACGGGTGCTTGAAGCTCGTCACTTCGACGCCCTGGGGATTGACGCCGGACATGACGTGCTTGATCGCCCCGTCCTTGCCCGCCGCGTCCATCGCCTGAAAGACGACGAGCACGCTCCACGTGTCGGATGCATAGAGAAGCTCCTGCATCGCCGCCAGTTCCGCGACGCTCGCGGTGAGGATCTCGTTCGCCGTCTCCTTGCGTGTCTTCTTGGCGATCCCGTCGTCGCCGTCCCAGGCTGGGTCGTGGTCGGCGAGGCGGAAGCCGCCGCCGGGAGCGACGCGAAACAGGCGCTGGACCTCGGCGAAGTCGATCGGCACGGCAGAGTCTCCGGAGTGACCGCCCGCGACGGGCGCGAGGCGGCAAGCATAGCCGATGGGCATCGCTGCGAGCTCAGCGGGACGAGCGGCCGGCGTCCTGCCACAGACCGCGAAGCGGCTCGTAGATGCGGATCGCGAACAGGAGTTCGCTTTCACCCGCTGCCAAATGCGGGCCGGCCGCCCCCAGTCCGGAGTAGCGGTAGCCGACGTCGAACGTCGCCCGATCGGTAGCCGCGTAGGTAACGCCGGCGCCGGCCTGCCAGCCGAGGCCGGCACGCATCGCCGGGTCGATGGCATTGGGCCCGCGCATGCCGACACCGATGCCGCCTCCCGCATAGACACCCAGCTGGCCGGTGAGCGGCAGGTCGTGCCACACGTTGGCCATCGTCTTCCATTCCTCGGCGACCGCCGGAACCGGCACCGCAGCGGCGGCGGGCGTGGCGCCGGGGCGTGGCGTGCCGGGGAGCGGCTGCCGGCGTCGGGCCTCGACTTCGAGCCTGACGTCGCCAATGGGCCTCGGTACCGCGACCCCGCAGGCCCCCTGGCCAGCCACGAGCGGGCCGGCGACGGCTGTCGCAGGCTGGCCCAGCGACGATCCGATCATGCCGGTCGCATACACCCGCCGCTCCGCGACCGGCTGATCGATCCGCCCGGGATCGGCCGCGGTGGTCGGCTCCCGGAGCCCCTCTTCGGCGTCTGTCGGCGCCGCTGCGAAGACGGAGAGAACCGCGATGGCCCCGCGGATCGCCCGCAGACGTCGGAAGCGATGTGGTGAGGCGGCTGCATCCATGCGCCGAGAATCCCCGCGCCGAAGCCCTGAACGTCCGGCCGTGAACGAGGCCGGCAGATCTGTCGTCCGCGGACAACTCTATGGTGCCGGAAAGTGACAACGCGGGCCGCGGCCGAAATCCGCCGGTTTTTCCCCCCGCGGACAGTTTGTGCCTGCGGCTGCTCCCAGAGCCCGGCACCGTACCGCTCACGACAACGCGGCGAGCACCTCGGCCAGCGGCACCGTGGCGAAGGTCGTGGCGTAGTCGCTCATCGAGTAGGGAATCACGAGCAGGCCGTCGTGGATGACCGCGCCGCAACTGTAGACGACGTTGGGCACGTAGCCGACCCGCTCGTTCTCGTCGGGGGCGAGGAGCGGCTCGCGCAGCCGGCCGATCACCTGGGCGGGATCGTCGCGGTCGAGGAGCACGGCGCCGATCGCGTACTTGCGGACCGGGCCCACGCCATGGGTGAGCACGAGCCAGCCGGCCGGGGTCTCCAGCGGCGGTCCGCAGTTGCCGATCTGGACGTATTCCCAGGGCTCCGCCGGGCGGAGGATCTGCCGCTTCGCATGCCAGAAGTGCAGGTTGTCGGACTCCATGAAGTGGATGTTTTCGCCGTCCTGGCGGGAGAGCATGGCGTAGGCCCCGGCGATCCGCCGCGGGAACAGGGCCATCCCCTTGTTGGCGATCTCCGGGCCGTTGAGCGTGGCGACACGGAACCGCAGGAAGTCGTCGGTCTCCACGAACTGCGGCAGCGTCACGCTGCCGTCGAAGGCCGTGTAGGTGGCGTAGTAGCGGACCGAGCCGTCGTCCTCGACGAACCGCACGAAGCGGGCGTCCTCGATGCCGTTGGTCTCGGCCGGAGAATAGGGAAAGATCACCCGCTCCGAGATGTCGGAATCGGGCTCGCACGCGATCTCGTAGTTCGCCCGGGCGAGAGCCACGATCGCTGCGGCGCAGGGCTCCCACTCACGGCGCCGGGCCCGCTGCTGTCGTCCGACGCCGGCCAGTGCGGTCTCCAACTCGCCGAGCGTGAACGGGTCGCCGATCGCCGCGAACACGGGAGCGACGAAGCCGTTCACGATGCCGAGTTCGGCGAGCTTGCGCAGGAAGAGCGGCTTCTCGTAGCGGCTGTTGGCGACGACCCGGGGCGGCGTGACGAAGCCCGTGGGCGGGTCGATCGTCACGGTTCCGGACGCGTCGATCGTTCCGGAGCGGAAGCCGACCGATGAGACGTGCCCCTCGCCGATCGCACGCAGGCTGAGGATGAACCGGTGCGTGCCGGCGGGCAGGCCAACCTGGCAGGGATGCCAGACGATGCTGGGGTTGAACAGGGCGGCACTCTCGAGCGCGTACTCCTGGGTGAAGTAGGCGCCGATCAGCGCCCGGCGCGGGGGCGACAGGGGGCGGTCGCTGACGACGTGGTGGCTGACCGCGGCGAACCGCTCCTCGAAGAAGGTCCGCAGCCGCTGGTGCCGGCCGTGAAACTCGCAGAGCACGCCGGCGAGCACCGCCGTCACCTCCTCCTCCGGAAGGGCGAGCACCCGGGCCACGATCTTCAGGGCCCGGTCCGGCGTGGGCGGCTCGAAGGGACGGTAGAGCACGCGGGCATTGTCAGGCCGGAGGATCCGCCCCGTGCGGTGGACGTTCATGGCGGGCTCCCGGCGGGCCGGCCGTGAGGTGCCTCCGCCGCCCGCGGCCGCGCTCCCACCTCCGCTTCCACGCCCTGCAGTTCGACGACCGCGGCCAGATAGGCGAGGGTCGATTCGGCGCCGCGGTTCTCGTTGGTACGGTCTTCGTGCAGGCCGTCGCGGCAGGCGCCGGTGCGCGGATCGCAGACGGCGATGCCGAGGACGTTGCGGCCCAGGAACCAGTCGAAGGCGAGCCAGGCGTGATCGAGCCAGCGGGACTCGGCGGTGGCCCGGAACGCAGCGGTACAGGCGGCGACCATGGCGCATGACTCCAGCGGCTGCTGGTCGAACGTCGCAGGCTCCGCGCCGCGGCGCAGGAAGCCGTTGCATCCGATCGGGGAGAACCGGCCCGTGTCGGAGCACTGGATCCGCACCAGCCAGTCGAGCATGGCGAGGCCCGTCTCGAGGGCCGGTCCGTCTCCCAGCGACCGGCCGCCGGCGATCAGCGCCTGGCAGAGCCGGCCGTTGTCGTAGGTGACGACGTCCTCGCACCACGGCCAGGCCGGCCCGGCCGTGGACCGCTGCAATTCGACGAGCCGGGCGACGAGTGCGGCACGGATCGCGGTCACGTGCCGGTCGCCGCCGAGGCGGTGCAGGTATTCGCCGATCGCGAGGATCGCATGGGCCCACGCGCGTGGGCTCGTGGTGCGGGTCACGGCCGTGGCCGCGGCCGCGAACGACCGCATCGCCCAGCGGGCGGTCTCCGGGCGTCTGGAGCGGCCGATGCAGGTGCCGAGCGCGAGAACCGCGCGGCCGAGGCAGTCGTCGGTCCCCCGGTCGTCGAGCCAGCGGCGGTCGAAGGACAAAAAATTGCGGAACCGGCCGGTCGCCGGCACGAAGGCGTGGCCGAGAAAGGCCGCATAGCGGGCCGCAGCCCGACGGGTCTGCGGCGTGTCGAGGCCGAGCGATTCCAGTTGCACCATCAGCGTCAACGCCCGGGCATTGTCGTCGGTGCAGTAGCCGTGCTCCCGATCGGGCACGTCGTGGGCGGCGTGCTGGAGGACACCACAGGAGTCGGTGAGCCGCCAGAGGTGGCTGAGCCGCAACGGCGGCAGTCGCCCGGGGGAGGAGTCAGGTACGGCCGCCGCGGCCGGTTCGTCCCGTGGCGGTGTGGCGGTCGATCGCCGTCGGACGGCGAGCCCGAGCCGGGCCCGGCGGAACGACTCGGCATACCGGTCGGCGGCCCGGCTCCAGAGCATGTCGCGGCCGAGCAGCCAGTTGCGTCGCCGCAGGTGTCGCCGGCCGGTGGTGTCGGCGAGCAGCCGGCAGGCCGCGTGGGCGAGGGCAGCCGGGTCGCGGAACGGGACGAGCACGCCGCGGCCATCGGCCAGCAGTTCCCGCGCGTGCCAGTAGGGAGTGGAGATGATCGCCGCGCCGGAGCCGAAGGCGTAGGCGAGCGTGCCCGAGGTGATCTGGTCGGCGCCGAGGTAGGGCGTGACGTAGACGTCGGCGGCGCGGAGAAAGGCGAGCAGTTCGGGCAGCTCCACGTAGCGGTCGTGAAACACGACGTGCTCGGCGACGCCGCGGTCGGCGGCGAGCCGGACGAGGCTCTCCCGGTACCGCTCTCCCTCCGTCCGCAGGAGTTCCGGATGCGTCGCGCCGAGCACGACGTACCGAGTCCGCGGATGACGAGCCACGATCTCCGGCAGCGCGGTGATCGCAGTCTCGATGCCCTTGTTGGGCGAGAGCAGGCCGAAAGTGAGGAGGACGTCGGCGCCGGCAAGCCCGCAGGCCTCCTTGTGGACGCCGGGATCGGACCAGGGCACGTCGGGGATGCCGTGCGGGATAACGTCGATCCGTTCCGCTGCCACGCCGTACAGGCCGCGGAGCAGGTCGCGTCCCCGGTCGCTCATCACCACGATCCGGGCGGAGAGCCGGATGACCTCGCGGAGCACCGCCCGCTGCTCGGACGACGGCGTTGCAAGCACGGTGTGCAGGGTGGTGTGCACCGGTGCGCGGAGGTTCTCGAGCAGGGCCAGCACGTGCCCGCCGGACGGACCACCGAAGATCCCGTACTCGTGCTGGATCGAGACGACGTCCACATTGACGAGGCCGAGGAAGTCGGCCGCCGCCGCGTAGGCGGCCCGGTCGTCGGCCGGGCACTCGAAGCGGACCTCGGCGGGGTAGCCGCCGGTCTGCGACGGGGGATGCAGGGCGACGACCGGGCAGGCGGCCCGGGGGAGGTGGGCGGCGACGGCGGCCCGCAGGTCGTGCGTGAAGGTGGCGATGCCGCAGCGACGCGGGATGTAGCTGCCGACGAAAGCGATCGTGTCGAGGGCGGGCGCGTGCATGGTGGACTCCGGGGCGAAACAGGGCTGCCTGCCAAGTGCCTATCCGCGAAGTCCATGCGCGCCGACGATGCTAGACGGCAGTCGGTACGGGGAACAATGGGCCGGGCGCCGGTGGGAAAAACCTGGTAGCCTGGCGGCCGGTCAGTTTCCGGGAACTCCTCCGCGCATGGTCGAAGTCGGCGCCGTCACGCTCGTCTCGCTGGTGGCGGGATTCGTCAACTCGATCGCCGGCGGTGGCGGCCTCGTGTCGCTGCCGATCCTGTTCGGCCTGTTTCCAGCGGCGCCGCCGGCGACGCTTTTCGGCACGAACAAGGCCGCGATGGTCTGGGGCACCAGCTGGGCCGGGGCGGTCTATGCCCGCCGCGTCCGGCTGCCCTGGGCGACGCTCCTCCCGGCCCTCGTCGCGGCTCTCGTCGGGGGCGTGGTCGGAGCCAGGCTCGTGACGCTCGTTTCCCCCGACTGGCTGCGCCGCCTGCTGCCGGCGCTGTTGGGGGCGGTGCTCGTCGTGATCGTGCGGCAGCCCGACCTGGGAAACGTCCATGCGCCGCGGCATCCGGGCCGACGCGAGGCGGCCCTGGCGACGGGGGCCGGGGCGGTGCTCGGCCTGTACGACGGCTTCTTCGGCCCGGGAACGGGCAGCTTCTTCATCTTCTTCTTCGTCCGTGTGCTGGGCTTCGATTTTCTCAATGCCGTGGCCTGTTCGAAGCTGCTCAATGCCGCCACGAACCTCGGCGCGCTGGCGACGTTCGGCTGGAGCGGCCACGTCTGGTGGCAGTTCATGCTGCCGATGGCGCTGGCGAACGTCGCGGGCAGCGCGGCGGGGGCGCGGCTGGCCATGAAGCATGGCTCGCCGTTCATCCGCGGCGTGTTCGTGGCCGTCGTCGGCTGCCTGATCCTCAAGGCCGGCTACGACGGCTACTTGCGGTAGCCCGGCCGTCGCCGGGCGAATCCGCGGCCGGGCACCGTCACAACGCCTCCTCGGTCCGCAGCGTGACCTCGATGAGCCGTTCCATCACCTGGGCCGGCGTCTCGTGGGGAAAGTTCGAGAGCACGACCTCCTTGGCATACAGCTTGCCGATGTAGCGGCGGTGGCGGGCGGCCGGCGTGCGGCTGGCGAGAAAGTCGCGGTGGGCGGAGTTGATGATGATTTCATTCCGCCTTGCGTCGTACCGCGACCGCCACGGCTGGCCATGCTCGGCCTCGAGCCGATAGGAGGGGAGTCCACGGCTGCCGGGGCCGTCGCCGGCGGCGTCCTCGAGAAACTTCACCTCCACCCGGTCGGTGACCTCGACGGCTCCCTGCGTCGCCGCGACCTCGACCGCGACGATGCCGGTCTCCGCCGCCGCGACGCGGCAGGTGGCGGCGTCGGCGACGATCGTGCCGTTTCCGCCGACGAGCCGCCAGAAGCAGGTCACGCCGCCGGGCAGCGGCGTGCCCGCGGCGTCGCACGGCGTCGCCGTCAGTCGGCATTCGCCCCCCGGCTCGCGGCGGGCCCGGCGCGGCGTGATCCGGACCGCGTGCAGCGGCCCTGGCTCCGCGGCGAAGAGCGGCTGCTGTCCGGCCCGCGGCGCCGCCCTGCCGGCTGGCTCCGCCTCGTCGGCGTCGATCGCCGCGCCGAGTTCGCCCCGGGCCTCGAGGGCGGGCTCGTTCTTCGGGATGTCGAAGAACAAATATTCCTCCGAGGGGAGTTCGGCAAGCGCGGTCGTGAACGCCTTCTGCACCTGCTTGAGGATCTGCCGGCTGGCCCGCTCCGTCTCCGCCTCGTCCCACGATCCGACCGCCGCGAGGATGTCGGCGCCGATCCGCTCCGCGAAGCCGGCCAGGGCCTCGAGCGCCGCGTCGGCAACGATGCCCGACCGAGTTCCCGGGGCGAGCGTCAGCGGCTCGAAGTCGATCAGCCCCTCGAGTCGCGAGTCGGTCCATGGCGGACCCTGGAAGGCGAGCAGCTCCGCCACGTCCTTGAGGACGCGCGTGCCGTCCTTGCACAGCGCGATGCCGCCGTCGGCCGCCGACCGCTCGGTCCGCAGGTAGATCTCGACCTGCACGTCGCCCAGCGGCGTCGGGTAGCGCGGCGGCACGTCGAGCCGTTCGCCGTCGAACTCACGCGGCTTGACGACGACCGACCGCCGGGCGACGCCGTCGGCGACCTCGATCGTCACGCCCGTGTTGCGGATCCGGTCCCGCAGTTCGGCCGACAGATAACGGGCGATCTTCTCGCCGGTGACGAGGTTCTTCGTCGACTCCAGCAGCGGTCCGATCGCCACCCGGGTGCCCCCCATCGCCAGCCGGCCACGGGCCGGCCGGATCGTGTATTCCTGACGGCCGCGGGTGAGGTGCAGCTCATGGAGCGTTCCGCCACCGGCCCCGGACGTCATCCGCAGTTCCTCGCCGAGGCTCCAGAAGCTGAGCAGCCCGATGCCGAACTCGCCGTGGATCCCTTTGCGGCTGCGGGCGTCGAGATGCCGCTTCATCGAGTCGCAGAGATGGGTCGCGATCCTCTCGAAGTCCGGCCGGCCCGCGGCATCGGGGGCGACGCCACGGCCGTCGTCGTGGACTTCCAGGTGGATCGCCCCCTTGAGCCGGCGGCGCATGATGCGGATCTGCGTGGCGCCGGCGTCGATGGCATTTTCGGTGAGCTCGCAGATCGCCTTGAGCGGATGGGTCTGCGAGTGGGCGATGATGCTGATCGCGTTCCACTGGTCGCCGATCCGCAGCCTGCCGGTGGTCGTCTGGAGCGTCGCCATGGAAGTTCCTCGGGCTAGGCCGCCGCGGCCAGAGCCTCCCATTGTGCCCCCTGCCAGGGACGTCGCCAGAGCCACCGCTGCCACGGCCGCGGTCCGCTGATATGCTCGGCCCGGCGGCGGCACGACGGCCGCCGAAAGCGAGGTGCGGGATGTGCGAACTGCTCGGGCTGGCCTTCAACGAAGCCGTCTCGCCCGGGCTTTCTTTCCGCGGCTTCCGCCGGCGGGCCGCCCGCAACCCACACGGCTGGGGACTGGCCGCGATCGGCCCGCGGCTGGCGCGGATCACGAAGGAGCCTCTCAACGCGGAGCGAAGCGCCGCCTCGGCCGCGCTCGCGACCGGCCTCGGGCTCGTGGCTCCGGTATTCATCGGCCACGTCCGCGACGCCAGCTGCGGCGGCATCGCCCTCGAGAACACACATCCCTTCACCCGCCGGATCGACGGCCGCGACTTCGTCTTCGCCCACAACGGCACGCTCGACACCCGCCGCTTCCGCACCCGCACGCCGGGACCGTTCGGCGTCGAGGGAGACACCGACTCCGAGGCGGCGATGTGCGCCCTGCTCAACTGGATGGGGCACGACGGCGTCTCGTTCGACGACCACGCGCTGATCGAGGAGTTTCTGCGTGCCATGAACCTCGCCGGCGACCTGAACCTCCTCTTCTCCGACGGCCGGCAGCTGTTCTGCTACCACGACCGACATGCGTACAACGGGCTCTGCTGGACGCACCGCCGGCCCCCCTTCGGTCGGATCAGCCTCCGGGACGAGGATTGGGAGGCCGACCTCGGCGCCGACAAGCGGCTCACGCAGCAGGGCTACGTGATCGCCTCGCGCCGGCTCACCGATGGCGAGGACTGGCACGATTGCAGGCCGGGCGGACTGATGGTGTTTCGCGCCGGCGTGCTGGTCTACGGCGGCTGATGCCACGACGCGGCCGATGACGCGTCGGGACCGGCCGGACTCCGCACCCCGAACGCGGGCGTCAGATCGCCGGCGGTCGGGGGATTCAGCCGGTGCCGTCGAGGTCGCGGCACGAGCCGCCCGCCGCCGGCCGCGTCGTGAAGAGCGTGCAGTCGCGGCCGGTGCGGGACCGGTAGCCGGCCGCGATCGCCGCCATCGCCGCGGCGGCCCGCGGTTCCTCCACGAGCGTCACCGTGCAGCCGCCGAAGCCGCCCCCCGTCATGCGGCTGCCGATGACGCCGGGCTGGGCGACGGCAAGTTCGACGAGCGCGTCGAGTTCCGGACAGCTGACCTCGAAGTCGTCCCGCAGCGAGGCATGGCTGGCCGCCATCAACGCCCCGACCTCGGGCCAGCGTCCGGCCGTCAGGGCGGCTGCCGCCGCGCGGGTGCGGGCGATCTCGCCGACGACGTGCCGGGCCCGCCGGTGGACCGTGTCGCCGAGCAAGACCCGGTTTGCGTCCACGTCGGCGCCGGTCGCGTCGCGCAGCAGCGGCAGGCCGAGGGTTCGTGCCGCCGCCTCGCAGTCGGCCCGGCGTTGGGCATAGCCGCCAGCGACGAGCGCATGCCGCACGTTGGTGTCGGCGACGACCACGAGCACGTCGTTCCGCGCGAAGGGAACGTGCTCGACCGCCAGCGAGCGGCAATCGAGCAGCAGCAGGTGCCCCGCCCGCGAAGCCGCCGCGGCGCACTGGTCCATCACGCCGCAGGGGACGCCGGCATGGTCGTGCTCCGCCTGCTGGCAGAGGACCGCGAGATCGAGCGGCGCGATCGCAGCGTTCGCCATCCGGGCCACCAGCAGCGCCACGGCCACCTCGAGAGACGCGCTGCTCGACAGGCCGCCTCCGAGCGGGACCGACGAATCGATGACGGCATCGAACGGCGGGGGCACGAGGCCGCGGGCCTGAAAGCCGGCGAGCACGCCGGTGACGTATGCGGCCCAGCCGGGAAGCGGCAGGATGGGGCCGGCGGCGAGCGGGATCTCCACCGTCTCTCCCTTGACGACGCTGTGGAGGCGGGCGACGGCCGGACCGGCGTCCGTTCTCGGGGCGGCGACGATCGTCGTGAATCGTTCGATCGCCATCGGCAGCACGAAGCCGCCGCAGTAATCGACATGCTCGCCGATCAGGTTGACGCGTCCCGGCGCGACGGCGACGAACCTCGGCCGGCCGGTGAAGCGGCGACCGAACAGGGCGGCGGGATCGGGGGACGAAAGAGACACGTGCCTGGAAATCGAGTCGGACACGGGAGATCCGGGAGACGGTACAATAGCACGGGCGTCGGTCCGGGCGGTACGGTCGGCGTTGGAGAGGAAACGTCACGTGGAAGCACTGTTCGCGCACGGCTTGAAGGTGATCCTCGGCCTGCTGGCCGTCGTGCTCGTAATGCTCGCCGTCACCGCCCCGTCCGGAACGAGGCAGGACGTGCCGCCGGCGGCGGTGCAACCGCCCCCCATCCAGCCGCGCAAGACGCTGCGCAAGACCACGCAGAACGTCCTCGACATCACCGCGGCTCGACGCCAAGGGGGGGTGTACGCGGAGGACGTCCGCGAACCGGCAGCCGGCCTCGAGGTCTATTCCCAGGCATACCGGGAGTCGGTTGGGCGGATCGCCGTGCTGGCCGTCGAGCAAAAAATGAAGCTGCACGAAGCCGAGCACGGCCACGTGCCGGCGACGTACGAGGAGTTCATGCAAGCGATCATCGCGGCCGGACAGCCCGATGGCCTGCACTTGCCCATGCTCCCCTACTACCAGGAGTACGCCTACGATCCGGAGATGAAAAAGCTGGTGGTGATGGAGTTTCCGGCGAAGAAGGAACAGCGTCGAAAGGAGACCACCGGTGCAGCCGGCCTCTGATTTTCCGCGGGCTTGCGTCGATGGGGCGCATCGCGGCCACGGGCAGGCATCCGCGATCGCGGTTCTCTTGGCATGCATCGCGGCGTGGGCGGGGGCGGCTCCGGCCGACGCCGCACCGGCTCCGGTCGACAGGCTGCCGCGCGGCGTGCTCGATGCCGATGCCGCCGGCTTTCTCCCCGGCCGTTTCGTCCCCGTGCCGTTGGTCTCCGGTGGCCGCGACACCTTCGCCTGGCAATCGCCCGCCTTCGCGTCGCCTTTCGAGTTTTTTCTCGACGAGGTCGTCGGCGTCCGCTTCGGGCCGGCGCCGGAAGCGGTCGCGGCCGGGCCCTGGCGGCTGGTGTTCCAGGATGGAGACGCGCTTGTCGGGACGCTCGAGGCCGTTGATGCCGAGACCGTCACGTTCGGCGTCGCCGGCCGTCAGGTCCGCGTGAAGCGGGCGTTCATCGAGCAGCTGGGCAGGACAGGCAGGCCGGCGCGTGGCGCGGTGTCGCGGCTTGGCTGGAAGCAAGACCCGCCCGGGGCGTGGCGCGAGGATGCCGGGGGCTGGTCAACGAACCGACGCGGGGCATCGCTGCTGCTCGACGTGGACGACGCCGGCCGGCTGCTCTACGACATCGTGCTAACGTGGCAGAAGAGCCCCGCGTTTCGCATCGCGCCGGTGGCCATTGGGAGAAGCGACGCCGAACCCTACCGGGTGGAACTCTTCGCGCCGGCGGCCGAGGCCCCGATCGACAGCCTGCTCGTGGTCCGCGAGGAGGGGCGGCGGGCTGCGATCAAGACCGCCTTCGACGTCTTGCCGGAAGCGGTCCGCGCGGGCATGCCGGCCGGCCGCCTCAGACTGCTGCTGTTCGTCGACCAGGCCCGCGGCCGGTTGGCGGTGTCGTTGCCGGAGACGGGGGACGACGCGGCCGTGATCGACCTCAGCCTGCCACCAGACGCCGGTCGTGGTGTAGCGCGTCGGTTTCAGCTCGTCAGTGGCGGCGACGTGCGGCTCGAAAGCCTGCGGGTGAGCCGCTGGACGGACGAAGACGCCGCGGCCCCGCGCCGCCGGGGCACTACGATCGACGGTGCGGCCGGGCCGCTCGCGGTTGGAGAACTCGAGTCACTCGATGCTGCGGCCGGTGAGTTCGTGATCCGCGGCCAGGACGGCCCGCGCCGGGTGCCGATCGCGGATGCGACGCAGATCCTCTTTCCGCTCGCCGCACGTCCGCTGGCCCGGACCGTGCCGGATGGTCCTCCGGTCGTCCGCGTGAGCGGCCTGCACGAGCAGCTCGTCCACGGCCGGCTCCTCAAGATCGACGAGGAAGCCGTCTGGCTGAAGCACGACGCGTGCGGCGAGCCGTTGGCGATGCCGCACGCGTCGCTGATCGCGATCGCTGGAGCGCACCGCGCCGAAAAGCCCCGCCCGCTGCCGACCCGCGTGGGCATGCTTCGCCAGGACGGGCTGGAAATGCGCGGCGGACTGGTGGCCGGACCCGGTGGCCTGGCCTGGCAGCCGCTCGGCAGCCGCACTGCGAGTTCGTTCGTCGGCCGGCGGGGGGGCGGACCCGACGGGGTCGTGGAATACGTGCCGCGCGGACTTGCGGCGGAGGGGGACGATGAACAGAACGAGGACGACGTTGGGGGCATGGGAGGTTTCGTCAATACCGACGGTGATGGGCACTGGATCGTGAGCCGGCTCGCCCCCGATGGGGCCGCGGCCCGTGATGGCCGGATCGAGGTCGGCGACCGGGTCGTGGCCGTCGCTCCGGAGCAGGGTTCGGAGTTCGTCACGGTGGAGGGTTTGGAGCACGAGGACGTGATGAACTTGCTGCGCGGACAGGTCGGAACGCAGCTGCGCGTCAGGGTGATCGATGGCGAGGGCATGAACCCGCGTGAAGTGGATCTCGTCCGCGGCCGGCTCGGCATCCGCAACGCGGAGTTTCTCAAGCAAGCGCTCGACACGCATGCCCGACTGGCGCCCGCAGACGGCGACGTTTCCGCCGAGATCGCCGGGTTTCCGGCGCGGCTCTTTCTGCGTTCCGGCGACGTGATTCCCTGCTCGGTAGCGGGCATCGTTCCCGAGGGGATTCGCATTCGCACCGCGGCGGCCGCCGACGCCGGGCCGCTGCTCGTGCCGGCGGCGAACGTGACGGCCGTCGAACTCATGCCCCGGGCTGCCCGCCGCAAGATCGAGGCGGCGCGGCGGGACCGGCTCCTGACCCTGCCGCGGTCGCAGCGGTTCGATCCGCCGACGCACATCGTGCGGCTCGACGACGGGGATTATCTCCGCGGTCAGATCGTGAGCCTGGACGAGAAACACCTCGTGATCACGGTGCCGCTGGGGCAGGAAAAGCGGATTCCGCGGGCCAGGGTGGCGCGGGTCATCTGGCTGCATCCGGAGGAACTGACGGGAGATGCGAAACCGGCCACCGGTGCCCGCGGAGCCGGCACGCGAGCCCAGGGCGTCGCCGCGAATGGAACGCGGGTCACGCTCGCCGTCGACGGCATGCAGGAGGGGCGAATCCGTGGACGAATTCCCGCCCTTGGTCCGGGTGTGATCGACGTCGGAGAGGTGGACCGGGTGCTCCTCGGAGAAGCCATCGACCGCGAGGCCGTGTCGCTCCGCTACCGGCAGTGGAAACTCAAGCCCGCCCCGGAGCCGCTGGCGCTGCGAGGCCAACGCCACGAGGATCCGGCGGTCGCCAGGCCGCGGGCGCGGATCCCCGTCTCCGAGCTCGCGGGAAATCCCGCGCCGCGGATGCCGCTGCCGCGGATCGACGGCAAAGGAAACAACAGGGGGCGGACCGCGTTGAAGGCCGAGCCCGGCAGGATTCTGGTGCTCGAGTTTTGGAGCGAGTGGTCGGAGCCGTCCCGCGAGACGCTGCCGACGATCATGGCCGTCGTACGGGGTCAGCCGCCGGGGGTGGTCGATGTCGTCGCCGTGAACGTCGGCGACCAGCCCGCCAAGGCGGCCGCGCCGCTCGACGTCCTCGGGCTCGACACCACCGCGCTCGATACCGACCGCAGCGTGGCCAGTGGGTTCGGTGTGCGCGACGTGCCATCCCGGGCGATCGTCGGTCCCGACGGACTCGTCGTCGACGTGCTCCGCGGCGACGGTCCGCAGGCCGTCGAGGAGTTTCGTTCTCTGCTCGCGGCGACCGTGGCCCAGGCCGCCCCGCTGCGCGAGGAATTGGGGCGGCTCAACGAGGTCCGGACGCTGGCGGAGCGGGGTGACCGCCAGTGCCTGGACAAAATCGTGCCCCTGCTTGCGTCGACGAACGACATCGTTCGCCAGGAGAGCGTGTCCCTGCTCCAACGCATCGTGCCGCTGGGCGCGATGCCGGCGCCGAGCGGCCCGGCGCGGCTGACCGCCGACGTGCGCCTCGACCGCGAGGTCGCGGCCTGGAAACGGTGGATCGCCCGCGAGGGAACCGTGGCCCAGCTGCGGCCGCTGCCGACGCGGCGCGGCGACGGCGGCGAGAAGCCTCCTGCCAAGGAAGTGGGGCGGTTTTTGGTCTGCATGCCCGCCGTCAACGCTGTCGGTGAGTTTTCCCCGGACGGCCAGAAGGTCTGGCATCGGGTCTTCAAGCAGCCGGGAGCGTGTCAGGGACTGCCAAACGGCCATCGGCTCGTCGGCTCCGCCGCCGTGCCGGGGATGGTCGTTGAATTCGACGCCGACGGCAAACAGACCTGGAACCTCCCCGACCTGCCGGCCGGAGTCACGAGCCTGGCCCGGCTCGCCGATGGCAATACCCTCGTCGGTTTCGGCAGCACGCAACGCGTCGCGGAGTATGACCCGCAAGGAATGAAGGTCTGGGAGGCGGCCGTCGTCGGGAGTCCCTGCGCCGTCTTCAGGCTCGAGGAAGGCACGACGCTCGTCGCCTGCCAGGAAAGCGACCGGATCGTGGAAATCGATCGCGACGGACGGGAACTGAAGGTCTTCGGCAACCTGCACGGGCTGCAGGGTGCCGCGCTACTGACAAATGGAAACGTCCTCGCAACGATGACCGACAGGGTCGTCGAACTGGACGCGAGGGGAGAGGTCGTCTGGTCGAAGGAAGGATTCGATGCCGCCGTCGGAGCCGACCGGCTGACGGACGGGCGCACGCTGGTTCTGGAATCACAACGCAACGTGATCGTCGAAGTCGACGCCGCCGGGCAGGAGCGCGGCCGAAGGCAACTCCGCGGCAAGACGGCGATGACGCGGCTGGATGCGTACTGATTGTCGCGCCGTCGCCGCCGTCCCGGCGTCGGCTCCGGCTTACGGTCGTCGGGGATAGCCCGACGACCCCGCCGGGCTCCGCCCGGCGGCCGAGAGCGGGGCGGTGGTTGGCGTCGAGACGGGGTTTGTGGCGCCGTCGCCGCCGTCCCGGCGTCGGCTCCGGCTTACGGTCGTCGGGCATAGCCCGACGACCCCGCCGGGCTCTGCCCGGCGGCCGAGAGTGGTGCGTTTGTTGGTGTCGAGACGGGGGGTTTGTGGCGCCGTCGCCGCCGTCCCGGCGTCGGCTCCGGCTTACGGTCGTCGGGCAGGGCCGTACGTGGGAAGATGCCGGGCGGGAACTTCGAGTGCGAGCAGATGCAGGGCGGTCACATACAGACGCCCCCCATAGATGCCCCAGCGATCCGGCACCGCGCCCAAAGGATCCCAACTGCCCGCCTTCACCCCCGACGTCTCTTGCCGCGCGGCGAGCGTCTCCACGAGCGCGGCATACCAGCGGTCCCAGTCGGGGCCTCCATCATGCACGAGCAGCTGCGAGGCGTAATACCAAAGGTAGGCGTCGCGGGTTCGGCTCGTCGGCGTCCCGTACGCGGGCAGCAGGCGGGCGAGCGTGCGACAGGGTTCCTTGACGCCCGGAGCGGCGGTCCCCTCTCCCGTGTGCAGCCGCATCAGCCCCCCGACGGCCGTCATGCAGGACATCGAGAGCACCGACGGACGCTGCTGCGGACTTCGCGGGTTGTAGGCGTAGCGGGCCGGCGCCGTGGTCGAGGCCGCCGCCTCCACGAGCCTGCGCACGCCGGCGACAGCCTCCGGCTCCGGCCGCAGACCGGCAAGTTCTCCCGACCGGAGCGCCACGAGCATCCAGCCGCTCACCGACAGGTCGGCATCCGTGCCCGGCACGTAACGCCAGCCGCCGCGTTCCGGATGCTGGCTGGCCGCGATGAATCGACAGGCTCTTTCCGCCGCCGGCCGGATCCGGGGGTCGCCCGTCATGCCCAGCGCCTCGCAGACCGCGATCGAAGCGATGCCATGACTGTAGAGCCAGGCACAGCTGTTCGAGAGGTCGTCGGCCGGCACGTAGAAGTCGCCGTCGGCCTTCTGCACCGCCAGCAGGTACTCGAGCCCGCGGCGCACCGTGTCAGCGTGCGGTCCGCCATAGTGATCGTGGCCCGCGCCCAGGAAACTGAGCAGCGCGAGGCCCGTCGCCGCCGTGTCGGATTGCAGCCGCGGGGCATCGTCGGCCGTCACGCCCGCGAACCGGCCCAACGACCAGCGGCCATCCGTCTGCTGGGAGCGAACGAGAAACTCCAGGCCCCTGTCCACGAGCCTGTCGGCCGTCTCGGCCGCCGTCCCGGGCGCGGGTTGCGGCCGTGACTGAACGCGGCGGGCGAACGCCTCGGCGACGTCGCGAACGCGGCCGTCGCCGGGGAGCGCGGCCGCGGCAGCCAGCCGCTCGAGACGCGCCGCCGGCAACGCGGCCGGCGTCACAGCGGCCGCGCGGAGCGCTGGTCCGGCCGAGATGGCGGTGATTCGGGGCACGGCAACCGATAGTTCCTCGTCGTCCGCGTCGCTCGGAGCCATGGCGGCTTGTCGCCGTGCGGCACTCACGGATGCCGGCCGATCGTCACGGCGGGCAAGGGGCTGCGGTGCCGGGACCGCGCCGGCGGCCTCCGCCGTCGGGACGCCGGCCGACGGGGCGGAAGGCAGAACGGGAGGCGGGGCGACCGCCACGGCGCGGTCGCCGTCGCCGAACGGTGCCGGCACGACTCCAGAACGCGCGATCGGCTGCGGTACGCTCCCCCCAGGCTCGTCTCGTCCGTGCCACGAAGGGGTGTTGCCCAGGGCGATGCTCGCCGCCGTCGATGCCTGTGCGCTACCCGGCGACGACAACGGCAGATCGCGCTGGGCGCTGGATTGTGTTGTGCCCGCGCTGACGGCTGGTGCGGCGGACGACTGCGGCCGGCCACCTGACTGCGGTGCCGCGTTCGCGAGCGAAGGCTGGCCAGCGACGGCGTCCGCCGGACCGAACGACGCCGCCACCGGCGGACCGGACACGGTCGCGACGGCCGCATCGACGCTGCCGATCGTGGCCGCACCGACCGCTGCCCGGCGTCCCGCACCGTTCGGTTGCGGGAAGGTCATCCCGTCGTCGGTCGGCAGCGACCGCGTCGCCGCCCCGTTCCCCGCCATGCGCGTGGCATCGGGACGAAGAATGGCGACGATCTGCGGTGCCTCGTTCATGCCCGCCGTCCGTGGAGCCGTCGCCGACGCCCTGCTCGGGTCCACGGCAGTCGCCCTCTGCTGAAGTGGCATGGCCGAAACGGCAGCCCGCGCGGGAGGCGGGGCGGGGACCGAGGCGACGGGGCCCGACAGGGGATCGACCGCGGCTGTCGGCGCCACTGGCTCGGCCGTGCGACGCGACATGGGAGTCGCCTGACCGATGGACAGAGCGGTTGCATCGGCCGGCCGCCCGGCCGCCGGTGTCGGCATCACGGGCGCCCCGAGCCGGTCGAGGAGTGCCACCTCGCGCGGCCGCCAGCGGGAGGCGATTGGCGGCGCCGGTTCCGCGGCGCGGGGAATCGCGGGGGCCGGTTCTGCAACCGGGGGTTTCGCGTCGGCATCGGCCGCGGCCGCGGCGGCGAGCGGTTCGACGTGGGCCTGCGGCTCGATCGCAGTCGATGCGGCCGCGCGGGAAAAACGGGATGGTGCCGCAGCCGCCAGCGCCGCGTCCAGCGGACGGCTCGGGGCGAGGTGACCGGTTTCCGCACGCACTTCCGGCGACGACGTCTTGGTCTCTTCCGGCCGCCGTTCGGCGACCTCGCGTGTCCGTTCTGGAACCGGCGGCGGACGTGGCCGCTCCGGCGGCGACGGCAGCGGCAGGTCGAGCGGCCGCTCGTGGGCCGGGGGGGGCGGCGGCGACGACTTCCGCACCTCGAGGGGAACGTCGGCCCGCGGCCGCTGCGTTTTCTCCTCGAGCGGCACCGCCGGTGCAAGCCGCGCGGCGTCGAGCCGGAGCGTGGTCACGGCGAGCCCGCGGGTGAGCAGCAGATGGAGCGACAGGCTGACGGTTGCCGCCGCCAGGAGCCGCCTCATCGAGGATCCTCGCCGCTGCTCGTTCGCCCGCACCGTCATGCCTCGCTCCCCGGCCTAGGCTCTGTCTGAAAACGGTCTGGCGGCCGGACAAGTCGTTCTGTAGTTGGTCTCCCGCCAAGGAGGCCGACTGCCATGAAACGACACGAAGTCACAGACGAACAGTGGGAAGTGATTCAACCC
>Ga0315909_10000788_pt1 | contig 42329 bp, 61 predicted proteins | sample LakEriMetagenome_11_FD_203527 | JGI IMG/M metagenome (GOLD analysis project Ga0315909, IMG submission 203527) | Freshwater fungal communities from buoy surface, Lake Erie, Ohio, United States - Buoy 2 MA125 | ecosystem: Environmental > Aquatic > Freshwater > Lake | place: USA: Lake Erie, Ohio... | reverse complement strand
ACCATGCTTGGTGGAGGTAACGGCTTAGGTCAAGACATGGCTAAGGGAATCTTGGCAATGTTGGGACTTGGCGGTAAAGCTAAGGGTGGAAAAGTTGCAGATGAGCAACCATATATTGTTGGTGAGCTTGGTCCTGAGCTTTTTATCCCAAAAACTGATGGCGTTATTATTCCTAATCATCTTGTTGGTCGACGCAATCGTCACGAAGGTGGCGGTGTACACGCTCCACATGAAGGTAGAACTCTTGATGAAGCTGAAGTTAGAAACATTTTGGCACAGGCTGGTTTTGAAGGAGACGACTTAGAAAACGCTGTTGACGTTTCACGTTTTGAGTCAGGTTGGAGAACAAACGCTGAGGGTGATAAAGGCATTACCAGCGATAAATGGGACTACAGTATTGGTTTATTCCAAATTAGATCTCTTAAAGACTGGAAAAAATATAACGACCCTAAACGTGAACCTTTACACCTATATGATCCACTTGAAAATGCTAAAGCTGCAAAAAAAATATTTGATGGAAGTGGGCGTTGGTCTGATGCTTGGTATAACACCTCTAAAAAACTTGGACTTGTTGGGGTACAAAGCGGACAACCACGACAAGATACATCAGACGACACTCCAAAACAAGAATCTGGTGAGACAGACTATATTGCTCAGCTAATTGAAACTGTTAATACTGGAGCTTTTTCTAAAGCATTAAAGAATTTTAGTCCAAAAAACCTTACCAGCTCTCAACTTAGTCAATATTTTGGATCATCAGGTTTTGATGCAAATAAACCAACAACAGCTCACAATTATGGAGGCGTTACAATTAATATCAACGTCCCAAGCGGAAATGCAGAAGATATTGCAGCAGCAGTAAAGCGTATCCTTCAAGATACAAATATGATAGAAATGGCGGCTAGTAAATAATGACTTTTGCAACTTTATCTGACGGAGGCAGTGGTTTTGCCACCGCTGTATCTGCTAGTTCTACGCCTACTGACGAAGAAGCAATTGCTCGTCAACAAAAACAATTAGCTCTTACTACTGCTCAATTAGAAAACGAAACAGTAAGCAAAGAAGAAGCGCAGCGACGTGCTCTTCAAAATAACAAGGTAGAAACCGACAAAACGGCACAAGCAGCTTCTAAAACTAGTGCTGGAGGAAGTTCTGGGGACGACATTGAAGTTGGTGTGCCAGATCCAATTGGTTATAAGTTTAATCTGCCTCCTCATAATTGGAGCTTGCCGGTACGACCTGTTGAGCAAGAGCCGCAGGATGTTGGAGTTTTAAATAATAAAACCGGTTATTTTGCTGCTGATGTATTTAATGCCACAAGTACCCCTGAGTCTTTTCACGGCACCCGTCGTGGACGTATTTGGTACTGGCACTCGGCTTCAGCTCTTCAAAAGTTTAATACAGACTCTGGAAAAGTAGAAAGCCTGGCTGAAGCTACAGCGCAGTTAGCTAAAACTACAGAAGGCGTAGAGCTTAAAAACGATGACCGCAAATGGGGATTTCAATTCCTTTGGAACCCGTCAGAAATCTCTACTAACGTAGCTAGAAACATGGATATTACCCCATCTGCTGCTGACACTTTACGTGTTGTGTCTGGTGTTTTTCCAGGTCAGGAAACAGTTAACTTTAATATTTTGTTAGACCGAGTTAATGATTTTGCGTGTATTCGATCATCAAAAGTTAAAGATTTTAATGATTATTCAAAATTTTACACAGCCTACTACCCAGGTCAAGAAAAACAACCTTTTGGCGAGCAGCTAGAGGCGTTAATGCGCCAAGGCACTATGGCTGATCTTGAGTACCTATTTAAAGCAATTAACGGGTCTGGTATGGGTGTTGAAAAGTGGGGAACTTTAATGGGTAAGCGCACAGCTAACCTTGGTTACCTACAACCTACCCTTCTTGGCATATCTCTTGGCCCAGATCGACTTAACAACTTATCCTATGTTGGATGGCTTTCAAACATTGCAATTAATCACAATATGTTTACTCAAGATATGATACCGATGAGAACTACAGTTACCCTTTCAATTGAATGCTTCGCTGGTACAGGAATTGGAGCTGGATAATGATATTTAAAGGATCTCGTTACGAGTACTCAACTGTTGACTTTTTTAGCCCAAACACAACTAAATCAGAACAACCTGTTATTTTTTATACTTTCTCAACATTAGGTCGCCTAAGCTATTGGGAGCACCAATACACACAAGGCGAGCGTTTAGACCAGATTGCAGCTAAGTATTACCAAAATCCAAGGTCTTGGTGGCTCATCCCTGAGTACAACCCTGAGATTACAGACTTTACCTCTATTGCTCCTGGAACAATTTTGAGGATTCCAAATGTTTAATTTTATACGTGTTATTTTTCCTGAAACCGATTTTGGCCCTACCTCTGTGTACTCTGCTGAAATCATTCAAGAAAAATATAAACACGATATTATTAAAATTAAGTTTAGAGATTGGGATGTATCGTATGACATCCTTAATCCTGGATCTCCCGTGCAGGTAACAATAGCCGCGGTTACCGAAAAAAGAGATATCTACGGGTATATCCACCATATTAAACCTGACCGCACACCAGGTAAAAACTTTACAGAAATGGTTGTTATTGGGGCTTCTTACCCATTCCGCCAACCTTCTCAAACAATATACAAAGACATTACGGCAGATCAGGTAGCACAACAAATAGCAGAAAAGCACAACTTTGTTTGCTACTCGGTGCCTCACCCACGTGTTTACCCACAAATTGCTCAATCCGGTCATACCGACTGGGAACTATTAGTAAAACTGGCTAAGCACTCTGGTTACACGCTTCGAGCTACAAATACAGAATTGTATTTTCAACCAATGCACGAAGATTTTCATCTTTATAAAGAAGAAGCTAAAACTTTTACAATGCGACAGGCAAACGACTCTGCTGGATCTACTTTGTACTCATTTAGACCAATTATTGGTGAAGATATGGATTATGACGGAAACGTTAAATCGGCCCCAGCAGCTACAGGCGTTGACACATTTACAAATACTCCTTTGTCATTTACTCAACAAAATAGAGAAGCGTCTACAAGAATAAAAGAACAGTCTGAATTCTTTGATTCTTTCTTAACAGACACTGTAGCTAACACCCCAGAAATAGCTAAGTATGAGTCAGAGGCCGCTGACCTTCGCGGATCATTCCCCTATAGAGCTGTTGCTGAAGTATTAGGGTCGGCATCTTTGCGACCAGATATGCCGGTTTACTTAAATGGTATTGGTTCAAACTATTCTGGCTTTTGGACTATTTTAAAAGTTGAGCACAAAATTATTGAAGAAGAACGCAACCGCCATCGCTATACAACTATTTTGCACGTAGGCTCTGACTCATTAGGAGAAGCTTCTATTGGGCCAGATAGTCGAGAAGTCACACGCCCCCCAGCTCGCCCAATAAGAAAAGTTCTTTACGGAGTTCGTCAAACAAAAATCCGCCCTGTAACCTATTTAAACCGGATTACAGTACCGGTAAATGCAACAGAGCGCGGAAGCTTTGGCACTATTGAAAACCGAGCTAAGTTAAATGTAAGCAATAGAGATACTTCTCCTGCCCGATGGGTAAGCGGCACTAGATCTTTAGACCCAATTGTGGAAGAGCCAGTAACAGAGCAATTTGTTACAGAGCGCCTAGAAAGATTGAGGGCGCGATGAACTTTGATCAAAGATTTTATGGAGTTTACGAAGGCATTGTGGTTAATAACAATGACCCAGAAAACCGCGGTCGTGTAACACTACAGGTACCTCAAGTAACCGGATCTGCTGAAACTAACTGGGCTGCTTCTATTACTGGGGGTCTTTCACAAAACCACTATCCATACATTACTGTTATAAGCACTGAAGATCAGACGGTTACTGGAGCAAATCAAGCAACAATTGCCAATTTTTCAACAGTAGCGGACAGCAACAACATGCTTTTAGTTGATAATACAAAAATAAAGGTTCAAGAATCTGGGGATTACCTATTAGCATTTTCAGCTCAATTTTCAAAACCCGGGTCTAACTCAGCTCAAGCAGATATTTGGGTGTTAAAAAATGGAACACCGATACCAGATACTAACAGTCGTGTGACGATGGCTGGAAACCCAAACGAGGTTTTAGCTGCCGTACCGTTTATCGTAGATCTTGAGGTTGGTGATTACATACAATTTGCATTTAGCTCTGCTGACAACAGTGTAGCTTTAACTTGCCATAATTCTTTAACTTCTCCAACACGCCCAAATATTCCAGGTATTATTGCTACTTTAAATTTAATTGGTAAATATAAACCGCATGCTGGAACAAAAGTTGGAGTTATGTATTTAGCCGGGGACCCTAACTTCCCACTATGGATAGGAGAAATAGCCTAATGGCATACCAGACAGCAATCACACTACCCTTTGCTTTTGATAGCTATGGGTCAGTGACTTTCACATCTGATGAAAAGAAGATCTGGCAAGACCGGGTAGTCCTTGTTTGCATGACTAGCCTTAATGAGCGCATCATGCGCCCTACCTTTGGTACTAGCGTTGCCGCCACAGTGTTTGAAAACATCAATGATTCTGTAAGCCTTATTCAACAGACTATCGGTGGAGCTTTTTCAAAGTTTTTACCTGCCTTGTCCCTTCAAAACGTCAAAGGCTCAGTAGACCCGGCTGATGGAAACATAGTTATTGAGGTCTATTACCGTTATAATGATAAAGACACCCAACAAAGCGTAAAGATTAAGACCGGATTGTTCTCCAGAAGCGGGGAGCTATTAGTGGAAGGAAATGGACGAAGTGGCCGTTAAAAAGTATGTCCCGCAGATCGATTACACCTCAAGGGACTACAGTTCCATCCGGGAAGACTTAGTCTCTCTTATCCCTAATTTTGCCCCTAACTGGACAAACCGCGATCCAGCTGACTTTGGTATGACCATTCTTGAGGCGTTTGCTTACATGGGCGATCAGTTGCACTATTACATTGATCGCGCTGCTAATGAGTCGTTTATTACCACAGCTAGCCAACGCGACAGCGTACTTCAGCTTGCTCGCCTCCTTGGGTACCAAGCAACTAATAACACAGCTGCACGTGTAACAGTAACTTTTCAGAACTCAACTGCTAACCCAATTGTTGTACCAGCCCTAACTCAGGTAGCTACTACAAACGTTACTAGCAGCAGCTCACAACAGATTATCTTTGAGACCGCTACAGCGGTAACGGTGCCGGCTACGGGATCAATTACAGTAACTGCAAACCAAGGCGTAACCGTTGCAAATGAAGTTATTGGTACCTCTAATGGTGAGTCAAGCCAAGTATTTAAGCTTTCTAAAACCCCTGTAATTGAAAAGAGCGTTAGTTTAACCGTTAACGGTATCAGCTATACACAGGTGCCATATTTAATTGATTACCAAAACTATGACCCTGTCTTTAGCACCTATACAAATGCCCAAGGCGTTACCTATGTTGTCTTTGGTGACAACGTAAGCGGTCGTATCCCACCAGTAAATGCTCAGATCACAGCTACTTATCGTATTGGTGGCGGATCTTCTGGAAATGTTGGAGTTAACACAATTAAGTACATTCTTACTAATGGTGTATCAGGCCTTAGCGTATTAAACCAATACATTAGTGCTTCAGACTCTGGTGCTGCATCTGGTGGTGGAAACTTTGAATCAACCGACGCCATTCGTGTTAATGCTCCATTGAGTTTACGTACACTAGAAAGAGCTGTATCACTTTCTGATTACGCTAACCTTTGTATTAAAGGCGGAGCAGCTAAGGCTGTAGCAATTGCAGATGTTTATACAAGCGTTACTGTTTACTTTGCACCGTTTGGTGATAAAGGAGTTAACCTTGACGGAGTTACGCCTTCAAACGTGTTTAACAATACAGTAACTAGTTTAAAGGCGTATTTAAGCAACAAGATTCCAGCTAACACAACTATTACTTTCCAACCGCCATCATACGTTAACGCGTTTATCGATGCTGATATCACTGTCCTACCTCAGTATAAGCAAAGCCTTGTTCTCTCTGAGGTTACAGCTAAATTAGACACACTATTCCAATTTGATAACGTTATCTTTGCTGATCGTGTAACAGTTAACGATATTACATCTGCAATTAACTCAGTACCCGGAGTTGCTTTTGTCGAACCTACAAAAATTGTTCGTTCGGATGCAGATATTACCCGTGTAGTGGATCAAAAGACACTTGCTGGAGGAGTTGCTACATTACGTACAACTGCTGCTCATGGGCTTAAAATTGGAGACACTGTAAAAGTTACTGGAGTTGATAACGACTTTAACGGAGTCTTTGTTGTAACAACAATTCCAACTACAACTACATTTACCTATGCTTGCTCTGGAACAACAATTACAGCTACAGCTGTTATTGGCGGTGGAGTTACTAAACTTGTTGTTAATGACATAATTTGTGCCTTAAACGAGATCCCGCAGAAACCAACCTCTTACACATGGGGTCTTACTGTAACTGGAGGCATTACAGTCTAATGTCACGTTATGGTATTAATTATTATAATTTAGCTTATTACGGTCCAGATAACGCATCGCAGTATATTGCGACCTCGTTTACAGCTAAACCTCGTGGCTATGGCAATATACAAGTTAAGTGGAACAGCCCCGCCGGAACGTGGTCAAAGCTTAGACTTGTTCGTAACTCTTTTGGTTATCCGGTAAATCCATGGGATGGCGATTTACTTGTAGAAGCTGCTATTGAGACAGATCCAACTGTTTACGATGATACTAATAACTTGGTTAAAGGAGCCTATTACTATTACTCACTTTTTGTATTTGAAACAGTAACATACACATGGCTTCGAGTGGGAGACTCGACAGGTGTATCTGTTAAAGACTACGGATATATAAACGCTTTGTACGATGGGCTACCTACTATTACTAAAATACAAAATGCGTATGATGCCTCTGGCAAATACGATAACAAAGACTTGTTTAACTTTATGTCTCTTTTTGCTTTTGAATTAAACCACGCCCACACAGTAGTTGCACTTCTTAATAACAAATATGATATTCAAAAAGCTAACGGAGCTTTAGTTCCACTATTTTTAAAGCAACTTGGGTACGACTACGAAAAAGAAATTGGATACCAGCAATCTAGAATTTTGATCCGTGACGCAGTACAGATTAATAAAGAAAAAGGCAGCAGCCAAGGTTTAAGAGAATACATTAAAGCTTTTGGTGGATACGCTGTCACAAAACCACTAGGCACAGAACCAAACCCATCTGTTGATGGTTTAACAATGGGTCATAACTTAATGCTGGACTACAACGACTCATCATTTGAGGAGAGCATTGGGCACTGGGGCTCCTTAAACGGAACGGCTACATTGTCAGCAATTAAAGTTGAAACAGTTTTACAAGCATCTATTGCAACAAACGTAGCAACAATTACCCTAGAAAAAGCACATGGCTATCGGGTTGGCGACAAATTTACAACAAGCAACTTCCCACTAAACCTATTTAACACAACCAATAACCAATTTACTGTAACAGCTGTTGGCACTAAAACTATCTCCTTTGCTTTGACTGGAGCTGACGTACCAACCCAAGATGTTTACAATAAAGTGTTTAAAGCTTACCCAACAATTAAACCTTATCCAAAGCCATGGGAAGAGCCAACATCCTCTACCTTTACCCCTAACAAGAGAAAAGGTGTTCTCTCTGTTAAGAACGCATCAGGCAGCACAGCTACTTTAAAAATTGAATGCGGTTACACTAACGGAGATATTACAAAATTTAACCCACTAACAAAGGGTATTCCGGTAACAGCTGCGCTTTCTTACAGCTTCAGCGGCTACACAGTAACCGGCGGGTCAGCTAGATCTATAACCATGGGAATTCGTTGGTATGACCGTTTTGGTGTTTTTATCTCTGAATCTTCAGGAACAGCTAGCAACAACGCTACAGGAGAACTAGTTAGCGGTAGCCGTAAATCTGTTACCGATACAGCCCCTGCTGGGTCATACTATGCGGTACCTACTATTCAAATTGCTTCCGCTGCTGGAAGCGAATTTCATTACTTTGATGCCCTTCAGTTTGAACAAGATTCAAACCCAACTACTTTTGATGAAGCTCGACAAGTGCATTTAACAATTAAAGCTACACGTATTAATGAGCTAAAAAATCCAAACTTTGCATCCCCTATTGCACCATGGACAGCTACTAATTCTACAAACACAATTGACACCACCAGCCAAGAGCCTGGAGTTTCAGTATTTACTATCGGTAGAGCGGCAATTTTAGATAGCGTTGTTACTTTAACTTTAACGGTAAGCCATGATTTTAAAATTAACGATGTTATATCTATATCAGGATCTTCATGGGTAGGCGCAGACTTAAATGGAACCCACACAGTTATTACAGGTAGTGGTGGAAAGATTGTTAAGTTTGCAAAAACAGCGGCTAACCAAACTGAAGCAGATTGCAGTGGATCTATCTTTTTAGCCGGTAATGCCCTAAAACTAACAGCTACAGGATCTTCTGTTGTACTAAGATCTTGGGACAACTCTACAAACAATCAATTAATGCCAATTCATTATCCAAACACTCCGTACACGTTTAGCTTGTACGCACAGGGTATGAATACAGCAGATACCGTTACCACCTCAATCAAGTGGTATAACTCTTCTTATGCTTTGATTGGATCAGCGGTTAGCGGAAGAACTGCAAAGTTAATAGCTGATATCACTGACGTATCTGGAGACGGATCACTTGTCACATACAAGGCGCAAAATAACTTTACAGTCGGTCAGGTAGTAACTATTACCGGTATTACTATGATTCGTGGGGCGACCTATAACCTGGCTAATGTAACTATTGTTAGCTGTACTGAAGATCAATTTACTGTCAGATCTGGCGCTAACGGCTTGTACAACACCGGAGGTATTGCAACACCTACAGTTACAGCTAAAGACTGGATCCGCCCATACGTAACAGCAACAGCCCCAGCTACTGCGGCATACGCTGCTGTAGAGGTAGCATGGGCAACCGCTAACACACGAACAATCAAGTTTGATTCTGCGCTATTTGAAAACTCTGCTGGCTTGCTGCCGTACTTTGATGGAAGCAACGGCCCATGTTCACCTGCGGATTTGTACTGGGAAGGCAATAGCGCCAACTCAGCCAGAAGCCATTTGTACAAGAACCGGTTTGCTGTAATAAGTCGACTTATCGGCTCAAAGCTATCAGAAAACTTAATTCCAGGAACTCCAGTTTCAGTCTACTTGGCGCAACCTCAAACATAGGCTAGTCTGTGCCTCCCCTACCAAGGAGGTCCTATGGACAAATATTATGTGCTTGTCGCCGGCAACGGAGCAACCAGCCGAGCTAATCTAGAAGCTTTAATGGAAGATTACTATTACGCCCAAAGTTCAAACGGCGCTAATGGAACTTTAGTTTTAGCTTATTCTGAAAGACCAAGTCAAGGTCAAACATTTGCAACGCAGTTAGCAAAAGACAAAGGCAAAGACATTCTGGTATTTACTACAGAGTCTGGAAAGTTTGATGGCATCCCATCAGCTAGCCTTAACGTATCAACTAACCCAATTAAAAATGCGGTAGATCATCTTAAAGGTCTTAAAGCCTCTACGTTTCTTTTATGGGCTGATGAAGACAAAGACTGCCAAAACGCATTAGCAGCATGCAAGGACGCGGAAATTCCTTGCTATGACCTAACCGAGGGTTTGATCCCTCTTAACCCGGCTCAAGACATTAAAGCTACAGTGGAGCCAACTATCCCTAAGCAAGAAAAGATTGAAGTCGAGGAGGAGGACGAAGAGGATGGCGAAGAAGAGGATGACGAAGAAGCTGACGAGGATGAAGAAGAAAGCGACGTCGAAGAAGAAGAGCTGGACAATCTCTACTTTGGAATCCAAGCCATCGCCAAAATCTTCGCGGAAGCCATCGTCGAAGAAATGAAAAAGGGCAAAGAAGGCGTCTAGGAGTGCTTTCAGCCCGATCAACAGGTATCTACCTGCATTTACTCATGGCAAGGCCTCAGATAAGCGCTGAGAGCCTGTCAGAGGTATTTTCCGAAGGACGGGTGGCTATATCAGCCTGCCTTCGAGAGCTTCGTGAAGCGGGGCTAATTGTCACTAAGAAAGAACATATCAATGGCCATATCATGACCATTAGCCATGTTGTGGAGCCCGATTCCTGGACGCCAGAAACCTGCTTACTGATACAGCCCACTCCACTAAATAGCTTATTAATAACTAATAGCATATTTAGCAAGAAGCAAACCAATTATCTCGGGGGACCCGAGGAGACTTATGAAGAGTACGATTTAAAGATTGGAGCAAGCGTGGACGATTTTCCAGCACCTTACGATCCTGAAGATATAGAGCAAGCCCGGCACCGGGCACGGGTAGCCAAGTACCAAGCAAAAGAAGACGCTGCGGCTAAAAAAAGAGAATCTTGGATTAAGAAGCGATCAACCGACCCAGCTAATTGGAGTGTTACAGATACTGCGTTTGAGTTTGCTAACCGCATGCACGAGCTGTGGCACGTTAAGCCTTGGTCGGTCTCAACAAGCAGGTTCCGTATAGCTTTAGCTCAAGCACAATCAACGCATGGCACTAACGGAGCTATCGAAAAGATCATGATTGACCTGTACTTCCAACAGATTAAACACGATAAATCAATTAACGACCCAGAGCATATTTGGAAAAGATTTATTCAACAATTTGCGGGGTTGAAGATTCAAGCTGAACGTCTTATGGTTACTCCAGAAGATATCGAAACCGAAAAGGTTAAAGCTGAGAAGTCTTGGGATTGGGTAAACGATGTTCAAAGTTGATGATTTAAAAGTACGGCGACGTACTTGGGTAAAGATGGCTGGTATCCCACTTGCTCGATTGGGTTGGACTTTGTCTGACTGCAAAGATGTACAACCTGACACACTTAAAAAAATTAAAACTTGGGTAGCTGGCGCAAACCAAGGTTTATTTATCAGAGCTACTGGTAAATCTTCTTGCGGTAAGGGACTTATGTTTTATGGAACCCCGGGACAGGGTAAAACAACTCTTGCGCTAGCTACTCTTCAAGAAATCATGACTACATTTTCTCTTGAGGCCTTTGACGTTAAAGACTCAAACACTTTAATTCGCCCTTGTTACTTCATCACTTATAGCGGTCTCTTAGATTTAAAGGGTTCTCAGATTGAGGGATGGTCAGAGGACCAAGAGGTAATCTACGAAGGTATCATGGGGGAGTGCGCCAACGATGCTTATAACATCAGAGTTTTGATCCTAGACGATGTTGGAAGAGAGCATGCTAGCCTTTCAGGGTGGCAAAAAAATATGCTTCACCATGTGTTAAGAACCCGTTTTAACAACGGATTGCCTACCATTATCACTACGAACATCAAACGTGAGGACTGGGCTGGGCTGTATGGAGACTCGACAGAAAGCTTCGTACATGAAATATTTAGTTACCTACCAATCGAGTCATCACGAGGAGATCTACGTAAATGAAAGAGAACATAGTGCGTACTGATTTAAAACTAGTGCAGGTGTTCCTGCCTAATACAAGCACGTCTGGGCCTGGAATTTACGAAGTGTCCGTTGGCGACCCGAACGAGTTTTACTGCACATGCCCAGGCTTTGCAAGCCGGATGAAGTGCAAGCACATTACTTTTGTAAAAGCAAGGATTGAACTTAACAACGGTAATTACCCGTTAGAAATTTCTAGCCGAGCTACACCAGAAGATGCAGAGCGAGCAAGAGAATCAAACGAAGAATTTAGAGACTTTATTATAAAGTTTGGTAAGGTTGAGGTTCTATAACTAATGCAAAACGGGGATATCAGCAACGAGCTCCCCAAAAGAATATTAGTTACAGAAGATGTATTCTTAATTGTAGAGCTCACGCCTAAAAAAGTTTTAAAAGTATTTACGGTTTCTAAAGCTAATAAAAAAATACGTAAAGATATATTAAGTTATCTTTATGTGTACACAAGCAGACAGGGGATCACCCTTGAGCTGGTGTCATTTACCATGGACGAAGAAGAGTTAACCTTCTTTGTAGAAGAACTTGATAAAATGGGAACTAATCCATTTAGATATTTTAGTTCTTACAAATCGCAGAAGGATATATTGGAAGAACTTCCGTATAGACCAGAAGTGATTGGTGTGATAGACATACCTACTCGAACAGCACAATACGGCCACTGGGGATTGGATTTTAATCGGTTATGAATCACGAAGCACAGCTCCTTAGTAAGGTTGTTCAAGATCGAACTCTTACACCACTTCTAGAAAACAACATTAATGAGTCTTGGTTTGCTGATGCAGCTGATCGTAAAGTAGTTAGTTTTTTACTTGCTCACAATGCAAAGTACCGTGAGTGCCCAAGCCTTGAAGTTATTAATCAAAATTTTCCAGCATATTCTCCCGTACCAGTTAATGACTCTGTTGAATACTTAATTGATTGTCTTGTTGATGCGCGTCGTAAACAAAGAATTATTGCCACACTTGGCTCAGCTTTAGAGGTTATAGAAAAAGAACAAGATCACGAGGGTGCACTCCAAGCTATGGAGCGCGGAATTATTAAACTTGAAGAAGATGGTTTAACTAAGTCAAATGACTTAGAAGTTACACAAGCTGCTAAGTCCGCAAAAGAAGAATACGAGAATCGCAAGAACAACCCTGGCTTACTTGGTTTACCTACAGGGTTCCCAACTATGGATGAAGCAACCTCTGGTTTACAGCCTGGTCAGCTCATTGTAATTATTGCTCCACCAAAGACAGGTAAATCAACGCTTGCTTTGCAGATTGCACAGAACTGTCACCTAGCCGGTAAGGTCCCAATGTTTTACTCATTTGAGATGAGCAACGACGAGCAGAAAAGCCGTTACTACGCTATGAAGGCAAAGGTTTCCCACAGGCGTTTAATGACCGGTACTTTAACCGATGAAGAGCAGGCGCGGTACTACAAGATTATTGATGGCATTGAAAACATGAGAGATAAGTTTTGGTTTATTGATTCATCTGGCGGACAGACAGTAAGCGGTGTTGCCAGCAAGATCCAAAACAAGAATCCAGACATCGTATTTATTGATGGTACTTATTTGATGATTGATGAGCAAACCGGAGAGTCAAACACCCCACAAGCGCTTACTAACATCACTCGCTCATTAAAGCGTTTGGCTCAAAAAATTAACAAGCCGGTAGTTATTTCTACTCAGGTTCTTAATTGGAAAATGAAGAAAGGCCAAGTTACAGCTGACGCTATTGGTTATTCATCTTCTTTCCATCAAGATGCTGATGTTATCTTTGGTCTACAGCGTGAAGATGAGTTGGTAGATGACACTCGATTGCTCCGTGTTGTAGCTGCACGTAACGCCGGTCTTTCAGAAGTATCGTTAGTGTGGGATTGGAACAACGGATTATTTAGAGAGCTAGGTGTAGAGGATCTATGACCGTAGAAGAGATGACAGATACGTTATCTCGCCTTGGTATTGAAGCGGTTAACACACGAGGCGATGAGATCCAGGGGTACTGCCCTGCACATGCAGAGCGCACAGGTAAAGAAGACCGGAACCCATCTTGGTGGATTAACTCAGATACCGGACAGCACATTTGTTTTTCTTGTGGATTTAAAGGAGGTCTTTACACTTTAATCAGCTATGTAGAGCAGATTGAGTTTGATAAAGCTCGTGAGTGGCTTGGGTCAACCGGTAGTTTGATGTCTAGGTTTACTCGATTGTTAGAAGAAAAGAAACCAGTTCTTGAAGAAACTTTAGTTGTAACTGAGTCTATGCTTCATGCTTTTGTTGACCCACCAGAAGAAGCTTTGGCTGTTCGCGGCTTAACTTTAAATGCTGCTAGGGCATACGAGCTTATGTGGGATTCTAGAAAGAAAAATTGGATTATGCCTATTAGAGATCCACTTACAGAGAAGTTAATGGGGTGGCAGGAAAAGGGGTATGACCGCCGATACTTTAATAACCAACCAGCTAAAGTAAAAAAGAGCACAGCTTTATTTGGTTATAAACAATACGTTGGTGGTCAAATGGTTGTTGTTGAATCACCCCTTGATGTAGTGCGCCTTGCCTCATTAGGAATCATGGGCGGTGTTGCTACGTATGGGGCTTTAGTGTCTATGGCTCAGTTTAATTTATTGCGGGGTGCAGATCGTTTAGTTATTGCTTTAGATAATGACCAAGCCGGTAAAGCCGCCTCTTTAACCCTTCTTGACCTATGTAAAGAGATGGGCAAAGAAGCTTGGTTTTTTAATTATTCACACACAGATATGAAGGATGTTGGCGGTATGAGCAAGGTTGAGATAGAGTCTGGCCTAGAAACAGCAAAACATATAGTGAGAGGAAAAGTATGATTATTGGACTTGCGGGTTATGCCCAATCAGGCAAAAACACAGTGGCTGACATTTTAGTTGATTACCATGGATTTACTCAGCTTGCTTTTGCCCAACCAATTAAAGATTTTTTATACGCTATTAACCCACTAGTTGCTTGTAGTCCTAGCGGTTACTTGCAAGGCTTGGTTGATCGTGATGGATGGGATAAAGCTAAGCAGGAACCCCAAGTACGTATGTTGCTACAAAACACAGGAGTAGCTGGGCGTGAGTTAATTGACGATTACCTATGGGTAGCCATGACTTTGTCACAGATTAAAGACCCACAAGAAGAACGTTATGTTATTACCGATGTTAGGTTTCCAAATGAAGCTGCCGCTATTAAAGCTCAGGGTGGTCAGATTTGGAAAGTTGAACGCCCGGGTGTTGAGCCTGTAAACGGACACATTTCAGAAACAGCCATGGATCCATGGATATTTGACGAAACTATCCTCAATGATGGAACGATTGAGGATCTAAAGAATAAGATCAAAGTTGACCTTTAAAGGAACTTTACTTCCCTACCAACCGGAAGCCGTAGACCGTATGGTTGAACGCCATAAGGTTTTAGTTGCCTACGACCTTGGTCTAGGTAAAACAGTTCTTACTATTGCTGCTATAGAACGTTTGATGGATGAGAACAAAGTTAAAGAGCCAGGGCTTATAATCTGTCTTTCCTCATTGAAATATCAATGGGCTAATCAGATTGAGAAATTTACCGATGGAACTTCACGCGCTTTGGTTATTGATGGAACGCCAAAGAAAAGAGCAGAGCAGTACGCCGAAGCTATGGACTGGCGGGCTTCAGGGGTTGATTACATCATTCTTAACTACGAGCAAATTGTTAACGACTGGGATTCCATCAAAGATTTACCACGAGGATTTGTCGTCCTTGACGAAGCAACAGCCATCAAGTCTTTTAGATCTAAACGATCAAAAGCAGTAAAGCGACTTATCAACGCACCATACCGCTACGCTCTTACCGGTACTCCAATTGAGAATGGTAAACCAGAAGAGCTATTTAGCATTATGCAGTTTGTAGACGCTGGGGTACTAGGCCGTTTTGATATCTTTGACTCAGCCTTTATTGTTCGTAACAATTGGGGCGGCGTACAGCGCTACCGTAATTTGCCTACATTGCATGAGAAGTTAAAAGAAGCTTGCGTACGTAAAGCTCAGAAAGATCCGGATGTAGCTCCCTTTCTTCCAGATTCAATTCACAAAGACCCGGTACGAATTATTTTAGATCGTAAGGGTTCTAAGCTGTACAGCACCATTGTTGAAGATTTAATTCGTGATCTAGATGAAGCGCAGAATTTGTTTGGTGCTTCCTTCAACCTCATAGCTCATTACGGTTATGAGAAAAAAGGCGGTGGGCCTGAAGACGAGATACGCGGTCGTATCATGTCTAAAATTGGTTGCTTGAAGATGCTTTGCTCACACCCAGATCTTTTGCGTACTAGTGCTAGAAAGTATGATGCTGTTGATAAAACAGTTTTGTGGGAAGATGAAGACGAGGACGGAACTGTAGCTAGATTTAGTCAAATGACACCTACTTTTGGAACTAAAGGCGGTTCAGCTTATGCTTCTGAGTTAGTAAAGTCTGGTTTGTTAGACGGCATTAACGACTCACCAAAGCTTGAGTATTTAATTGGGTATGTTAAAGACTTCCTAGATTTAGACCCAGCAAACAAGGTAGTTATCTTTGCTACCTATGTTGATATGTTAGACATGATTGCTAACGGTTTAGGGCCAGATCAATGCCGCAAGTATTCCGGTAAATTAGATGCTAAGACTAAAGAAGAAAACAAGATTGCATTTAACACTGATCCAGCTATTCGTGTTCTTATTAGCTCAGACGCCGGTGGGTACGGCGTAGATCTACCAGCAGCTAACTTGTTGGTTAACTACGATTTGCCTTGGTCTTCAGGTGGAGCGGTCCAGCGCAACGGCCGTATTATGCGAGCTTCTTCTACTTGGCCGTCAATTGTTATTCAAGATGTCATCATCTCTGGGTCTATTGAGGAGCGCCAATACGAGGCTTTACAACAGAAAAATGCCTTGGCAAGTGCGGTGGTAGATGGCGAAGGCATCGATGAACAGGGCGGGATACCCATGAATGTTGGCAGTTTAAAGGAGTTTCTATACATGGCCACTGTTTAGGTGTGTACACTAGTCAGATGCCTAACGCACCTAAGACGCCGACCCGCACCATACGGGTCCCTGACGACCTCTGGAAGGCCGTACAGTACAAAGCAGCCAAAGATGGGGTAACAGTTACCTCAGTCATTATTGAGGCTTTAGAGGCGTACGCAAAGGATTCTCATGGGTAAGCACCATGACAAGATTGCTAAGGCTTTAGAGATCCGCAAAGCTAACATGCCTAAAGGCACAGGGTTTAAGGTGCCAGGCTCAATGAACAAGAAGAAGACCGGTTACCGGGGCGTAAAGGCTAATAACGCCAAATAACAGTTGACACCTGTCAGTGGCCGGGTGTAAGTTTTCCTTAAGACGCTACAGAGCACAAGTGCTCTAAAGCTTAACAAAGGAAAACATATGAGCCTACTCGATATTAAAACTAACTTACGTCAATATCTATCACTTAAAAAAGAAATTGAGTTATTAACAAAAAGACAAGATGAATTAAAATCTCGTCTTAAATCTACAGTTGAAGCCGCTGGTGAAACAGATGACCGCGGTCACGTCATCCTTAAAGTTGAGGATGAAATTACAGGTGAAGTAACCCTCACACAACAACGACGTGTATCAAAATCCCTTGACATGGATGTAGCTGAAACGCTTCTTAAAGAGCGTGGCATCTATGACAAGTGCGTAAAAATGATTCCAGTTTTGCAAGAAGATGCAATCATGTCTTGCGTTTATACCGGAGAGCTTTCAGAAGCTGACGTTGATACTATGTTCCCATCTAAAATTTCTTACGCATTCTTGGTTAAAGCATCGAATGACTGATGATCTAATCAATTCTACTTTTGCTGACTTGGATAATTACTATCCAGGCAGTAAGCGGAAACGCAAACCAATAGAGGTTAAAAAACCTGAGATAGAGTTGGATACCACTTGGGATTCCAAGCCTTTCAAAAAGACATTACCCAATGGCAAAGACATTGAGATGTTTACTATTGGTGCTGTAGCTGCCGCAGTAGGTCGCCCAATTGCTTCAATACGTGCTTGGATCAAAGAAGGTTACCTACCAGCTTCTCCGTACAGACTTCCAACCAAGAAGGATGTTCACGGAAAAGACCACGCAGGGAGGCGGTTATATTCAAGAGCCATGGTGGAAAAGCTAGTAGAAATACTAGATAAGGCTGGACTATTGCACACAAAGCGCATAGAATGGCCTTTACACCGGCAAGTATCTTTGGATATCGCCGAGGCTTGGAGTCAAATCCGAGCAAATGAAAACAATGAAAACTAAAACAAAAGGATGAAAAACATATGGCAGTAAACCGTACAGAGGACTATGTCCCAGAGACCGATGCGTTCGCAACAGTGAACACTCCAATTGAGTCTCGCCCAATGCAAGCAACATCAAAGCCTGTAGTTCAATCAGGCTGGGATGCAGCAGAAAAATCATCAGTCGCTTCAGGCGACTTTCCATCTGAGTTCAAGTTCACTGATGGTGAATATCAGATCATCAAGTTCCTTGATCCAAATGGCCCATTTGCTGTTTACAAGCAGCACTTCTTGTCACAGAAAACAAGTGGCAAACGTTCTTACATTTCATTGGGTGCAAACGACCCATTGTGTGTAAAGCTAGGTAGCAAGCCGGAAGACAAGAAAGCTTTCAGCATTGCTAACCTCAGTGTCCCAGGCGGTGTCGAGCGACAGATGATGATCGCAAGCCCACGCCTTTATAAGACACTACATGCAGCACATTTTTCACCAGCTGGTCCTTTAACAAAGAACTACTGGGCAATCAGCCGTACAGGCAAGATGCAAAGCACCGTCTATCACCTTAACCCAGTTAAGGCTCGTGATCTTCTCGAGGACTGGGGCATTGACGTTGAATCACAAGAAGCAGCAATCGCAGCATTAACTCCGTTTGACGCTTCGGCCATTAAGGCTCCGACATGGGAAGAACTTGAAGCAGTAGCAGACAGCCTTCTCTAATTAATTCATTGCGGACGGGGCTAGTGCTATTTGCATTAGCCCCATCTGCGTAATAAGGAGCACTATATGGAACACATTATTACCACTAAAGAACAACTTGATGAGATGGTTGCGTACTATTTAAAGCAAGATGCTTTTGCTTACGATTGCGAAACCGTAGGAGATAAACGTGTCATTCCAGCAGTTAACGAAGTACTATGGCTTAGTTTTTCAACACATGGCCGCGGTGATGTTATTCCGCTTGGCCACCCGCATGGTGAATTTGAGTCAGAAACTTTTCCACTTACACCCCAAGGAGAGAAACGTGTATTGGCAGGTTTGCCGATCCGTGACAGCGATTATTCTAAAGATCGCAAAAAAGCTGTTAAATCTTTCGGAGCACCTCCTACACAGTTATTCCCAGCAGAAGTCTTTGAAGCGCTAAAACCTTTATTTTTTAACGAGAACATTTTAACAATTGGTCACAACCTTGGGTTTGACCTTAGCTCAGTAGCTAAATATTATGGCGGAGAAATACCTTCCGGCCCTTATTTTGACACCCTTATGGCGTCTTTTCTTTATGATAATAAAAACAAGGGAAAGCTTGGCCTTGATGATTGCCTTCAAAGAGAACTTGGCTTTTCTATGGAAAAAGGCATTGGCCATATGGTTGAGATTTATGGTTTTAATGAGGTTGCTAAGTACGCATTCCTTGATGCCAAGTACACATTTATGCTTTGGAAAGTTTTAGCGCCAAAGCTTGCTGCTGCAAATGTTGAAAAGGTTATGGCATTAGAGATGGATGTTCTTTCTGTGTTGTGCCATATGAAACTTACTGGCGCACCCATTGATATGAATCAACTACAGATTTTGTACGATAAGTTAAGTGAAGAAGTTGAACAAGTAAAAGCAGAGATTTATTCCATAGCTGGCATTTTTAATATGAACTCGAATGGCGATAAGCAGTATGTGCTTTATGGCCCTAAAGAGGAGGGTTGCCGCGGTTTACGCACACACGTGCTTACCGGTAAAGGTGAGAAGAAAGCTAAAGAGAAGGGCGAGCAGTCTTTAACTTATAAAGATTACTCAGTATCAGCTGAAGCTTTAGAAGATTTTAGAGGTAAAGATGAGCTGGTAGATGCCCTACTAAAATACTCAGATTTAAATAAATTGTTGAGCACCTACGTAATTCCATATCTTGGTGGTGAAGTGGTAAAGACTACTAACGGAAAAGCTAAGACAGAAGAGCGTGAGAGCTTACTTGTTAACGGCCGGATCTACGCAGACTTTATTCAATGGGGCGCAGAGACCGGTAGATTTTCTAGCCGTAACCCAAACCTACAGAACGTACCGGCTCCGCATACCGAGCACGGTAAAGCTATTAGAAATTTATTTATTGCACCAGAAGGCTACAAGCTTGTAGTAGCTGACTACTCACAGATTGAGCCACGTGTTATTGCCGCTATGTCTAAAGATCCAATCATGATGGATAACTATTTAACTGGCGGGGACATTTATACAACCGTAGGTAACACTATGGGAGTAGATCGCAAGGCCGGTAAAGTACTTGTACTAGCTATGGCTTATGGAGTAGGGCCAGACAAGATTTCACGATCTATTGGCTGTACGGTTCCCGAAGCTAAAAAGCTTCTTAATGACTTTGCTGAGAAGTTCCCGTCGGTTAATGAGTACAAAACTACAGTTATAGGGGTTGCCAGGAACTTGGGCTATGTGACAACGATTTTAAACAGGCGCCGTTACCTTCCGGATATTACGTCTAGGAACATAGGGTTTAAGGCAAGCGCTGAACGTCAGGCTTTTAACACACGTATCCAGGGGTCAGCCGCAGACATTATTAAACTTGCTATGATACGAGCCCAAGACCTTCTTCCCAAAGGGGCAAATATCATTCTTACCGTACACGATGAAATTGTTACCCTTACCCCGGATAACCTAGTTGAGGATACAAAAGCCGCAATTAAAGAGGCTATGGAAGGCATTAACCTATTGCCTATACCATTGGTAGCAGACATGGCGGTTGTCCAAAAGTGGGGAGATGCTAAGTGAAATGGCTCCGTCGTCTATTTAATCGTGATGAATATGTGGTTCATAGGGTAGATATCCCAGTAAGCACTATTGTCCGCTGGTATATGTACGACACGTCTTTGTATGATGAGAATGATCTAGCTGAGCTAATCGGTCTAAACCGGGTCAGCCAAGAAGGACATATTAAAGAGCAAGAGGATAGCGATAACAGACTACTTGCCATTCAACAATACATGCCGTTTTTAGAGCAAATGGCAGAGATCAGTGCCAACATTCTTACAACCATTCAACTAAAAGAGATTGATGATTCCGCAGAATTATCAGCGCTTGCAGACGGAATGCCAACTGAAATTATGCACAGTCTGTTTAAAGCTGTAGCATTATCAACGTTAGTCGGTACCTTTTCTGTAGGTACTAACTTACAAATAATTAACCCAACATCAGTACCTACTGGGTTTATAAACATGGAGGATATAGATGAGCAGTAATTGGTGGGCAAATAAATTAGGTGCACAGCCAAATCAACAATCAACACCACAACCACAATATGTGGCACCACAACCGGCGCAATATGTACAACCTCAACAACCGACGTATCCTCCGTCGCAACAATCACAACCACAAGCTCCACGTTGTCCTGGTTGCGGTAGTGGAAATTATGCAAGTCTTGAGGGAGCTAAAGCTCGTTGTTATGATTGCGGTTATCCAATTCAACAATCTGGTAGTGGTTTAGGTACTGGTATTATTGGCCAAGGAGGCCAATCAGGGGGACCTATTACACCAGCTACACAAGTACCAACCGGCGGATTTAACCCAACAACAATCATTGGACACTTAGGATGAATGCAGACGCAACAGCGGTAATTAATAAAATTAACAAGAAGCTTGGCGCAGGAACTATTGTTAAAGGATCAGACATCATTGATCCCCCAGCAAGATTTACTAGCGGTTCACTTTCTATTGACGTAGCTTTAGGCGGCGGCTGGCCCCCTAATCAATGGCACGAGATCATCGGTGAAGCTAGTAATGGAAAAACTGCACTTGCATTAAAGACTGTTGCGGCTAATCAAAAACTTAATCCAGAGTTCACAACAGTATGGGTTGCAGCTGAAGAGTGGGTAACAGGTTATGCAGCACTTTGTGGCGTTGACGCTTCACGTGTCTATGTCGTATCAACTAATATTATGGAGGAAGCTTATGAAGCGGTTATTCAGTTTGCAGAAAGTAAAGCGGTCGATTGTATTGTTATTGATTCTTTACCTGCCTTGGTCCCTTCAGCAGAGGACGATAAGGAGATGGAGGAATCAACTGTAGGTCGTGGTGCCCTCCTGACCAACAAGTTCTTCCGTAAGGTAGGTAAGGCTTCTAGGAGATCATTAATTGCCCCAGAACGACCATTTATTGGGATTGTCATTAACCAATACCGTATGAAGATTGGCGTTATGTATGGGGATCCTAGAACCACACCAGGTGGTCTTGGAAAGGACTACGCCTTCTTTACTCGTACCGAGGTTAGACGCGATGAGTGGATTGAAGCTGGTACAGGTCAAGAAAAACGACGTATTGGGCAATCAATTAAAGCCCGTATTATTAAAAATAAGTCAGCAGCTCCATCCCAAGTGGCTACAGTTGATTTTTACTTTTCAGAGGGAGAAACCGTTCCGGCTGGAGAGTTTGATTTTGCTAAAGAGGTAGTTGCTATGGGAATTATTAACAAGGTGATTACTAGAGCTGGAGCCTACTACCGCTATGCCGATCGACAGTGGCAGGGTAGTGATGCTATGCTTAGCTCAATACGGGAAGAGATTGATCTCAAAGAGGCCCTTGAACGGGATGTTTTAGATTCCATTAAAGCGGGATCTAAGTTTGCTCATGAAGAGTAAGGGCCAAAAAGAATCTAAGAAGCATGAGGACCGATTAGCTAAAAAGATCGGCGGGCAGCGTAGTGCTGCAAGCGGAGCTTTTTGGAGTCGGAAAGGTGATGTGCGTTCCACTGATTTGTTAATTGAACATAAGTGGACTGGCAAAGCCTCCTTTACCGTCAAAGCGGCGGTTTTGGAAAAGATTGTTAAAGAAGCAATTCTTGACAGTCGGACTCCGGTCCTCGGAATTAGTTTGAATAACGAGAATTACGTTATCTTAACTGAAGATGATTTTCTGGAACTGCGCCAGAATCTTCAGGAGCATACTTGTACGACAACGCAGGACCAGAACCTTGGCGATACAAAGCCAAGTGCAGAGGCATGGACACAGAGCTCTGGTTCCCTCCCAGAGACAAATCTAAATACAGAGTCATAGCAGAAGTATCTAAAGCAGTTTGCTACGGCAAAGATGGATTACCAGAATGCCCTGTTCGTAAACAATGTTTGTTGTATGCAGACAAGATGGATGAACAGCACGGTATCTGGGGCGGTATGTCCCACCGTGAAAGAAATGCGTTAAAACGTAAAGCTAAAAAAGCTGGGCTAACGTTTAAGGAGTGGGTAGACACACGTAAATCGTGATAGATTACCCCAATGAGCGCATACAAACCTACGGGATCATTAAAGAATTTTATAGCTGCTGGAAAGGTCCCAAGTAGGGTACTAGCATCAGTTGAGCGTCACGTTTTATCTAGCCCACGCGATGACTCGCGTCGAACAAATGTTCTACACCCATCAGAAATGGCTGGATCTGATTGGTGTTACAGAGCATCATATTTTCATTTAACCGGTAGAGAGCCCAATGCTCGCAGTTATTCATTTAAGCTGTTGTCTGTGTTTGAAGAAGGACACGCTATTCATGCTAAATGGCAAAACTGGTTTAAAGAGATGGATAAGTTATATGGCCAGTGGTATTGCACAGATTGTAAAGATACTTTTTGGGGCGTACCGTCAGATCATAAAGTAGATCCAAAGTATTTACGTTATAACGAAGTACCTTTAGATTACGAACCATTAAAGATATCTGGTCATTCTGATGGCTGGTTAAAGGGTTTTGGAAACCCACTAATGCTTGAGATTAAATCAGTTGGTGCCGGAACCCTAAGATATGAAGTACCTGAACTTTTAAAAGAAAACAATAACGATGTAGAAAAGACATGGAAGGCTGTTAAAGAGCCTTTTATGAAGCACATAACCCAGGTACAGATTTATATGAAACTTGCTGAGTTACTGGGATACAAAGATGTGCCGCAAGAAGCTGTGCTTATTTATGAGTCAAAAGCAAACCAGGAAGCTAAAGAGTTTGTAGTTCCTAAAAGCGATTTTGGTATTACCGAATTGTTTGACGCAGCAAAGATGATTTGTGATGCGGTTGACGCCAAGGTAGCCCCTGCGTGTAACATAGCTGCTACAGGATGTGCCAAATGCAAAGGATACGAAGATGAGTCCAATTGAGTTACAGCTAGCAGAAGCTAGCAAGAGAGCTATTAGTCGATTAAAAGGTCAAGGGTTGTCCTTAAACGAAGGCTACAGCTACGATCCCCCATCACTGCCAGAAGATGTAACGTCTATGGGCGATGAAAACCTAATGGATTTGTACGCAAAGTATGTAGCTTACTTAGAGTTTATTAACTTACAAGTATGGTGTGCACATACAGATAAAGCTGAAGCTGAAAAAGAAATGGTTATAGAGAAGGCTAGAAAAAAATTAACGATGAAGGCTGGCGGGAAAGCAGTAGCCCTTATAGATGCTGAGATTGAGGTAGATGAGGTTTACCGTGATAAAGCAGATAAATACCAAGAGCTGTCTAATTACCATAGCTTGATTCAAATGATGTCCGAGAAGCTTTCTAAAGATATTTCGTTTATCAACCGTGAGATTACTCGACGCGTAAACCTTAATAAAGCCGTCGGTAGGGCCCCTTGGCTCACGCCGTGAAAGTATTTCACAAGAATTCAATTGACCGGGAGCGCCCAGTTTATTTGGGTATAGACCAGTCTTATAGCGGATTTGCTATAACCGCACTGCAAGACGACGCTTTTTATTGCGAAGTGTATAAGTCAGAAAAAGGCGGAATTAACCGGTTACGGGATATACAAACTCATGTGATGAATTGGTTATACGAATTTAATAAAGTTGAGGATGTAGCTATGGAAGGCTACGCGTTTGGATCACAGATGGCTAATATGCTGGGAGAGCTTGGTGGCATGGTTAAATTAACTTTGTTAGATTTTGGCATTTACCCGCTTATTGTTCCACCAACCACACTTAAAAAATATGTTACCGGCAAAGGGCAGGGTGTCCCAAAAAGCCAAATGTTATTGCACGTTTACAAAAAATGGAATGTCGACATTACCGATGATAATGCAGCAGACTCGTATGCCTTAGCTCGCCTTGTATCCGGCACCCACACGCTGGCATATGAAAAAGAGGTGTACGATAAGCTACAGGATCCAAAGTTTCGGGAGAAGTAATGCCTAAATATGATTTTGCTTGCATACCTTGTGATAGCTCTGTAGAGCTACACATAGCGTTTGACGCAACTACACGACCAACGTGCGATAAGTGCGGAAACTTTATGACTAAAGTCTTTACCCCTCCATCAGTGCACTTTAAAGGCGGAGGTTGGGGCGGTCAATGAGTAAGAAACGTAACGAAGAAGAGTTAAGAGAATTGGGGTACATGACCCCTGGAGAATTTGTCGACAATTTGGTGCCAGGTCTAAAAGAGTATTTAAAACACAATTGGGGATGTAAACCAGATGAGCTATACCATCCGGAGGATCTGTTTTCTAATGCTGAGGTATACATTGAAGTGGCGCGACATGTAGCAGGAGACTTCATTGTTAGACCTAAGAGATAAAGATCAGCCTTTAGAGGTTTGTATTTGCGGGTCCACATTGTGGAACGTTAAAGCCATGTTCGAAGATGGGCAAATTTCCCTGTATATGTTAGATATGGAGTGCGCCCTTTGCGGGACTTTAGCCACCGCACCAACCCCTATAGATTAGGTTTAGCCTTACATATACCTGTAATTCCCTCATAATAATTACCGCGGGGCCCACTATTCGTAAACCGAGGTATCACATGACCGAATCAACAGATGAGAACGTTCTACGCGTAAGCGCAGGAAGTAACCCACAAGCTGTAGCTTCAGCAATTGCTCACAGCGTATATGAAACAAGATCGTGCAAGATCCGTGCCGTAGGTGCAGGGGCCGTAAACCAGGCAGTTAAAGCTATTGCTATCGCCCGTGGATACACCGCCCCAAGAGGTATCGATCTAGCTTGTATTCCAGGATTTGCCACTATTGAAAGCCACGATGGCACTATTAGCGCTATTGTCTTTTCGATTGTTGCGAATTAAGCCTGTATTTATAGCGGATATACCGTACCTTTAATGAAACCCCTTTAGGCCAAAGGAAACCAAATGAAAGATTCAACTAAGAACTCGAAGCCACTTGCGCCGGCATCAATGTCGCCGTCAGCGTCTTCAAGCGCAAAAGCACGAGTAGCAGCTCCTGAACGAGGAACACTTGTAAAGAAGACTGGCAACGCTAAGGGCGGAACTGATCCGTACAAGCAAGCTAAGCCTTCACGTACAAAGGTAACTAGCCAAGGTGCTCGCGGAGGTGCTCGTTACGGCATTAGCGTAAAGTACCAAGCATCAGTAGCTCCAGAAGCTGGCGCAACACAGAGCAACGGTCGCATTATTAAGCCTGCAAAGAACCGTCAGTCACCTTCATTTTCTGAAGGCGCAGCTAACTACTAAAAAGTATTACCAATAGCACCCCGTCCTAACAGGCGGGGTGTTATTATTTTACCGGGCGCTCATCCGAGGCCCAATTAACTTATATCGTCTAAGGAGATATATTATGGCATCAGGCATGCACCAACAATGGCCCACAGAAAAGTGGGAACACATTAAAAAACCTACAGTTCATACTGTTCAAACCGTAACCCTGCCTTCACTATTTAGTGATCAGTTTTTCTTAGGGTTTCATGATCAGCTTCAGCGCTGGGCGCCACTAGCTCAAAACAAGAAGCCTGCTTCGTTTCCCCCATATAACCTGCTTAAGATTGACGAGAACAACTATAAAGTTGAGCTCGCGGTTGCCGGTTATTCAAAGGATGACATCGAGATCACGGTTGAAAAGGACATCCTTACAGTTAAGAGCAAGGTAAAAGAAATTACTACTAGCACTGAGGTTATACACCAAGGTATTGCTGAACGTCAATGGTCCCAGCAGTTTATCCTTGGGGAGTATATGTCAGTTAAAGACGCTAGCTTAAAAGACGGACTACTAACCATCAACGTGGAGCGAGAGCTTCCAGAAGAACTAAAGCCAAAGACAATCAAGATCAAGTAGTGTATATTTAGTTTGTCGCAAGGTCGCTACCTTCGATAAGGGCCCTGAGCATGGCCACGTAAACTGCTCCTTTTTCATGTCCTTTTTGCCCATTGTGTGCTAATGTTATGCACCAGGCATTCACCACGATGCCAACAGGGAGAGTAAATGTTAGACATATTGAAGAAGCATTTAGAAGAAGTGGATTTTGAGTGCGTTGTTGCAACTTGGATCAACGGGCTTAAAGATGAAGAACAGCAAGCTTTTGCGCTACTAATGCAAAATGAAAGTAAGATTGTTTGTTCAAATTTGTATAGCGAGCTTGCAGAACAAGAAAAATTACCATTTAAAATTACTGCTTTTAGACAACATATGAGAGGTTACTGTTCATGTCGGAAAAATTAAGTTTGTCAGAGGTATTAAGTAAAACAATAGGAGACCTTTCAAACCCAGGTTCAGATTTAAAAGCATCAAACGTTCCACAAGAGTGGAGAGCTCGGTTAGATATTAGCGAAGATGGCGGGTTTTTCATATCAACCCCAAGAAATGCCGGTGAGTTACCTGATGCGGTAGAGTTATTTAAAGATTTTGATTTAGACCCAGAAACATGGGAAGTAATTAGTATAAGAAAGTCCCGTTGGCAAAGATATGACGGTGAATGGTTAGAAGCTGCTAGAGTATCGATCAAGCCAGCAAAAAACGTAAACGATAAGAACGATATAGATTATGATGATTTAGTAGAGGAGATCAATGACTATAAACCAAGACCTACCAAGGCTCCTAAAGGCCCACTATTTGCTATCTATGCTATTGGAGACACTCAATATGGAAAAGACGCAAATGGGGGTACTGAAGCAACAGTTAGACGAGTCCTGCTTGCAATTGATGAAGCTGTTGGAAGACACAAAGAGTTACTCGCACTTGGAAGACCGATTGGTACAGTTGTGTTACCTCAACTCGGAGACTGCATTGAAGGAAGTACTTCACAAGGTGGCAGGGTCATTGGACGAAGCGATCTTGGAGTCACGCAGCAAGTACGAGTCGGCCGTCGCATCCTTATGGCATGGATAAAAGCTTTTGCACCATTGTGTGAAGAGTTAATTATCCCAGTAGTTCCAGGTAACCACGATGAGCCACATAGAATTATGATGACTGATCCAACAGATTCATGGCAAGTTGAAGTAGCCGCGGCAGTTCAAGATGCTTGTGCAGAAAACCCAGCTTTGTCACACGTAGTGTTTAGATATCCGTCAGCTGATCATGCAACACTAGCTATTGACTTAGGTGGAACAATTTTAGGTTTAGCACATGGGCACCAATCAAAAGATATGGGCAAGTGGATTGCTGGCCAAGCGACAGGTCGTACACCGGTAGGATATTCAGATGTATTAATGACCGGACACTTTCATCACTTTAGAGCAGACCAAATTGGTCCACGATTGTGGATCCAAGTGCCAGCTATGGATGGCGGAAGCGCCTGGTTCCGCGACAAGAGCGGATTAGAGTCACCAACCGGTATTGTTTCATTAGTTGTTGGTCCAGATTATGATCCACGACGCGATTTAGCAGTTTTAGCAGGAGAAAACCGCTTACCATAGGAACATGGGCGCACCACATCAAAATATACAAAACCTCGGCGCTTCCGGTATGTATGGTACTAATACCACGTACGGCGGAGGCGGAGTTCCTATCGCTCGCTCTGAGCTTGACTTTGCCCGAATGGGTGTCGGTCGCCAACCACAAGCAGAATATCCAGACGGTTATTTAGGCACCATTCGTTCACGCCGTGATGACCGTGGGCGCCCATCTAGCGTTTCAGATAAAGTATTAGATGGTTTAAAGGTACGCATTGGTCAGCGTTCATATCAACGTGGTGTTCACCGCGGTGAACGCATTGATGCGTCAGATTACTATTACCCAGAAGGTTTAGAAAACTTTAGGGGAATATCACGACAGATGAAAGCTGTTAAAGATGGCAATGTTTATCGCGTTCAACGCGGTGTAGAAAATGCAATGGCCGCTCCAGCTCCACACCTACCAAATGATGGTAAAGCTAACATGCGTAGCACTTCACCGCAGTCACTTGATAAGCGACGTGTTGATCAAATGGCTCGTATGCGTCCGGCTTGGAAGTAAAATGAATTCACTTATTCAATCACCAGTTACTACTCCGGTAGATCGCTCGTCTAATCCAAATAGAGTTCCAAAGATTAACTCGTCTAACCCAACACAGGATCAAACAATGCCAGGGGGTTACAAGTAATGGCCGGTAGATATTCTGATGGGGTTTATGCTCCACGTCCTTGGACAGCTCCATTAGAGGCGGCTTACCCACCTCAAGAATATATTGGGCCATTCCAAAGCAATCAAGAGCGTTTGTTGAGCCAATCCCTAGCGGCATTAAACATGACAGCTGAAGAGATCCAAGAATTTGTTCGCCCACCGCTTCCACAGATTCAGCTATTCCCAGCCAGATACGGGTATAGCGAGGACGAGATTAGCGTTGAGGATATAATTGATATGCCGCGCCGCGGACAGCAACGTGTAGAGTCTGACTTTAGCCAGACCCCTAACACAACGCAGTCAACAAGCCGAAACACATTGGGAAGTGCTATATGAAAAACGACGTTGGTCTATTTACAGATGGTATGGGCGAAGGCATGGCCGGAGCCACAGATGTGTCCTTGGAGACTATTTATAACGGTTCCAAGAGCTGTACAGGGTGTGGAATGACAATGAACCCACTACAATCATTGCGTAGTATTGAAGATCAGCTTTGCCCATCTTGCAGTCGACGCAAGAAGGTTAACTTAGTGAAAGGCCGAATGGCATGACAGTTCGTAAAGCACGTTCAGAAAACGCTGAACTATTAGAAGGCGCAACAGACGGCAAGTATCGTAAGCGCCGTCCAAACACAACTGTTGATGCCGGCATGGGCGACCAGCTCGTGGTTAAGAACCGCGCTGGACTGCACCCATACATGAACTATGGCTTTATTAATTCAGAAGAGCCAGCAAAAGTAAACCCAGGTAGCAACTAATGTTTAATCGTCTACCGGATCGCGGACCAGACGCAGCCCGTCAAGTTGGAAGCCTTCAAGACATGGGCGCAGCTTTAGGTTTTATGCGTGGAAATTCTGGTATGGATAGAAACCCAGAAAGAAACAGAGCAGATTACACTGTAAGAGTTGAGGGTGATCAAGCTCCTTACAATGCCCCATTTTATCCAGGTGCTGGACATGTTAACTTTGCTGAGGCTGACGAAAACACCCTTGATATGCGTGGCACAGCAGGAATTGAAAACAGAAACCCAAGAGCTGACGAATTTGAAAACGGCCGTCGAATATTCTTAGACCGCGGATCCGTAGCCCGTGAAGGGGACATGTTCCACTAAAGTACGATAGTATTCGGTCCAACAATTAGGAGCATAAATTGGCAAGTAAATTAAAACAAGGCGAAGATCTACTTAACATAGTTGTTTGCTATACCTGCAAAACTATCGAAGAAGCTCCATACACCAAAACAGGCAAGTATCTAGGTGATGGTAAGTATGATCAATCCGATAATCCATTTTTACCTCCGCTTGTTGATTGGCATGGAGAAAAGGGCCACGTAGGCCGCATCTTTGATTGCGATTCATTTTTCTGGATGTCTAAAGAGGGACGCGAGTCCACATTAAAACAGATCAAAGCTCAGCTACTTGGCGGGTCCAGTGGCCTTGACGTATTCGGTACAGACTTCTATAACGTCAAAGCTACTTTTTCAGATGACGCCATGAGTTGTTATGCCCTGCACAACCGGCCAAAGGCTGATTGCGCTGATTACAAGACCGACCGTAAAGTATTAACACCAAAGACTGACGCAGAACGCAAGGATGCTGGCCTAGGCAAGTCCAAGGTCAAAACTTACCTTTGCGACTTTTGTGTGGTAAAGTCGTTCGTACAAAAGAAAGCCTATACAGAAAAAGGACTATACAACTAATGAGCGAAGAGAACACAGCACCGATCGAAGACGCGGTAGAAGTAACAGAAGCAAATATTGCTTTTATTTTGTTCCAAAAGCCAAACGGATCATTTGGAGCTGTTGGTGATTTGACCAAGCCTTTTAAGGTAGCCCGTCAAGCCACCTTCCTAGACATGAAGATTGCCTCCCGTGAGCTGTACGAAGCCCTAATTCGTGAGGAAATTGCCGGTACAGTCATTGAAAACCTCCAAAATGGCACCGTTAACCCATTGGGTTCACTAGGAACAGCTACCGACTAAAGCGGTATACTGTACCTACACCCCATGGAAGGTAGGACACCGTATGTTCATCGAGATGACTTGCAAATGCGAAGCATCGTTTCAAGCTGATACTTCGGACAACGAAACACTTGCTATGGTTTGGGCACAATCATTTATTAATGCACACCATGAGTGTGGATATATGACAAAGCCTCAAGTGCAGAATGATGAAGAAAAGATGCGTCGTTTGGACGTTATCTACAAAGAACAGAAGGAAAAAGAACTATAATAGTTAAATGAACTACTACGATGCGTTGGTTGCACAGGCGACCCCAGTCGAGGTAGTCCCTTCTGAAACTTCTTATTTCAGCACCCCAGGCGTCGGCCTAGATCCTAGATTGTTTAGGGATAACAAATTGGTTCCAGCCGTTAGGTCGGCAATTTTACGTATCCTTTTTGAGCATTTGCGTAAGCATTACTATCACCCTGAAGCTTACCTACACGTTTGGTTAGCTGGGTCAGCTGTGTCGTATCAATGGTCGGCCGCTCGAACTCCAGCGGACCTAGACTGTTTGATCGGCGTGAACTATCTTATGTTCCGCCAGACCAACCCAGAGTACAAGGCTTTGAGTGACCAGCAGATTGCAGACATGTTTAACGAAGATTTTAGAAACGAACTTCACCCAATAACAGAAAACTTTTTAGAAGCATACGAGCTTACCTTTTATGTAAACGTAAAGTCTGATATTAGATCAATAAAGCCTTATGCCGCTTACTCATTAACAACTGATGATTGGACTGTAGCGCCGGAAATTAAAAAGGCTCCAATCAATAAAGCGTGGGATCAGACAGTAACTAGAGACACTTCGTTTACTATGGAAATTCTAGAAAGATATACCAAAGCATTAAACGATATTAAGTCTGCAACTACTGACAGCTCAAGAAGAAATGCTGAAGCTGCATTAAAGCTTGCGGTAGAGCAGGGGTCAGCTCTGTTTGATATGATCCACCAAGGTCGAAAGACAGCTTTCAGCCCAAGCGGTCAAGGTTATTCTGATGTAGCTAACTATCGTTGGCAGTCAGGAAAGTCTGCCGGAACTATTCAAGCATTAAAACAACTTAAAGAATTAAATACAAAGAGCAAAAAAGAATTTGAGGCTTCAACTTATGGCATGGAACTACCAGACGCAAGTACTTTAGTGAGACGCGCCTTATCAGCTAAACGATAATATTCACCCAACTACATTGGAGCATAAACTGTGGCGTTTGTAATGTTTTTAGATGGCGTACTTCGTAGCCATACCGGAAGCCCTATTTACCAAGGACTTGGTTTATACAAATTATTAAATGAAAATAATAAAGTTTTGCTTTTGTGTGCTGACAAGAAAAAAGATGACGTTTGGTTAAAACAGCATAAGATAAATAAACTTGATGATCTAATCGGTACCGACATTCCTGGAATGACAGATTTTCCAGAATGGAGACAGGTCGAGTGGGTGCGCTCGCAAGGTCCGGTTGAGATGGTGATATGCTCCGATCCAGTATTGGGTAAGCGACTACTGGAGGCAGGAATTACAACTTTGATGTTTTTACAGCCAAGCTACATTAAAGAAGATTTTAGGCCGGATAGCCGTCAAGGCGTTAAAAGCTGGTCAGATATTGTTGAAGAGATAGTTAAACAGCAAGAGTCGTTTGTAGAAGATCCCCGGGTCCAAGAATGAAAATTATTTACTTGGGCGCAGAAGTACCAAGTAATCGAACCCTGCTGGAGACCACAACAGCTAACCATGTTGGGGTCAGCTATTGGCGTTTAATGAAGCGCGGCCTGCCCAAGAAGAGTGATTACCTTCTAGAAAACTACTTTGGCAAGGACTTTTATATTTATGTCCATCCGGGAATCCCAAAGGGTACAAGGTTAGATCGGCTAGACCTAGAGGTATTTGCCGCGGAGTACGAGGACTTTATTGCCAACAATATTGATCGTCTTACAGCTTTTACAGAGATCAATGGCGAATGGGTACCAGAAGACTTTGTCGACAATCAAAGAAAGACCGCTTGGTCTGAGGTCCCGCCAGGTAAATTCCAGCCTGTGTGGAACCCGCAAACGGGCCTCAAAGGCCTCAAGAAGCTTGTAGACGTGTATTTGGATATAGCCATACCTGGGGATGCGATAGAGTCTAATTCCCAGCTTGCAAGCGCTACAAGAGCTCACGTCATACAAGACGGAACCCGTTTCCATGCGCTGGGCTGTGCTAAACCGGATAACCTACGCCAAGTTAAGGTTGAGTCAGCTAGCACCATGTCATGGATGTCCCCTATGTTGCATGGCGAGACTATAGTCTGGGATGGCACTAGGCTAGTACGCTACCCAAAGAAGATGAAAGAACAAGCTAGAGCTCGGTACCAAGGTGTTTACACTAAGGCCGGACTCGATGCAAATAAGATTTTAGAAGACGATCCCCAAGAGGTGTGTAAGCTCGCGGTATGGTCATATGAGCAGTTTGAAATGAGGATAAACACAATGAACCATAGCGAAGATGACGAGCTGTTATCTGATAATAGTGAGGGGAGTGAAGTGGAGCAAAGTGGGGAAATGACCCCCGCCGTATCTGATAATAAGGGTGTTCAGATGCGGAAACTTGAACCACGAAACCCAGACGAAATTGTCAATTTACCGGTGTTTGGATACGACGTAAAGACCGAAGTTGACGAGCACGGAGTCATTAAAGATATACCTGTGATCCAGTCCCAAGCTAGCAGTTTGCGGGCATGCGATACCTGTTTTGTTGCCTCAAATTGCCCGGCTTTCAAGCCTCAAAGTACCTGTGCATTCAACCTACCGGTAGAGGTAAAGACCAAAGAACAGCTAAAGAGTTTGATCAATGCCATCATAGAAATGCAGGGTCAACGTGTTGCTTTTATGCGTTTTGCTGAAGAAATGAACGGTGGATACGCAGATCCGAACGTTTCGCAAGAAATTGATCGCCTGTTTAAGTTAATCAAAACCACCAAAGAATTGGATGACTCACGTGAGTTTATTCGCATGACGGTGGAGCGACAAGGGTCGGCAGGTGTGCTAAGTTCCATCTTCGGAGAACGAGCTCAGGTACTCAATGAGCTTCCAGCTGGGGGTCTAAATGAGGAGCAGACAACCAGGATTATTAAGGATTTAACCGAAGAAAAGTAGTTTCCTATTATCAGATAAGAGGCTACTAGCATAACCTGGAACGTCCTTCACGACGAACCACAGCTTTAAAGTACATAAACTATATTTTCACTTAACACGGGAGGCTACAAATGTCACTATCGTTTCGTTTAGCAGACGACTTCGTAAGCTCATACAAGGAGAAGAAAGTACCTTGGGGGTATGCGGATGCGGCCGGTAATTCAGTAGGAGAGATTACTTTCCTTCGAACTTATTCCAGGCTAAAAGCTGACGGAACCAAAGAGACATGGGTTGACGTTTGCGAGCGGGTCATCAATGGCATGTACTCGATCCAAAAGGATCACGCAAAAGCTCAGCGACTACCTTGGTCAGACGCTAAAGCTCAGGCATCAGCTAAAGAAGCTTTTGATCGCCTGTTCAATCTAAAGTGGACCCCGCCAGGACGCGGACTTTGGGTTATGGGTACACCACTCGTCAATGAGCAGAAGAACTCAGCGGCATTACAGAACTGTTCATTCGTATCAACGTCTTCAATGACGAAGCTTGATCCGGCAAAACCATTCGCCTTCCTTATGGAAGCCTCCATGCTTGGCGTGGGAGTTGGCTTCGATGACAAGGGCGCAGATAAGGAATTTACCATCTATGCACCGGAACCAGACACCGCACCAATCGTTATCCCAGACACCCGTGAAGGTTGGGTTGAGTCAGTCGCGCTCATCATCAACAGCTACCTTAAACCAGATCAGAAGAGCCCAGTATTTGATTACACACAGATCAGACCAGCCGGTACTCCGATTAAAACCTTTGGCGGAACCGCGGCCGGACACGAGCCGTTAGAGAAGCTACACAATTACATCCGATCTATTTTTAAGGGACGTGCCGGTGAAAAACTTACTCGTAAAGACATCGCGGATCTTGGCAACCTTATTGGAGTGTGCGTTGTATCTGGCAATGTCCGCCGTAGTGCTGAGCTTCTTATGGGTCGTCTTGATGATAAAGACTTTCTAAACCTAAAGAACGCTGAGGTATACCCAGAGCGTAACTCGTATGATCCAAAAAACCCAGGATGGGCCTGGATGAGCAACAACAGCGTCGAAGTTTGTGTTGGCGATGACCTCAGCCAGATCACTGAAGCTATTGCACTCAATGGTGAGCCTGGAGTTATTTGGATGGACGTCACACGCAAGTATGGCCGTCTAATTGATCCAGTAAACAATAAGGACCACAGAGCCGCGGGGTACAACCCATGCGCTGAACAATCACTTGAAAGCTTTGAATGCTGTACTTTGGTAGAGACATACCTCAATCGACATGACTCACTTGAAGACTTCAAGCGCACATTAAAGTTTGCGTATTTATATGCCAAAACTGTAACACTCCTTCCTACTCACTGGGAAGAAACCAATGCAATCATGCAACGCAATCGCCGTATCGGAACTTCAATGTCCGGTGTAGCTAACTTTGCAGATCGTGTAGGTATGCCAACACTTCGTGACTGGATGGACGCAGGTTACGCCTCAGTCCAGCAGTACGACAAGACCTATTCTGAATGGCTGGGTATTCGTGAGTCAATTAAGACTACAACTGTAAAGCCATCCGGAACTGTATCGATCCTAGCCGGTGAATCACCTGGAGTCCACTGGACACCGGGCGGAGAATACTTCATGAGAGCTATCCGCTTTGCTAACGATGATCCAATGCTTCCTTTGTTTAAAGCATCCGGTTACGTGGTAGAACCAGCTAGTGAGTCACCTAAGACTACAAGCGTAGTGTTCTTTCCAATCAAGTCACAAGCTTTGCGATCAGAGAAGGACGTATCAATCTATGAAAAGACTTCTCTTGCCGCTACAGCTCAGCGTTACTGGTCTGATAACTCAGTTTCAGTAACTATCTCTTTCGATGCAGAGAAAGAAAAGGATGCGGTTGGCACTGTGCTACATATGTTCGATGGCCAGCTAAAGACTGTCTCTTTCCTACCAATGGGTAACGCTGTGTATCCTCAAATGCCGTACACGCAGACAACTAAAGAAGTCTACGATGAATACACATTAAAGCTATTGCCTATTGACTTTACTGACGTGTACGCCGGTATGGCTGCCGATGCGATCGGTGAGAAGTATTGCAGTACTGACTTCTGTGAAGTACCAAAACCATAGTTAAAAGTTAAAAGCCCCCTGTGAGAAGCAGGGGGCTTTTTCTATTTGAGAGCAGGTATAGCTACGGTTGATAGGGACCGATCATGACTATCCTTGGCGTAAGAAAGGTTAGGACCGCTTTGACTCTCTCATAGCTCAGTTAATCTTGGTGAAACCCAAACCGGATCTCGTCGAGAGCATGTTTATCATAATCTCCGTCATACTCTTCTTCTTCAATCTCAAAATCATCTTCGTCTTCGTCGATATCTTCTCGACGGATGCTAGGGCTAATCGGTTCAATTAGCGGATCAGGCAAGATATCCATCAAGCTTCTCCTTTATATGCAAACGAACCTTTAAATACTACTGGCTTACCCTTTTCATCAAGCTTCTCTCCAGCTTCAAGCTTTACGCTCTTGCGTGGTGTGTGCTCGGCGGCCATTGCTTTCAGCCATCTCTTTCCAGCTGAAGCGTTAGCCCATGCTTTGAACTGACCCTTTGGTGCACTCTCTTGGTCATCACGTATTACATAGTGACCGATCCATGCGCCACCCTTTTCGGTGTTTTTTGTTAGATCAGCACTAAAAGTATAATTAATCTTCTTGGCCATATTAGCTCTCTTCTATTGTTGTGTATTCGATCAGTAGACCTCCGAAGTCATCACGTATCCAGTTGTGAATCATCTCTTTGGCGTCCTTCTCATCAAAACTATCTTCCGGATAGTCCCGTCTTAGCTCAGATAATACATCATCTGTGTCATAAGTGATAGTTGCGCTGGCGGTTATTTTCATTAGAAGTCTCCGTTCATTACATCAATTGATCTCATTAATTGTTCGCATACCTCTCGGTCGGCTTGGTTGACTTCCGGTGAGCTATCAGAGATAACCCACCGGTCGCCGGTCCATACTGTGCCTTCCGGGAATCGTATCTCTTCGGATGCAATATCCCACATCCAGCCCATGCCGGATACGTACTTAACTATAAAGTGGTGTTCAGTGTTCATGCAACGCCGTCTCTTTCCATTAGGTATTCGATAAAGTGATCGTCACGATCATAGACTGTCTCAGGGTAATTACTTCTCACGAAGCTCTCATAGGCGTGTCGTATCTCAGGCGTGTTGAAGGTATAAAAGTTACATCCGCCGTTGCCATCGTTATCGACTTGGCCGATCTTCTTATTGTTGTAGTAGATACTAGCCTTCCACGCCACTCCTCTTGAATGCTCGAACAACTTAAGCGCCTTAACGCGGTAGTGGGATGCTCCCTCAATATCCGTAGGGATCAGGGACTTGGCATACTCGGCGTAATACTGATCGAAAGATAAGTCGCCAGTTAATACTCGCTCTTGGATAGTCATTAGATACGCTCCCCACTTAGATAGTCGATTACTTGCATAGCCTCTTTCATAGCATCGTCGGCTGTCTCCCATCCACTTACGGAGTCCTGAAAATTTTCCGTGGTGTGATTACAAGCTTCGCATGTCTCAGCCTTGGTAATGCGGTAGGTATAGAAGTCGCCACGAAGATACTTATCGTAGGTATTGACTTCGCCACGCAATAGGGCTTCGGCTTGGTCAAGGGTTGCAATACCTTCACGGACCATATCGCCGTCGGTGCAGAATATGAACCCGACCTGCCCACTATCCCAACCTGCATGTTGGACTATGCCATTCCATGAGCCTACCTTGATAGATAGCCCTGAATGATCGTAGAGATATAGGGGAAGGATGACCATGCCACCTAACTCAGTTTCAATATGGTCATAGACTTCTTGCCATGAATGCAAGTCTTGGTTATCGATACGGAATGAGTCACCTAGGGCATATCTGCCGTGCATACATACCATAGTGCCGAAGTTATCCCACTCGCGGGGATTCTGTGGATCAGAGTCATAGTCAATTGCAATTGTGTAGCCCTTATATAGGGTCAATTCCGCGGTAGCCATTTATGCCACCTTCACTTCTGCATAGATACCATAGATAGCGTATTCCTTAATCATACGCTTGGTAGATGCTGGAGTTAATTCTGCATATACAAGTACTTCATTAGTCTCGGTATCGATTATGCAGGTAGATACTTTCTTACGTGAGTTTAGCTTAGGTAGCTGAACTTCCTTTATCATCGGTATATCTTCTATCTGTAAGTGAATTTCGCGGTAATCGTATATCGATTACTGGATAGGCATATAGATACCTATGACTTACCTGGCAGACAATACCCTCCGACAACCCATATTCCTAGTATTTCGAAGATATAGCTCTCTCGGCGTGTCGGAGCTCTCTTAGCTCTCTCTCTCTTATCAGATAGCTCTCTCTGCCATAGGGCTGTAAATCTGGCCATATCCGCAGTGTCGCTTTGTCGACATTTGGCAGTAGCCGGAATCGATAAGTAGCTTTGTCGACAATTGCTACTTGGCCGGTAGCTCTTCGGCTATCACGGCCGGATCGGCTGTGTCAAGCATTTTCAGCTGTGATTCGCATCACCTCTCTCTCTTTCCCTTATTCCCTAGGAATAAATGGGGTGGGTGGGCCAACACAAACTTTTTGCAGCCGAGAATCGGCCGCAAAAGCTGTGAGCTCGCACCCAGCCAGCGTGATAGGCCGCTGGCCGGGGCGAGAATGTCAGACTAGTAGTACCTCTTCCACTCTGTCAATACCTCCAGCATTAGATCCAGGCACTCGCCGTCGGTAGCTTCCGTGCCATTCATGCTATAGATCTGATGGATCAGGTCCAAAGCTTCCGCATCGTGGCCGTCCTGGCCGTCTTTTAACGTGTTTACGTACGTATCGACCAGGTCATCAATCTCGGATCTCTTGCGGGGACAGTCCGAATAGCTCTTCGGACCGTCTTCGCAGCTACAAAAACCAAATTTAGCAACTTGTGTCTCATGAGTAAGCTCTGCGAGCTCGCTCCAGCTGATGGCATCGCTTTTCATAGTCCAGCCCTCCGCTCAGCGCATGCAATTGCTTCCTGGATCGTCTGACAGTAATCGCCGCGGGAGCAGTTACCGTCGTCACTAGAGGTCCAAACTACATATGGATCAAAGGAATGATCACGCAACGCTAGTACTACGTGTTCATCCAGGTTAATTTGCCAGCTTTCCAGGCATAGGGCACCGTTTTGCAGTGTGCGGCCGCGCAGGGCCCCTCTTGTCATAAGGTTCATTCAATTACTCCCATCTCGATTAGGTTCACAGCATAGGCCCAAAGTGGGCTGGAAGACAATACTTCGCGGCGAGCGCCGTCATACCAATCTTGGTAGACATACCAAACAGCATCCACTTCACCGAACGAATGTTCGATTTCAATGCGATCAGCTGGGCCGCCAGTACTGAGGATAACTCGGGTTAGCTTACGGTGATCAATAGCTAAAGCTGGGTCATCAAAGTAGTCATCATGGTTGGGATTCTCCATCATCTCTTTGAATTGCAGCTCTCTCTCTTTCATCTCTTCTGCGATTCTCTCTTCGCAGGATCTCTCTTTTGTTGACATTTGTTCCTCTCTTCGCCCTATCTGAGCTAGGAGAAAGCTACTAGCTGGATCCCACACAGCTGGGATTTAGCTCGGCGTGTCGCAACAATCTTTACGGCGTGTCGGCTTGACATCTCTCTCCGTTTACCCTATCCCGAAGGGATAAGGGGAGGGTGGGTCAACACAAACATTTGGCTTTGGGAGCAGGCATTCCCTAAAAAAAGAAACCGGCGCGGGGTGATAGGCCCCCGCACCGGCTGAGATTAGCTACTAGCTAGTCTCCAAGCTTCTTTGGATCAGGATCAGATTCCAATAAAGCACACACCATTGGCATTCACACAGATCTCCTTCGGGATGTATGTGGGTATCAATCCACTCCAGGGCATCCTGGATAGTTGGGGCGCTCACATTGAACTCACTTCCATATAGTGGAACACATTGGAATCGCAGAATTCGACTTTGTCCTCAGTGTCCTCTTCATTGAAATAGGCATCGTATAAGGCCTCAGCCTCCTCCTCATCCCTGGCTTGGATGAAGAGTTGCTGAGTCACAATATTGGCTATAAACGTTGGCATTAGTCGGCCTTTCCACAGCGACGGCATTCCTGGCGGTAAACGTGGTTACAGTGGATACCGAGGTTGTTATTGAATACTTCAGAGATGTCTTCCCCAAAGATGTCGTAGACGACATTGTCGTCACCACCTTCGAACTGTATACCGTCCTTCTTCCAGTACTCGACAACGCCACGCTCGCCGATGAACTGTGTCCATTGGTAGTTGGAGCCTTCGAATCTAAAGTGGAAATCATTTTGAACCTCCAATACTTTTTGGGTAGCGCTCTCAATTTCGATCCCAGCAAGCAGCGGAATCTCTCTGATTGGCTCATTGATTAAGCGAGGAGCAATACGAACAACTTTTAGATCATCCGCAACCTCAACGCACTCAGGGTTATTCTTGGTATCGATAGTGCATGCTTCAACGAACCATTCACTCTCTTCTCTCAACCAATTAGCAGCATCGACATAACTTCCAAAATCTTCATTTGTATAAGTCGTGGCGCTCTCTACTTCATTACCTTCTACGTCTGTGACGTAGTACTTAACTTTGTACATAACTTCTCCTATCAGGGATGTGGAATTTCCACGGACCCAAAGTATCGAATTCCGGACGAAAGTGTGGGACCTTGGCCGGTCGGCGTGTCGCGGCGTGTCTCTCTTATATATATAACCCTTTAGGGTTGAATGGGTGGGTGGGCATTCAACACAAACATTTGGCGCTTCGCACAGCTCTTTGCTGTGGCGCCAGCTGTGGATCATGAAAAAGAAAAAGCCCCCCAGCCGTAGCTGGGGAGCCTTCCCTTCCGTTTACCTACTCGATAGGAGAGATAACATTCTCGTGGGTTTCATCCAACATAGCCTTGACCTTTGGATGTAGTTCATTTCGCATACTGGCGAAAGCTGGGGCTGGCCAACCTGCACCATAGACACGATTTAGCAATTTTGCTAGTGAATACTCGGGTGCCAACTTTTGGCACTCGGTAAGTGCGAGATAAGCGAGTTCAGTATCGCCGTTCTCGTAATGGTAAGCAGATAGAACTGCGTACCAAGGGGCGCGGTGCTTCTCTTCCACTAGGGGAATAATGGCTTCTGCGAAGCGGATACTATCTTTTACAGATAGTTCTAGGGGCAGACCGAGTAAGTAATCTCGGACTTGGATGTCGGCAGACACTACTTCTGCCATATCAGCGACGAGTTCAGGTGAGAACTCTTGGGCGTCTTGGAAAGAATTGACGAGAGCGTTAATAGCCTCGACACCCCTTCCAACAGTAAGGTTTTCCTTAACTGTCATTTATTTCTCCTATCAGATAACTAGGCGGTGTTGCCTAGTGAGAGAACTGTATTACGGCTCACCGACATTTCCCTGCATTTGCTTAACCTCGGCGTGTCGCACTTCCCAGCTCACCGGCATCTCTCTTTACTTACTGTTCCCTCTGAAAGAGAATGGGGCGGGTGGGCCAACACAAACAATGCGAGCGCCGGACATGCGAAACGCCCCCACCTTTCGGCAGGGGCGCTCGCTGGACGGATTACCAACTGGCTTGGTAGATGAACTCACCATCTGGATAGTTCTCTAATGCTTCCGCAATAATCTCTGCGGTCTGGAGCAGGTCGGCATAGTAATACTGGTCTTTCTCTGTGCCGCCGAAGAAGAAACCAGCAACTGGTCGTAGTGGGTCTGAGGTGTCCTCAAACTGTTTCTCCATTACTGCCAGCGTTGTTTCCATCTTCATTTGATTTGCCAGCCACTCGCCAATGTTTTCTCCATCAACTGGAACTGACCTTGAGGATTTAGGGCTCTCGGTTTCTTCCAACGGAGCTGGGTCTTGGCTTCGCTTTACTAGAGCCGAGAGGCATAGAGCCTGTAATTCCATCAACTTGATCTTGCTAACTGGTATTTCTTGGCACTCATCTACGCCATTAGCACACTCACGGACAAACCAACCATGAACGGCATTAGCCTTACGCCAATAACCAA
>Ga0315909_10000782_pt1 | contig 42524 bp, 17 predicted proteins | sample LakEriMetagenome_11_FD_203527 | JGI IMG/M metagenome (GOLD analysis project Ga0315909, IMG submission 203527) | Freshwater fungal communities from buoy surface, Lake Erie, Ohio, United States - Buoy 2 MA125 | ecosystem: Environmental > Aquatic > Freshwater > Lake | place: USA: Lake Erie, Ohio... | reverse complement strand
TCAACCATACCTATTGTCGCTAGCGTTTCTGAATAGCCAGCCGTCAATGTTATAGTAGAAGCCGAAGTATTGACATTTGCTGATGTATTACTTAGCGTAAGCGACCTGCCACCAGAGTGGCTTTTTATAGTCAATGCTGGTGTCCAACCTGCTTCGCTAGTCAAAAATGTAGCGTTTATGTTTGCTAGTCCTAAAGTAACAGAGCCAGTGTTTCCACTACCGGGCGGGACAACCAAGTCTTTGTTGCTTGTTGTATAAACAAGGCTTTTTGGAGTGTATCTTCTGGCTCTAGGCGTATCAACTGAATAAACTTTAGTTTTTCTACGAGCACCGTCTGGATTTACTGTTTTAAGGAACAAATCTACAGCGTAAAGACCAGTGCGTAATTCTTGAATAAAATCTTGCTGGTCAAGAATAGTAAAAGACACACCTTGACGAGAAACTGAAGTCACACGCTGCGGGAGAGCACAGGTTTCATCATCAGACCACAACTTAGCAAATTCAATTGCCAAAGTGCGTGCCGCCATTTTTCCAGATGTCGGCGGGTTCTGACCATAAGCGTATGTAATTTCAGTATTACAAGGTGTCCAAGGCGTGCCCAAACTTACATGGATAGTTGAGTGGTCAACTAAATAATAATTAGACGGGTCAATTAATTCACCAGTCCTGTTTCTAATTGTAATAATTCTGGTAACTGGGCCACCACGCAATTTGATGCGAGATTCAGGCGAAATACCGTCAATAGTCAAAGACGCATATTCATCGTAATCAAAGTCCCCAGATGGAATGTTATAGACAGTTCCGCCAAACAAAACTCCGTCTGTATTTTTGTTTGAAGCACCTAGGCGAGAGCGACGAAGCACGCAAGTGTAGCGTTCCGTAACAATAGTTTCACCAGAATATTTACGACCAGACATAGCCCAAAGAAGATGAGACGCAGTTTTGGCAGCCTCTAGAGCAAACTCAGAGTTAGCGTAGTCGCCTAACTCTTCTGGCTGAACCCATAAAGCAGTCATTTTTATCCTTTGGTAGTAGTAAAGCGACGCAAATTGGAAAAGTTTTTAACCAATTGCGTCGCCTTTCTATCTAACTATTAATCCTCGTTTGACTTGATAATAAAGTCAACATTGTTGTCGGACACATAGTTCAAGTTTCCAGGAACATTGTATGTATCTTCTCCAGAACCATTAGCGTACTGAGTGTCAATTTCAGTGGTTGTAACGGCAGTGTAGGAGCCAGCCTCAGTTACGCTATCTACTAGATTAACACGGCTGTACTTGTCTAAGGTTGCAGTCAAGTTTGATGACAAATTAGCGTTGGTTACATAGAAGAAGGCATTTCCACCAGCAAGGTTAAATGTTACATCTCCATTAGCGGTAGGGGGATTAGTGACCGTAAAGTGTGTAGCATTTACAACTGCTGTAATAACGCTAGCAGTAGTGTTCAATGTTCCAGTTCCAGCGGTTTTGACAACAGACTGGCCGACCACAAAACCAGCGGTATTTGTCACTGCCAAAACATTTGTGGTTGTGTTGGCAGTAGTAGACAATCCAGTAAGCACGGTAATTTCTGTACCAACTGATGATGTGTTGAAAGGCTCACCGCAGTTGTTTACATAAATCTTGTCACCAGTGACAATTCCAGCATTAGTAGCAGTATTGCTTAGAGTTACAGTAGCAACATTGGCTACACCATAAATACTGTCAATAGCAATGGTGCTGGCTGCTTGAATACCAGACTTGGTAAAGAACTTGTCGTAAGAAGCCTGGTCAGTCCAAGTGTAGAACCCAGCAAGACCAATTGGAGCCCAAGAACTTCTTGAGTAAGAATACGGCCTTTCAGAAGCAACAGGGAATTCCCAACGGCCATCAGAACCAGAACCAAAGTTCTTATTTCCTAGACCGTATCCCTCAAATGTGGTAGCCAACATACCGTTTTCAATAACTCTGTCACCACTTTGACGAAGTTTTGCGTAAGGAAAGACCCAGTGGAAGTATGGCAAAACGCTAGCACGCTTTCCGTCTTTGACGGCGTGTGACCACGCTTCAATTGCCACACCGTTTCCAGCAGGGTCATCACCTACACCTGGGGCAGCCCAACCAACAGATTTGACTACACCATCAACGGTTTTACGGAGCAACAAGCCACCAGACAACAACTGAGAAAGTTCTGAATCTGGCTCACAAATAGCCAACTCCATAGTAATTCTCTTTAGGGTGTCTGGTGATTTAAATGTTACACAAACAGTTCCATTGGCACTTTTTTCGGTAATCTCGTCGCCTTCTTCATATTCTGGTGTGAAAGACACACGCATAAACGCAGAAGTTGTGTAAGAATCGCCAGGGCCATTTAATAAGTTGCCAGCAGCGTCTAAACGCGTTACGCGAATAGACACACCTTGAATGCTGGCTGCGTATTCCTGAGTTGCCATTTAGACCTGTTCTCCTTAGTCTTCGTTAGATTTAATGATGAAGTCAACATTGCTATCAGCAACATAGTTGAGGTTACCCGGAACATTGTAGGTGTCTTCACCTGCGCCATTAGCATACTTAGTGTCAATCTGAGTTGTGGTAACAGCAGTGTAGTTGTTGGCACCCGGCTCGTCAGCAGAATCAACAAGTTGAACTCTAGTGAACTTGTCAAGAGTTGCAGTTCCAGTGTAAGCACTAGGAATTGTGTATGTAATAGCAGTGCTGTTAACATTTGTAGCAGCCACACCAGAAGTAATGGTGTTGAACGGCTCGCCAGCACCAGATACATAAATCTTGTCGTTAGTGGCAATGTTGTGTGCCGCGCTAAAGATAACTGTTGCTGTAGTTGAAGTGGCGTTAATTTGAGTAATGTATGGGCTAGTCTGACCTTGAATGTTGCCACCAGCAGTAAAGAAGACTGCTTCGCTAGCCTTGTCGGTCCAAGTATAGAAGCCTTGTAGTCCGACTGGTGCCCATGAAGCACGAGCATATGAATAAGGGCGTTCTGCCGCTACTGGGAACTCCCAGCGGCCGTCTGCTCCAGCACCAAAGTTTCTGTTTCCCAAACCATAACCTTCAAAAGTTGAAGCAAGCATACCGTTTTCAATTACACGGTCACCTGACTGACGCAACTTGGCGTAAGGGAACACCCAGTGGAAGTAAGGAAGTACCGAAGCACGCTTTCCATCCTTTACTGCGTGAGACCAAGCCTCAATTGCAACACCGTTACCCGCTGGGTCGTCACCAACGCCAGGGGCTGCCCAACCAACGCTCTTTACAACGCCATCTACATTCTTACGAAGAAGTAGACCGCCTGAAAGAAGTTGCGAAAGTTCAGCGTCAGGCTCACAGATTGCAAGTTCCATAGTGATACGCTTTAGGGTGTCAGGTGCTTTGTAAGTTACACAAACCGTGCCGTTTGCTGACTTTTCAGTTATTTCATCTCCCTCTTCATATTCAGGGGTAAATGAGACTCGCATAAAAGCAGAAGTGGTGTATGAATCACCTGCGCCATTTAGCAAGTTGCCAGCAGCGTCAAGGCGCGTGACACGGATAGAGACACCTTGAATGCTAGCAGCATATTCTTGAGTAGCCATTTGGCTTTCTCCTTTTTTTAGACTGTCAGGTCAACCCTGACAGCGAGGTGGATGGATGTACCAAAGTAAACCGCAGCGGGGCGAATTGCCTTTAGTCTGATGTCATTTTTATTTCCTGCAATGTCATAACCTTGACCTAGGTTGTCATTTACTACATCTACATCGCCAAGGTAGACCCTGACATTGCCAGTTGCGTAAATCCACTTTTCAGAAGCCGTTCCCAACTGTTGAATATATCCAGTAACTGCTTCTGAAGTAGCGTTAGTTGCACTAGCAATAGTGATAGTAACTGTGTCAGCGTCTACTTTAGTTACAGTAGCAGATGTAGAACTTTGGTCAATGTTTGCTCCAACTGCGGAAAATGCCACAGTATCTCCAGTCACTAGATAGTGCGGAGAAGCAGTGTTAAGAGTAAGAGTTGTGTTAGTAGAAATTGCGGCAGTTGCTAAAGCAATTCTGGGCCCATTTCCGCTATAACCACTACCAACAACAACTGGAGTTCCGCCCATAGTTTGTAGGTGGTCTTTACCAGTTTCGTGGAAAAGCATATTTGAGTTGCTAGACAGTAAGGCAACAACATCACGAGTAGCGTGGATAACTCCCTGCTCACCGCCGTGAGAGACAGTGGCAATTGAGTGTTCTAGAAAAGCCAAGGCACGCTTTGGTGAAAGTGCAACTCCAGAATTTATAACGGTAGCATTGCTTACTAACGCCCTGTTGTCGTGGCTTCTAGCAATGCGAATATCGCCATCCCACAATTCACGCTCTAAAGCCTTTTGGCTTACACCATCTAATTGGCGCTTTAGTCTTTCAATTCTGTCAATTCCTAGAAATCCTAGAGTTGAACGGACTTCATCAATTTCTATAAAGAAAGGTTTTATTTCGTCGTAATAATTTACGGTTGCGTTGCTTACAAGTGCGTAACTGCTCGTGTCAGTGTCGTCAAAGTTTTTTAAGTTGTTTACGGTAGTCTCATATTCTTGAGAAAATCCCCGAATCCAACGGTCTTCGTCTGCCGAGTTTTCTGGCTTGACTACAGCAAGTAGGCCAAAAGCGGAGGGCACAATTTTTCCTGCCTCTACAACGCCATTCTTTGGAAAAGCCACTTTGAATCCTTAACTTTATAAAGTTTATGTTTTGTGGTGTTTGGAGTGGCTCCCGAAAGAGCCACTCCGCACACAACGGTTTTGCTTTTACTAAAGAAGTTTTTACTCTTCGATAGCAGCGGCGGTAGCACCACCAGTGGTGTCGCGTAGAGCGGCAGCCACACCATTGACGCTGATGCTTGTGGTAATCTTCAAAGACTCCACACCAACAAAGGCAACGCCCTCGAAGGTTTCAATGAACATCTTGTAGTCGTTGGTGTTTACCAGTGAAGAGTCACGGATAATACCAAGGTCAAGAGTTCCACCGTCTAGGAACAAGAATGTTCCCTCAGCGAATAGGTACCATACGAACTGGTCTGGGAACTCAAGCAACTTGGCAGAAGCGCCTGGCTGAGCACCAAATGAGTTCAGGTCTAGCGATGCGACTAGGTCGACATTGCTTCCTGCTAGGTAGCCCTTGATTTCGTTTGCACCTACGCCTAGAGTGCCGTCGCCTGGCATCGAAAGAGCCAAGTCAGCAGCCATAGCGTCGTAAATCCAAGCAGGGATAATCGCCTTTAGACGAGTCTCTGGGTTTAGACGGTGGCGTGAGCGGTAAGCAACAGCAGCCTTACGAACCTGAATCAAGAAGTCACGAGCAACACCAATTAGGTTTGCTGCTTCGGTAGTTGCGGCGTGAGCGTTAACTGCCTTAGATGCGCTACTAATCTTGTCAAGTAGAACAAGTTCTGCTTCACGAGCATGCTGAACAAGAGCCAACTCGTTGTGACGAGAAATCAACTCTGGGTAAGCACGGGTCATCAGGTTACCGAACTGCAACTGTAGAGTAACAGCGTCGGTGTAAGCAGTGTTTTCTGCCGCAGCCGATACAGTAAGGGTTCCCTTAACTGTAGTGGTGTTGTCACCAATGTTGTTAGTCCAAGAAGCAACGCTTGGGCTAGCAGTGGTTTCGTTCCATAGACCTACAGCGTTAGCGTAGTCATAGACCGAAGCAGCGTTAGCGTTAGCGTTGGTTAGGCTGATTAGGGTTGGAGGAGTTACGAAACGAACACCACCACGGTCAGCCTGGAACTTCGGTAGAAGGTCACGGACTGGGCGGTCAGTGGTCGAGCCGAGACCAAAGATGTCATACTTGACCTCGAATGGAGCAGCGTGTCCACCAGAAGCGGTAAGTGCTTGCTGGCCTACAACTGCGTCAATCTTGGAACGGTTTGACTCTGGGTCGGTGGTGAGGACTCTGTCCTCTGGGTATGAAGTAGAGAAAGATGCAACGATGTGCTGCTCTCCATCTCCACCATTGACACGACGAAGCGCGTGTAGACGCTTCTCCATTGCCTGAGCAACTTCGGTCATGTCTGCAATTGCGCTACCTGCAGTGTAACCAGGGATGTCAGCACCTGCGGTGATTGCCACCTGTGCTGGCTCCTTAACCTGAATTACTGGCTGACGGTCAGCGGGAGCCTGGAAGCCCTCTTCTGCTGCTGCGGTCACGGGAACCTGTTCTTCCTGTGGAACTTCTTCCACTGTTGGAGTTTCGATTGTTGGGGTTTCTTCGGGGGCAACTTCTTCGCCACCCTCAGTTGATGGTTCGACTACATCTGGTGTAGCCTCGGTAGAGAACTCTAGGGTCTCTTCAGTAGTAGTAGACGCTGCGTCTTCGGTTGAGTATTCAGGAGAAACTTTTTTCTTTTCCTCTTCATCATCAACTGGGACCTCTTCGACTGGAGCCTCGTCAGTTACAGGCATATCACCCATAGCATCTGGCTGCTCTTCGTCGACAGGGGCAACTGGCTCGTCGGTTGGAACTACTTCTTCCATAGGAACAACATCGGTACCTTCACCTGGAGCCACATCGCCTTCACCCTCACCCTTTACGCGCATTGCTGCTTCAGATGCTCGTGAGGCGAGTTCTTCTGCTTGCAATTCCCGACGCTGGATATCACCGCGTACAGTGTCCAACATATCGGCGAGGGATGACATAGCGTCAACTGTTTCTGGAGAAATGTCCTGAGACTCGACCTTCTCAAATTCGCTTACGATTGCCTGTTGCAACTCGGTGACTTGTTCGTCACTAAGTTCAGACAGGTTATCTACCTGCGACTTAATTTGGTCCACTGTTCCTCCTTAAGGACAGTTGTAGTGAGCGTATTTCACTCACTTGCTTGGTATAAGCAAAGGGACTACACACACAGATATGGCGTGAAGGCACTCCACCTAAGTTTTATTTTACAATAGATTTTTTGTGTCTATTATTTAGTTTTAGGTAAGCAACCTAAGCAATTTGGACATTTCAGAAGAAATGTTGCTTTGATTGAAAACATCGGAACCGCTCTTGAATTGTCTAAGTTTTTCAGTTGCGATATCGGCATCTTCCTTACCAATTTTTGCCTCAACTTTGGCAACCATATTGTCCATAAGGTCACGCAAGGCTGGTGGCAAGTCAGAATATCTGACTTTTTCGGCTTGGTTATTGAAACCTAATGGTAGGTTTGCGATAACCGTGCCGAGTTCTTTAGCAGAAGCACGCACATTTTCTAGTGCCCTGTTGTTCAAAGCACCAGAATCTAGTCTTCCAATGATGTCTTGAAGATTGACGCTAGCGTTTGCTGCTTCTACATAACTACCTAAAGAGTGTAATTTTTCTACTCTCTTTGCCTCATCTAGCGCAGCCTGAAGACCAGAAGTTCCAAGGTCTTGGCTCAGACGAGCCAATACTTTTCTAAACTTTCCGTTCTGGTCTCTAGGCTGAGTTTGCGGAGTATATCTTCCAGTTTCTGGATTTTTTAGTCCGCTTTCTACGCTAGTAGGGGCTGGGGCTGGGGCTGGAGCCTCTGGCTGGGTAGGTGCGACTGGGCTTGCTGGGTCGTAAGCAACCTGCTGTGGGGCCTCTGAAATTCCAGATGGAATTTCAGGTGCTACAGGTACTTCAGCAAACTCAGTCGCTAATGCTTTTCCCAGGCGTTCCTCCGCACTGGCTAGCCTTGCTTTTAGTTCTTCAGCACTTGCTGTGATTGAGCGAGTAGAAAACTTTTTCCAATCGTCTGGAACAAGGTCATATTTGCCCAAGGCACGAGCACGCTTGATAATGTGACGCTTTACATCTGCTCGCTCTGATTCCTTAGCACGGCCAAAAGCCTTTATAGCATTTTGTAAGTCTTCGGCATTGCGAATAGGGAAAGAGCCACTTGGCATAGCCTTTCCAGCCTTAGCAAGTTTTTGACGCTCAATCATAGGAATGTAAGCAAATACATCTTCTTCTTCAGCACTAGCGGTTAGAGATTGGAACTTTGCTGACAACTCTCTAGCCCTCGAAGCAAGTTCTTCTGCTGACGGGGCAACCTGCTCAATGTTTTTATACTGAGCAAACTTAGCCTTGATAGCATCAACTTGCTCAAGTTTGTCCGAAACAGAGTATGCTTCTAGTTTCTTTAGACGCTCTGTAAGTTCGGTTAGCGGGTCTGCTTTCATCTTGGCAAGAGTAGCGGCACCAGCAGCAACCAGAGCCATAACAGCACCTGAAGCAACACGAGCACGAGCAACTGGGAAGCCTGGAACATTTACCTGACAGACGGCTACAAGTTCAAGCGACCCGCGGATTGGTCGCCAGTCACCTGATGGAGCCGATGCACGAAGTGCTCTAATTTGCTCTGGTGTAGTTCCCGGTCTCAAAGCACCTGCGACAAAAATTCCATACTGGTCTTCACCTGCGTGGACATCTGCTACTGCTGATGCGGTGTCGTCGTAGTGCTTTACAGCGTCAGCAGCACTTGCTTCTAGAGAAGCGTGTCCGCCAGCCAATGTCAGTTGACCGACTGGAATATCGCTACCCTCAGCAGTTTTACATACTCCAGTGTGGAAATATGCGTAGTTGCTTCTACTGCGTGGTGGTTTTGTGCCTCTGGAAAGACCAATGTGGTCAGTTTCCCAAGAAGCAATGTGTCCATACACCTGACCCTCATCAGTTACGGTAAGGGGGGTAGGACCATTTAGAGTTGGCTTTTTAAACCAATCGCTAGGTGGATTGACGGGAATTGCTCCCGCTACCATACCGCAAGCGATAAGGCTAGTAGCGTCGAATTCATCCGCGTCATCCACATAGATTCCGTCGTTAATCACGGTTTCCTCCTGTGGATTTATATTTTGATTATCTTCTTCGGTCAAGAAGATTTTGCATTCTTGGAATGCTGGTTTTGGCACAATGGTAATTGCCATAATTCTGGCTTTACTAATTGTGAGTTTGTCCTTGCCTACTTCTTTTTTATCTAGGCTAGGTTTTTCTTCCGTCAAGCCAGCCTTTTCTTCAGGCTTCTCTTCGGTGGCTTCAAATTGGTCCATATCCGCAGAAATTCCGCGAATAAAACCGTTCTTTATAAGTCTTACTACTTCAGTAGCGTGTGGCCCATTGTCAAATACTCCATAGCAACGACCAATTCCGCCATCTATTCTTTCAATGTGGTCAATACGCCCAACTACAACTGAGCCAGAATGTCCGTCTCCAGTTTGTGGTTGCCATAACAATGGAAGTGGAAGTTCACGCCAAGTTATAGCGTTTTCTTTGAACTTTCTACCATCACCAGATTCGGTTTGCTCTGGAATTACTAAAGGTATAGAGAAGTTAGCACCATCGCTATTTTCCCTAAGTGGCATTGATTTTACTAATCCAGGAATAGAAGAAGCAACCAAAGCCATTTTGTTTGACAAATCATTTTTTTCTGCTGTCAAATAAGTAATTTTTAGTATTTCTTCAGAAGAATTGATTACATCGTTGCTAAAGAAATTTCTACCTCTACTTCGTTTTCCGCCGTAACGCTGGATATGTTCTTTATCTCCAGTCCACATACCAGTCATTTCCTTGTGGCGTAGAGCGCAATATCCCTTAGCACGAGGACCTAAATATTTAGCAAGGTGCTTGACACAACGGGTCCAGTCTCCACCAGTGTTCCATTTAATCTTGCGACGGCCACCACGACCAATAGTCCAATAACGACGCAATTTTTCTGCTTTACGCCTGTTTCTATCTAAACCACCAGCGGCAACTAAAGCATCATACTCTTGGTCGCTACATCTAGACAGTTCGCTAAGTGCTTCAACTATTTCTAGTGGCGGGTTCCACTCAGAATCATAAAGATTATCTTTTGTGTCCCTAACAATTTCACCAATTGGAGTAAGCATATCCCTGTCAGTTACATGGGTTGGCTCACCATAATTTTTAGTAATTACTTCTTCAAGTAAAAATTCTTGAACGCTATTTTCTCTATCACGCTTAGCGTGAGTAGCAGTGTACATACCAGTTGCTTCTTTGTGTCTAAGTTGGCAATAGCCCTTAGCACGAACTCCAAGATACTTAGATAAGTGGCGAACACAACGAGTCCAGTCGCCAGGCTGACCCCAACGAATTTTCGCAGCACCCTTGCCACGGGTCCAATAATGACGGAGTTTTTCAGCGTTGCCTCGGTTTCTATCCAAACCGCCAGCAGCAAACAAACTTTCTAGTTCGCTAAACTCTTCAATAATTTCAACTCTAGGACCAAAAAGAACCATTAGTTCAAGGTCTCTACTATAAGCAATGCTAGCGGTTAGCCCATCAATTTGAATTAGGACATCGTTCAAAACTTCTGGCTTTAGCGGAACAACTGGTGGTGGAGTTGCCGATTTTAAGTCTTCTAAAAACTTAGGGTCTCTCTCCCATTTTTTGTTTCTACGAACATAAGTCATAGGTTGATTAGAAGTTTCACTTGCTGGAACTACAGCAACGCAATCCATAACAGCACGAGGGTCGTCTGGAGAAACAATAGCCAAATAAACTGGCTGGACATCAGAGCCTTTTGCTTTTCCAGCAGCCGTTACTGGCTTTGCCCAAGCATCCTCTGGGTTGCTATCAGACGGATTTGGAGTCTCTGGGCTTATGCTTTTTTCCCACTGACGAAGAAGCGGGTGATGTACCTTTGGGTTTACTTTTGGCTTTCTTGGCCTACCCATTTTTGTTTCTGATTTTTCTTCAGATTCTAAATCTTCTGAAGCATTGTCAAATTCATCATCTAAAGCAAAATTTGAATCTGGGTGTTGAGGAGTTCCTTTGAACTGTGCTCTTTGCTCTCTAACCCAAGCAGGGAAATCACCAAGAAGTTTGTGTAGGTCATCTCTACCTAAAGGTGGATAAGTGTCTTTTAGTCTTGCTTTTGGCATATTTTGTGGAGTTCTAGGCTCGCCTAAAATTCCAGAAACATCTAGCGGTTTTTGTATTTCTGAGCCACTATAAGGACCGACTGGAGAAGCAATGTCTTCTTCTTCTACCTGCTTAGTGTCTTTTGCTGGGACTACTACGGACTGACCGTTTTCCATCTTTACGGTAACATTTCCAGAACCTTGGTCAACATTGGTAATAATTCCATTACCCTGACCTTTTACTGAAACATTTTTACCTTGAGTAGCAAATCTTCCGCCACCGTCTCTTAGTTGCTTAGAAGCATTTTGAGAACGCTCTTGTGGAGTGTAGTTTCCGTCTTTATCAACGACACCACCTCCCTCTCCAGCAGCGGTAATAACTTTGTCAATAAAGTCCCAGTCCTCTTCGGAAGCAGCCTCCGCCGCTAGGCTAGCCTCTTCTTCATCTATTTCATCAATAGAAATATTTCTGAACGGGTCAGTATTTAAACGAGCACAAATAATAATTGCTGACTCAGGGTCAATCTGAACATGTGTTTTTTCCACGGTGTCGTAGGGGTCATCTAAAGCCTTGTCATAAGTCCAAATGTCGCCATTTTCTGCGTGGCCTAAATCATCCCAAGTTCCGTCATCCCACGCATAAACTTTTCCGTCTAAATCAATTTTGTAAATGCGGTCAATGCCAGAGCCGTCAAGACGAACACGAGCCAAAAAGTCTGGAGCAATACTGTCATCCATCCTAAAAGCGTCTTCAATTGGAGATAAATCAGCCGAAATAATTTCTGAATAACCAGCGTCTGCTTTTAGAGCCTTTTTGTTTTCACGCTCAACAATTGCACGGGCCCAACGCCAAGCAGCGTCTCCGCCCCAAAGCGCCCAGGCTATTCTTCCGTTGCTAGGAAAGTTATCTTCTCCGGGCTCCCAGCCTTTACCTTTTTTATCTACTTCGTGGCGAGGGAAATACTTGGCGATATGACGAACTTTTTCAATGCCAATCTGTCCACCACGGGCAAGAGTGCGAGCAGTGTTTAGACCTACAGGAGTTCCGCCACGCTTTTCTTCTTTACGCCACTCAAGTGCTTTTTTAGCCTCTGCTTTTACACCTGCTGGTATGGTGTATAAACGAGCAGACGCTAACAAAGTTTCGGTATCTTCTTTTGTAGCGGATAAGGCAGATATAGCAAGTTCTATCGTTTCAATTGGCAAAGCAACTGGCGGGTTTAGAGAGTCTATTTTTTGCTGAACTTCTTTTGTAACAGTTCCGTGCTCAACTACGGCATTAAAAACGGTGTTGATAGCAACATATCTTTCAGAGTTTCCATAGTAGGCAATACTGTTTTTATCTATACCTAAACATTTAGATAACATTACTTACCACCAACTTCATAAGTTTTTAGAATTTCTCGAACTGGAAATAGACCATCTGCATCGTCAAATTTTTTCAACAATTCATTGGCTTTTTCTGGGTCTATTTCAGCAACTGCTAGGTCTTCATAGTAGTCATAAGATACTTCACTACTCTCCCAATCGTAGTCAAGGCGAGTGTAATTACCTATAGAAGACATATAGTTCAAAGCAAAAATGTTTTTAGATGCCTCAGAAAAATAAACAAGCAAAGTTTCAAATTCAGGTAAAGTGTCTGGAATATTTACGCCAAGATATTTGGTAAGTGCTGGCTTTGACCTACCAACTATAAGTTGCTGTAAAACTTCGGTAGGAAGTTCCATCTTGTATTTAGAAAGCCAGAGACCGTCTTCTTGCTCTAAACCTCTAATTAGCCAAAACTTTCCATCACCCTCAAAAGTTATGTAAGCACCGTCGTTTTGACTGCCTAGTTTTACTACATCTATGTCAAAATACTTTATTTCGCCCTCTGGTAGAACAAAATACAAACCTTTGTATTGACCAGATGGCTCATAATAAGCCCCAATAATAGCGTGAGTTTCGCTAGGGGTTTCGGCTTCAACAGAGTCATACGCCTCAAGCACACCAGTGTCTTTATAGACAACTCCAAGTGTGTCTGAGTTGAGAGTGAACTCAGGGTTTTGTGGCATATTTATATCTCCAAAGATACTTCTACAATAAAGTTTATCTCATTATTGGTTAGGCGTGTTTGTTCCGGGTAGCGGAGCGTCTGGATTTAACGGGGTAGTTAATCCAGCATCAACTTGGTCCTGTAAAGTTACTCCAGGCGGCAGTTGCTCTCCACCAGCACTTGGATTTTCTTGAATTGTTGGGTCAACTTGTCTTACACCTAATAATTCACCAAGTCTCCGCATCATTTCTTGTCCGTAATCTTTTGCGGCTTCTTCGTTTTCGTGTTGATTAACTACGGCTGGCGGTAGCCCAGCATCTCTATCTGCTTTTCTATTCCAACCAGCACTAATCCAACTATTTCCAAAAGGTGATGGGCTAATACCAATAATTGGAGAATTGTCAGCGTCTCTACCTGGAACTCCTTCAAGACCTAAGTAAGCCTTTCCGTCTGAAGCGGACTGCCACTGAAGAATGTTGGAGGCGTTTCTCTGTGCTTTACGCTCAGCGATTGCTTGGCGAATAGCGGCTTCCGCTTCTTCTGGAGTGTCATAAGAGCCAGTGGAAATTGGGTTAGTGTTATTCATAGCATCTATACCGTTTTCGTGAACTCTAACAGCCCACTTGCCATCAGCACCCTTGATAGCAATTCCATATTCTTCGTTTTCATTATGAACTGAGAATATGTCATTTCCAAGGTTTGTTTTAGTTCCAGTATTTGCTTGCGGTTGCGTTTGTGCTTGCGGTTGCGGTGCTGGGGGGTTTCTTCTATCTAGTTCTTTTTGAATAGATAGATTTGCCTTGTTGTAAATACTGTCTTGAGATGAGTCAAAGAACTCTTCCATTGGATTTATTGTAGCAGTAGCATCTGCTTTATTTGCATAAAGTGCGCCAACCCAGTCTTCTGAATCTTCATTCCAATCAACTCTTACAACTGGTCCATCTGGGTCATTAGGATTTTCTAGATAATAACCATTGCCGTTAGCAACTCTCTTATAGCCTTGAGGTTTAGTAGCGCTTGGCGCAAGTCTGTCTCTAGGTTGAATAGGGGTTTGGTAATCTATCAACTTTCCTTTTAGGTCACGAATACCATTTACAATGTCATTTGCTTCTTGCCAAGTTCTGGCATTAGCAATAATTTTTCTAGTTTTTCTGTCATAAATATCAAACAAAGTTTGAGGACCGCCATTAGGGTCTCTTCTTGAACGAGTTTTGATATACCTATCGCCAGGTTTTACTGTATTTACTCTAGGTCTACCTTGCGGAATTTCTGGCTCCACTGCGTCTGCTGGCTCCTGAGCAGGTGGAACTGGTGTCTGAGCAGGTGGAACTGGTGGGTTGTTGGTAGGTGGGGTGTCACCGTTTCCACCGTTTGATGGTCCAGTAGGAGTTGCTGGAACTGCTGGAACTGCTGGAGCGTTATTTCTATTACCTCCCTGTGCCACATATCGTTCCCTAATATCACTATAGAAGTCACGGAATGCATTTAATGCTGCTGCTTCGGCTTCGTCTCTGCTAGCAAAGATTTTTACTTCACCAGAATTTGATGTTATTCCGTCTACTCCCCAGCCAGCAGTGTATTTTATAACATTCAAATCTGAGTCTTGTGAGATTGGGTCTCCAACAAAGAATGTAGTACTATCAGGATTTCTATTTATTTGTACTTTTACTGGGGCGAGGTTGCCATCACCGTTAGGGTCCATAATAACTTCAAAACTACGAATTGCACTAATTTCTAGAGGCTGAACTTCGTTTCTCTTGTCATTCCAAGGTAAGTCTATTTCAGGGACTCGTTGTGGCGTAGAATCAAGATTTACTTGGTTAAACCCTTGCTGGTCATCATAACTTTGCAGTATGTTTCCAAACTGAACTATTGCCTCAAACCTATTAGAGAAACCAGATACATTGCCGTTTCTAAAGTCGGTGACTATATATTGTCCGTCTGGCCCAGGTGCTTGAATAGAGGCTATCTCATTATCAGCATCATAGGCTGTAACTTCTGTACCATTGGTGAGCAGTCTTCTAGAGTTATTGACTCTACCTCTATTTACAAAGTTTCTTATAGCGGGGTCAGTATCCATAAGTTCTTGGTCAGACGGAACTTGGTTAGACGGAACCGCAGGAGCATTTTGAGCAGGAGTTTCTGGTGCTTCAAGAAGTTCTCTGTTATTTTCATTGTTGCCAGTCATGTCGTTGATAGCAATTGCTTCGGCTAGATTACGGTCACCATACTGAGCAGGGTATGGGTCTGGGTCTATATAGTTTCCGTTGTTATCCCTACGCCTTCTAGGGTCAACTACTTTCCAGTTTCCTTCTGGAGTTCTTTCAACTTTTATAAACGCTTCAGCACCGGGGTTGTCGCCACCAATTCCAAGGAATCTAGTGCGGTTTTCATCCCTAACAACTTGATACCGAGTAGGTGGATAATCGTCATCCCAAAATGTGTTGACTTTAGGAATAGTTCCGTTGATAAAACGAAGAACTCCTTGCGGTGATTGACCGTTTCTACCACGAGATAGGTCTAGCCCAGGGGCAGAAGACTCTGCTTCTTCACCGTCACCAGCAGGTGGATTGTTAGGTGGAGTTGGGACACCGCCGCCAGCATCGTCGGGTGAAGAGCCACCACTAGAATCTGAAGATTCGTTGTCATCTCTTCTAAATGGCTGGGTTATAGCGTGAAGTACAAGTCCTTCTAAAGCATCGTCTAGGTCTCTAGCAACTCTTCTAGACACTGCTTGACCGTTTTCTCGTATTTCTTGTACGATTGAAGAACCGTCTTGATATACGCGACCTACTATAAATTCTCCGTCACTAGTTAATTCAGTAAGAACTATAGGTGAACGACCACCAAGATTTGCACTATCAATTGCATCACTGCGGTCTAGAGTGTAGTTATCAGGCAGTTGGCCAGTGAACTGCCCCATTTTTTGAACGATAAGGCTTTCGGTGATTTGTTCTGGTTCACGAATTGGAGGAATACGGCGGCTTGGGGCAACTGGCCTAGGAACAACTCTCTTAGGTTGCACTGGAAGAGCGTCAATTGACGGAGACGGTGGAGTAGAACCGCTGTCTTGAACCGCTGGAATTGGGTCAGTTCCGTCGGCTCTTCTAGTAACTTCTAGACGGCGTGGGGCAGCCTGATGTGGTCTGCTGGTATCATCCCATTGAACAAATGTTTGGTCAGTGTACTCATACTGCCCACTTGGTTTAACATTTAGAGTGTATGGAACACGCCTAACTACGGTACCAGTTCTTGGTTGACCGTTAGCCATAAGTTTTGGAGTTCCATCGGCATTGTAATGAACAACCCTGTCGCCAACACGAACAATAGTTTTGTTGTCTTTAGAAACATAAGGAATAACATTCACGCCTGGATATAGACGGTTAGCCTCAAGACGGTCAATAATGTCATCCATTTGCGCTCTACTGAATAGACGCTGGTTTGGTCCAGTTACTTGGTTGATAATTTCTGGAGCAGAAATTCCTCTAGCAACAAGGGTTTGAACATACTCGATAAGAGCGTCTTTTGCTGGGTGTCCAGTTTTTTCAATTCCAGTAGTACCAATAAATCTCTTTTGTAGATTTACAAGAGTTTCTGGTAGCAATAGACCAGTTGATGGGTCAGTTACTTCTGGTTGAACATCTCCAACTTGATTGAATCCGTTTGCTGGATTTGCTGCTGTTAGAGCAGGTACAACTCGTTTTCTAAGCCTGTTCTTAAGTGCTGTTGCTGAGTGTGCTGGGGTGGTTAAGTAGGCAGCCTCACTTGGTCCAGTTGGCGCTCTGTCTGCACCTAATTCTTGTCTTCTTACATAGCCAACAAATTCGTCAGACTTTAGTTTATGGACCACTGCTTCATAGCGGAATACTCTTCCATCTGCCATACGGTGGTCTCTTTTACCGATAATTATATCGCCGTTAGGCAAAGTATAAGCGTTGGGGTAAGCGCGCCTTATTTCGTCTTGAATAAGTTCGTTTCTTCTCCGCCTTACAGCAAGACCTTGTGCTGCTGGTTGCTGAGCAGGTGCTTGTTGAGCCTGTCTTCCATAAATGCAGTCCAACACTCTGTTTCTGCCAACTTTGTAAATCTTAAGTTGACCATCGTCTCCAACCACACCAATATTTACGGTATCGTTTTCGCCAGGAACTGTAAAGACAACATCGGCATTGATGTTTCCAAGAATTCTATGTCCAACTTCAAGGTCTCCAGCACGAACCGCGTGTCTTCTGTTAGCACCGTCTCCAGCGTTCTCAAGTGAAGATTCTTGGATAGGGTTGCCAGCATTGAAAGCATCTAATTCTGCTTGGTCAGATGCTTGTATTTCTGCAATATCTCTATCTTCTCTATCTTTAAGTTGACCAATTATCCAACCAACATCACCGACAGTAGGGTTTCTCTGAGAAAGAATAGCCTTGTACATTGCTCTTTCTTCAGCAGTTGCTTGCTTGTTTTTGACCAGTCTCTTAGCCAAACGAGATTGAGCATCTGTAGTTGGATTTAGATATCCTCTTTCAACAACAAATGGAGGTTGAACATCTGGGAAGAATGTAGTATCTGTTGGGTGGTCGGTGAAGCGTCTTCTAGCGTCTTCTCTAACGCCAACTTGGTTATAAATTCTTCGACTTAGCCAGTTTTCAGCATCAGATTTATTTCTAAAGAATGCTTTTTCAGCACCAACATTGTTGTTGGTGCCAATTTTGTCTGGCATCAATGTTGCTACCCAATAGCCGTGCTCCAACGGTTTTACATGTCCTAGTAGGTTGTCAAATTCGCTGACTACCTTAACTGCTCCATCTCTGCGACGATAAATATTAAATTCGAATTCCATTTCTGGCATTCCAGGAAGAGCGGAAATAGCAGTGAATCTGGAGAATGGTTGCCAGTCATCGTCTGAGCCAGACATAGGTGGAGTTGTTCCGCCGCCACCGTTACTTGGGTTAGATGGACCGCTTCCATCGTCTCCACCGTTTGAGTCCCCGCCTGAAGGTGGTTGGTTTCCAGCAGGTGCTGGATTGGTGTTTTCCCAACGGCGAGCCTTTGAAACAAGACGCTCTCTTTCTGTAGCGTCAAGTGGAATAAAGTTGTCATCTCCTTGGTCACCGTAAGGATTTTGGCTCCAAATTGCCCATCTTCTAGATAAAGCGTATCCCTGAGTAGGGTGAGGTTGTGATATTGACATATCAAAATCAGCAATATCAGCAATTATTACTCTGTGTACTCCATCAAGTCCAGGAACAGACCTAAGAATTTCTTGTGTAGCAACAACTTTATTTTCCGCTTCTACACCAAAACGCTCATTAAGTATTTCTTGAGCGGATGGGCGTACATCAAACCTTTCATGTTCTTTATATGCTCCGCCAAACCTGTCTCGATTTGCACGACCAAAAGGAGTGTTGTCGCCATCTGGCTTTACAAGTAGATATTGATAGTTTCCGTTAGCATCTTTTCTTCTAGCAATTACTGTTGTGTATCCGTGGTTTAGAGCAGATGCTGGTCTAAGCACGCCAGAGCCGTCAATAACTATTGAATTTTCTGGATTGGTTGAATCTACTGCGTGAAGTGGTAAGTTTTCTGGAACTACCTCTCCCCTTGCGATTGCATTTGCAATATCAGGTGTAATTGCTTCAAGTGGCATAACCCAAAGACCATTTGATTGTAGTTCACCCGGTAGGCCGACAATTGGTTTTCCAGCAGGATTTATGCCGACAACAGGAACTGCTCCATTTGCCCCATTTGGCAATTCATTTGGTGTCCCACCAGGAACATTTGCAGTAGGGGGTTGGACTCTTGGAGCCTGAACCGCTGGTGCTTGTCTAGTAGGCGGTGTTTCGTTATGGTCTATTCCCAAGTAATTTAGCATTGCTAAACGCCTTGCCTTTAAACCTTGTTTTGCCAAAGCATTATCGTTTGGGTCAGTTATGTGGGCATCAACAATTCTGTCTATCTTGTCGTCAGTGTAACGAAGCAAGGTTCTTCTAGCAATGTCAAGCATTTTTTCTTTAGTAAGACCGCGCCTCATGTGGCCACTTTCAGAAGATTTGTTTACTCTTCCAGAGTTCATAAAATCGCCGCAGTAGTGAATAAATTCCTCTACGGCATCATTTCCGTCTGCAAAATTATTTATTAATTGTTGACGAATAGCGGTGAACATTCCGCCACCAACATCACAACGAACACCTCTTCTAACTCCATCTCTAACCGCAACAAAAGAGTTTCCAGTGTTTAGCACAAAATCTTGATTGCCAAGCCAGTAGTCAATAATTAAACCTTCTTGTATATCTGCAATTGCTTGCTGATTTTCTGGCTTATCAAATTCGCTATCCTTAAACAAGTCTTGACCAGGCATGTGCCCATTTCTGCGACCAGAAACTATATCTGGCTCAAACGGGTCAATAACATTTACTGCATGTGTGGTGCCAGGCGCTTTTCCAGTTCTTGCTTCAGTTGCTGGAATTCCAAGTGCTAAATGTAGAGCATGGTTCAGTGATTCAGACGCTGCTTTTCTAGCGCCCTCATCTTTTACTTTAAACTTTCTACCATCTGGTAATTCATATTTTCTAGAACCAGATTGTCCTAGACCCATACCGCCTTTATCTTCTGCACCAGTAATATCAAGCGGGGTATTTCTAACTCTTAGGAAGTCGTCAAAAACGCCATCTGCAAAAAGGCTTTTATCTTCTGGGGCTGGCGGTGGCGGTGGTGGCTCAAGTTTAACAGCCCTATTTACAAGTCTGATTCTAGGTAGTACAGACTGACCGTCGGCTCTTTGCTGATTAGTTATGCCAAATGATTCTTCAAGTCTGTATTTTAGGCTTTCAAAAGCCTCTTCTTTACTGTTAGCAAAGAAAGTACCATTTCTTAATATTGAACTTATTGCGTGTTCTTTAAAACTTGGTGAATTTGTTGAGGAAACAGTTACCCACTGTCTTACTCCAGTTCTAGTAATTTTACCAGTGATAAGAGGTTCGTCTGGCTCATTGCCAAAACTAAATTCAGCAAACACATACTGTTGATTGTCCTCGCCGTTTCTCCAAGTAGGGTGAGCACCTTTCTTAACATTGATTTTTAAAAGACCTTTAACTCCGTCAGTCATTTTTACTGGAGTATTTATTTGAATAGAAGAGTTGTCTTGGAATATGTTTTGATTTGACAAATCCGCACTAGCAGGAACTCTTTCTTGTCTGACAGAAAGATTAGGAAATACTTTCTCTCCAGGTAATCCTATATGACCAGCCAATAATTTTTTATTGGCATAGTCTTTAGCATCTTCGTAATTATCAAATACAAGTGTTTCGGTCCTAGTTACGCCACCCTCATCTGGATGATATTTGTGAGTTGTAAGTTCAAATCCACGATTAGTTTTTGCAATCTCATAAATTCTTTGTTTTCTAACTGGGTCAGAGCCTATGAAAGATTTTCTGACCAAATCAAAGGCTTCAATTTTCCCGCCATCTTCTCCTACGGAATAAGTTTCTGCGGTATAAACCGTGCCAATTGTGTTGTTTTCAATACGAGCAGTAGAAATTCTTCTAAATCTGCCAGTTCCAGCACCGTTAGAGAAAACAACAAAACTTTCAGCACCGTCTGGTCTTTGTAATGTTAAATCACCAACGGTAACTTCTGCCTCATCATTTGCTCCACCAACAATAGCAAAACCGTTACTAACTGTAGGCGCTCTTCCTTGGCCTAGCAGGTTGGTAGATGCATCTATATTTGCATCGTCTGAGATGTGGTTCTTAACATCATACAAAGCCTCTTGTAAGGTTTCATAAACACCGCTAGGTTCTCCAGAAAATTCATCTGTTTTGTTGTCGGCTCTATTTGCCACCCAAACTTCGTAGTTGCCTTCGTCATTTTTCTTGACTTTTGCTAATTTGGCAACTATTGTTCTGTTATCTTGCGGACTAGATAAATCAACTACATCCCACTCGTGTTCCCCTGTGGTGTCGTTCCTCTTTTGTCTAATGCCAGGACCGTTTAGTCTAATTTCTTCGCCACTTGAATTATAGATGGCCCACTCGCTAATTCTGGTGCCATTACCGTCTGCGTTCTCCCTGTCAGAAACGCTACTAATTCTTTTTAATTTAGGTTTTAGACTAGGTTCTTCTCTTAAAACGGTATTTATGTCATACCCTTGGTACTGTAAAGCATCTCGAATAGCATTGTTTGGAACATCTATGGTCTGTCCGTTAGGGTACCTAAGTTTTACAGCGTAATTATTCTTTGTAACTGAGTCAATAAGAGCATTTCTTAGGCCAGTTGGGTTAAAGTTTCTAGCAATAACCTTTGGGTTGTCTGATACTCCATCAATGTAATAACGAGACATTGATATTTCTGGAGTGTGATGTTGAGAAAGAATTACTTGAGTTCTTGCACCAGTTGGACCTAGATAATCATATGCTTCGTTATCCAAAGAAAGTGGTCTTAATTGGAGTGCTGTAGGAATTTCTCCAGTTTCTCCACGCCTAACTAGGTCAGACTGAAGAACTTTACTTTCTGAGTCATACTCTCCGCCAATTCTAGAAAATTCTATTGGAGCCTTTACATCTGCTATTTCATTAGTTATTTCTTCTATGATGCCTTGCAGATTTCCAAGTTCTTGTCTTTTTGCTAACAACTTTTCAGTATTTACCGAATTGCCGTTTAGTTCATCGTAAATGCCAGCAAGAATTAGTTCTGTGTCATATCCGTTATTCTCTAGTGCTTTATAGACTGCTGTTGGGTCAACGGTATTTTCTTCCCCATTAATGTCTGGAAGTTTGGCAGATTTACCTTTTTTGTTCAAAAGAGCGTCGCGCAAGGAAGCAAGCAAAATTTCTGGACCGTAAAGGTCTTTTAGTGCTTGTGGCTCTTCTGTCCAACCATCTGGTTTTGACCAGCCTCCTCTGTGTGGTCTAGCACTAAATGGTAAATCGTTTAGAACTCTATTTACATCTCTTGGCAAAACCCAATCATTAAATTTAAAGTAGCCAGCAAATGGAGATTCAATTGCTCTAATACTGTTTGGGTCAAAAGATTTTGGCCTATTGTAATTGTTGTCGCTTTGGTTCCAAAATCCAATACTAATTCCATCTCTTAGTTGCTTTAAGCGTCTAAGCAACTCTCTGTGGTCAGCATTTCTGCCAAATGCTCTATCTAATTCTGGTAGCCCAGTAATTAAACTGTCTAGGAAATCTACTGCTTCCTGTTGCTTCATTCCGTCAGCATAAGCAGTTTCCAATATTTTATATTGAACATCAAAATCAGCGGTTCGGCCTATGCTATCTCTAGACCTATCTCCAGCAAAGAAATCTCTAAAAATTGGAGGCATAGCGTCAAGTATCGCTTGTTGTTCTTCTGGAGTTTTTCTTAAGAACTCTCCGTCATAAGCCCTGACCTCATCGTTAATGCTATAACTTGTTAAGACAGATACATTACTTGAGTAACCAGAGTTGTTGGTAAATGTGAGCCTTCTTAGCCAACCGCGCCCACCGCTGTGAGCCCCGTAACCGCCCGGAGTGTCATCATCTTGTTTTGCTCCAGGGGTTGCTGGAATATACTCACCGCTAATTAATCCCATATCTTTGAGGACTTTAAAAATAGTAGCGTTTGGGCAACTCATATGAACTGCCTTGTCTGCTTGACTTCTGTCGTGCCAACGCATGTCTCTAGAAACCATCTTTGAGTATGGGTTTCCTCTAGCACTTAAGTTTGAACTATGCTTGAGCCTTCCGCCAAACATGCTTTGTACCCACCTAATTAGGTTTATGTGAGCACTTGCTAAACCTAAAGCGTGGTGTCCGTCGTTAGTAAATGCCCCACCAACACTGGCAATTCTAGGTACTGGTTTTCCATCAACAATTTCGTCATACATTTGTCCACCGTTAAATGAAATACCTCCACCATCGTTACTGTCGTTTACAATTCCGTTTTTGTCGATGCTGTGGGCGTGAGAGTGGTCTGGTGTCCACTTAACCATGTAAGGTTTTCCATTTTTAGCAATAATTATTGCTTCAAAGTACTGAACTTTTCTAATACCATTGTTGTCGGTACCATATCTAACAGTGTTTGGAAGAACTCTAACTGTTTTTAGTTTTTCTTCTGGGTTGCTAGTACTAATTGATAATTCAGTATCGGCAGCATAATTCTTATTGTTAGAAAAATTCTCGTGTATTTGATTTAAAAGTTTTGTGACTCTTTTAGCAATTTCAAATTGATATCTAAATTTTTCTTGGTCTTGGTCTAAAGCACTCTCTTTCATTGCTTTTATCATTGAGTCTCTATACTTCAAAAGATTATTTACAACTGTGCGAGAGCCAGGGAACGGGCTATTCCTATCCTCTGGGTTGGGAGTATCTTCTGTGAGTCGGTCACCAAAGTCTGGAATAATTTTGTCGCCGACATTTGCCAGTTCCCTGTCAAGAAAACTCTTAAAGTTTTCTCCGCTTGGGGTGGACAAATTGTCGTCGGAAGGAGCATAATTTACTACTAAATCTGGCTGAGGGCTAACACGCGGCAAATCTGGAGTAGCAGACGGTGATGTAATTTTAGAAGTGGCTTGCGGAACTGCTGGGGCTTGTGGTCTAGGCTCTCTAACATCCTTACCACCAACGGTTATCCTGCGAATTCCAGCGTAGTCGTTCCACTCGTTAGCAATCGTTAATGCTTGTTCGTGGTCTATGTCAAGTTGAACTACTTTTAGACCCTTAAGGGCAAGTTTGTCGCCTCTTTTTTGGGCTAGCCAAGCAGCAGCCCAGCGGTGATGTCCGTCAAGAACATAACCATCTCTTGATATAACAATTGGGTTTTCGTGTGGGTTAAATTTATTGAATAACTCAATGTCTTTCCAAGACTCAGCAATCTTGGCAATATCGCCCATGTCCATTTCCATTTGAACAGGGTGTAATTGGTCTGGCATCATTCTTGTGTATCGGTGACCAACACCAATTCTTGCCATGTCTCGTAAAAATAGAGGCAGGTTTTTTTCATCAAGTTGTGGCATATTGATACGCTCAGCACCGAGGTTGTCGTTGCTAAAAGCATCTTCTCCAGAAATTCTTAGGTTGGTTATGTCAACCGCAAGATTCCTAAACTTACGGTGAAGTTCAACCATATCTTCTGGTGATAACGGAGAGCCGGGCTCTATTTTCCCATCTACCCAAGCCTTTAGTTCATCAATATTTTCCTCGTTCATAAATCTAAGATTTATGGCACGCTTAATTCTGTATTCTTGCCACTCTGGTAGGGACTCAAGTAAGTTTGCTATGTGTCTAAGTCTTGGGTCATCTGGATTTGACGCATATAGTGGGTTTTCGTCTCTACCTAAGTACTTCTGCTGACTAAGCGCATAATCACAGGCTGCTATTGCTTTGTCTAAATCTGCTTCAGCAAAACCACCGTTATATAATTCTTCGTAAATTTCTTGAGGAGTCTTTAAATTTTTACGGACTTCTTCTCGTCTTACTCTGGCTTTGTTCCAAAAACCCTCTTCTGGGTCATGCTCTGGAAGTTTTTCTGGAATTGGACTAGATTCTGGTTTAAGACTAGGCTTAAACTCAATTAAGTTTCCATTTCCATCAATAATTTTGTCGTTTTCGCCTTTTTCCCCTTCGCGAATATAAATTCTTTTATTTTCTGGAGTTTTATCGGCTTCAGTTAGTCTTTCATCTGGAATACGCTTACCGTCTTTTTCATACCAAACATCATTGCTTTGGCGTTTTTCATCCCACTGGCTTGTGTCTGGAACTGGGAACTTTTCGGCTGGCTTAGCCTTTTTGCTAGGCTTTTTTACATCTGGTTTTGCTGGCTCTTCGTCTTTATCAATCCTGTTGCCTTTTTCATCAACAATGTTGTAGGACTTGTGCTTAGGTGCTCTTAGACGAGCCTTTTCAATAACTCTTTTTTCTGGCTTTGATACTTCGCCACGAGCCATACTAAGTTCAAAATCGGTAGGCTTGTTGCCTTTCCACATTTGGTCAATAAACTCAATGTCTCTGTCAAGAATTTCGCCAACGCGGTTTCCGTTAACATCTAGATTTACGCCAACATCTTTAAGTGCTTCTTTGCTTAGAAGTGCCTTAGCAACCGTAGCAACTCGGGAAGGGACTTCGTAGATACCCGGTCTTCTGGCCTCTGTGACATAGACCCGCATATAGTCTGGGCGTTCAGCGGGACCGACATAACGACCAACAAATTTTTCAATAGTTCCGTTTCCTAAACGGCCAGGGAACGAAATACCGCCACCCATTTCGGCCCAACGACCATAACGGTCACGCCTTTGAAGTGCTACACGAGCACGACGAGCAAGGGTGGAGTTTCCGCCAGATGTCCAGCGATTACCTGCCGCTACTAAACCTTCTTGGGTTTCGTCACATTCAAACTCTATACCGAAAGAGTTATAGTAGGTCATTAAAAACTTCTCCTGATTGGTTATAGAGGAGCGGATATTCTATAAAAAGTATAGCAGCGCGTCTGATAACCTATTTATTAGGTTTGTTCTATTCTACAATAAATTAAAAAGTCTTATATTTTTCAGGGATTTCTGGAACTAAATCACCCTCAAATTTGACCATTACAAAATTCTCTTCTATAAACATTCTGAAGAATAGCGGGTCGTCGCTTTTCACTTCCATGTCTGCCAGAAATTTATCAAATCTGTAAGTTTTTGTGCCTTTATCTAGTAGCAACATACGCCAATCAAGCCAAGCGCGGAGAGCCAAACACTTGTCGTTATCTAGAAACTCTGGCTTTATGTCTAAATAAAAATAATAATTTAGATAACTTCCATCTGGAAAAGTGACTTTCATTTAGACACCTTTTGGCTTTATGTGCCCAGACTTGATTAGTTCGTTTAGCAGTTCGGCTGGCATAGCCTTGGCTGCTGGCAATTTCAAAAAGTCTTCAATGCTGGTTCCACCTAGAGACCTTAGAAACTCTTCTGGCTCAGTCGGTAAATCCCAAGAAAGCGACTTTATCCAGTCGGCGTTTTCGTTGTCGGTTTCAGACCAGATTACTTCTTCATTTTCGTTTTCTGCCATTATGGTATTCCTTGCTTTTGTTTTGCTAATTCATTCATTAATAAAGATAATACTATACCCACTGGCAAGGCACCAGCATTAAAAATCGGACCATCTGGTATAGTAAAGTATTTAGGTGTTCCGTCTGCGTTAAAACCTACTCTAAGTTTATCTCCAGGACTAACAAGATTTCCTGGATACATAATGGTCGGGTCCCCCGAAAACATGGCTTGAGTTAGAGTTGAGAAAAACTCTCCATGAAGAAACGGATTTAGCCCGCGAACTCCACCAACTTTTTTAGAACCTTTTTGATGTTGCGTAGAGTAAGGAGTGGAAATTTCAGGAGCAAAAACCGACACTTCTTCGTTGCTTAATAATGCAAGCAAACTTGCTGGTGTAAGATTAGTTATTTCACTGCTCAAAACCGTGTCTCCAAGATTTCCGTTTACAAGATTTTGAATTAGATTTCCGTTAGCATCCCTTTGGGTTATAAAACGAGCCAAAACAGCCCACTCCGCTGGCTTAAGTTCTGGAAATAATGCTTGTATCATCATATGAGTCAGTTCATGTGCCGCAACGCTCACTGCCCTTTTCCTACCACTACCCGGTATCGGTCTGCCACTTGAATCATCTTCATCTGGCCCATCTAGACCAAGTGACATAAACGCATCTTGCGGCGAAAGATTGCCCGATAAACTATAGGTACTCCTATCTTTAGGCAGGTAACTAAAATTTCCTCTATCTGTGGCAAAAAATATAACATCATTACTTGCTATAAAGTTTTTTACTAGCAAAGCAATCGGGTAAGGTAAGGTTTGTATTGCTTCAGTCAAAATAGAAGCATACCCTCTAGCATCTGTTAAATCACCAGTAGCCCGAATTGAAGGATTAGGAACAAAAACGGGGTTACGATTCGCATCATGACCAAGGGAACCTTTTCCAACATAGTTTATTTCTCTTGGTTCTATAGTGACACTATGGCCAAAAACAATTCCTAACTCTTCTAATTTTGGTTTAATTATTTCATCATGCACCTTTTTAGAAAAATCTGTTATTGCTTTTTTGTAATTCTTTTTATTATCTTCATAAATTTCTAATTTATTAAACAAATTCCTAGCAAGTTGGTTATAATCAGGTATTGGATTATTGCCAATAATTTCGGACAATTCCGCTTCCCAAGCCGCAGAGTTCGGGTTATTAGTAACATTTAAATTATGCGCGGCATCAAAAAATGATTCCCATGTTTGAGTAAAGTAAGTTCCTAACATCATTTTTGCAATAACTTTTTTTACTTCTGCGTCTCTTTGAGCAGAGTCTGGCATTTTTGCAATTTCAATTAAGTGAGAGTTGGCGGCTGTTAATAATGCCAATGTTTTTGTGAGGGCTTCGTCTTTCGATATATTTGGATATCTCTTTTTTACAGCCCACTGAGCAAAAGCACCAAAATCACTATTCCAAACCAAATCTGGGGCGTTAGGGTCTTTTAAAAAATATTTGTCATTGATATAACTTAAAGCCGTATCTATAATACTTTGTCGCACAGGACTGTTATTAGCCCCAAAATTATTTAGAATTGCTGAGTTTTCTAACTGCTGGGCTGCTCTTTCTAGTGTTCTTAATCCTAATTCTGCTTCATCTCTAGACGCTTTTACTTGCTTCTTTTGAGCATTTAAATCTTTAATTGTTTCAGCAAATTTTTCATTTACTTGATTTTCAATATCATCAGAAGCAGCAGAACCCAATGCTTCCATTGTTGAAACTAAATCTTTCCAAACTTGATTAGGCTCTAAAATTTGAATTGAGTTTGGTTTTTCTGGGTCGTCACCGCCAGGCACATTAAAAATTTCTTGAGTAATGTCTGTAGAGCCCAAAATATTTAACGGCTGATTAGGGTCAAGTAAATCTTGTGGAGACGACGGTAGCATTTGAGCAATTTCTGGAATTTTTTGTGCTAACTCTTCTTTTTGCTCCTCCATCCTTTCTTTAAGAATTTCTTTTTCTTTTTCTTGCTTTTCTTTAAGTTCTCCTTGTATCTTTTTTTGTGCTTCCGCTAATTTTTGTCTTCTTTCAACTTCTTTAGCAAGACCAGCGCCTTTATTTTTGTTTTTAGGGGCGTAATTTACTACTAATCTATTATCTGGTTCTATCGGAGCGTCGTTGCCTAATATAAATCCTTCAGGAGTTTCTAATGCGCCAAGGTCCTCTGGTTGTGGCATTATTTGTTCTACTACTTGACCGTCTTTTTTGATTAAGCCACTTTTATTTGATTCAATTTCTTCTTTTGTTTTTGGCTCTACATCAAACTCAAGGTAAGTAACTCCGTCTTTTTCGGTTTTACTTACTAATTTCATTTTTACATCTGGGCGCAAAAGAACTGCTTGCACCATAGCGTCTTCTCTATCTCTTCCAGCATCAATATCGCTAAAGTTTTCACTTTCGTCTGCTTGATTTTTTGTATATAAAGCATTCATACCTTTAGGGCAGTTCAATCTAAGAACCACTGGTTTTTTGCCTTTGTTGAAATAATAGGTTTTATCTAATTGGTCGCCGTTCCTGCGAAGCAATTGTTTGTTAGGCACATCAGATAACAAACTCAGTTCCTGTATATTGTCAAAATAAATTGAGTCTCCCACTTCGGCAGCGTCAACTATATTTTCTGGTAGCCACTCGCCTCTGTGAAGTTGAGTATTTTCTTTTAAAGTTGATTGAGATATTAGTGGAGAAATTCTAGAAACAAATTCAGGTTTCATACTCTTGTTATAGACATAACTACCTCTTGTGCTGGCTAGTACCTGTCTTGATGTCTCACTTGCGCCCCAGTCGCCTATGGCATATAACGATTCTTTTCTGACATTTTTTAGTCCTTGCCAAATATCTCCCGGACTTGTAATTTCTGTCCTTGACGGCGGATTTGGTATAACTCCGCCAACAGATAATTCAAACTTGCTTTCAATAAATTTCTTATCAAAATCTCTCAGAGCGTTTATGGAATCAGCCAAGTCTTGAACTAAATTAAAATACTTTCTTCCTAGTTCGTCTATAAGACGAGGATTAGGCACTAATCTGCCATTTTCATCCATATCGTACTTATACGGTAGTGGTCGGTAGGCACCTCCGTTAGCCCTCCTCGCCGCGCGCTCTTTGTCTAAAATCTCTTTTCTGGCTCTGTCTAACTTATTTTCTGCTTCTTCATATTTTTTAAATAATTGTTCGCGCTTTTTTAAATCTTTTCCGTATTTTTTAGGTTCTGGGACATCTGAACTTACTAATTTTTGAGGACCAGTTAGATTTAGTGGGGCATAACTTACTATAAAACCTTCTGCTGGAGAGTCAAGTGGCGCTTTTTCAGCATTAGCCTCTAATTTTTCGGCAAAAAATGGTTCCACATTTTCGTATGTTTCTGGCTGGTCATTTTTAGATTCAGGCTTGTTTTCGTCAATGCTATAAACTTTTTCTTGTTCCAACTCAATTACTTGAATTTCTTTTGGTTCGCTCAACATCCAAACTGAAATTGGAATGGAGTATTTGCTTCTATTTCTGTCGTTAGTAAATTTCAACGTATCGGTGTTGAAGCGTGATAAATCGTCTTTTGGATTTTTTATCAATGCTTCTCGTATTTCATTTAGCAAATCTTCTGGTACTTGCCCACGAAGAATTGGTATACCCTCTGCTGGGCGGTCTTCAGTGTCAAAAATATTTACATAATCTCTTGACCAAACTGGAGTAAGAACGGTTTGGTTGCCGACTACTCTAAACTTTCCGTTTACTACAGTTTCGTAATCGTGCGGGTAGAATGAGTTAGTTTTAGAGAGAGACACTCCATTAGCACCTTCTCTAATTTTTAGAATTATAGGACCCCTATCTGTGCCCCTATTAGTTGCGTACCAAGTGGCAACTCCGGGTGAGCGCGTGGCAGAAGCAAGTGGCATATCAACCGTATCGCCCTCTCTAACGCTTCTTAGTCTTTCTAATTCTGGAGTAGAAGCGTTTTCGCCATATCCGTTTGCCAACCCACGATATAGTGGCGGTTGAGGGCGACTATTTGCAATAGCATTGACCATTCCCTTTATGGCTTTTTCGCCCGGAGCACCCCAGCCTCTTTGGAGCATAAAGTGGCTTCCCTTGCCCTTATCAAACTCAGTTTCTGGAACTGGTAGTCCAATTAAACGACAAGCCTGTTGACGCATGTAGTCAATGAATTGATTTCCGTCAGGACCTCTCTCCCACGCCCACCAAGTGTTTCGTGTCATTCCGCCAGCATTTTTTGGAGAATTAGGTATCTCGTCTGTGGGGTCAAACGAGGTTATGTCAGCAACTGCGTCTCTTTCTGGCCGAATAAGTCTTTCAGGAGCATAGTTAACCCATTCGCCAAGTCTAAATCCACTTTCAGCAATTTGGTCTAGCGGACTTTCAACATCGCTATCAAATACAACTTGATAATTGGCTGCCCTGTTTTCAAAGTTAAAAGCATCACTTATTCCTCCTAATGGGCTCATATCTCTTTGACTAGAGACATCTATGCCTTTAGTGTTTCCACCAAGAACAACAAATTCTCTTTCATCTAAGCAACCAAAACCAGTGCCAGGGAAACAGAATATATCTTTTACATCAAACTCTTTGCGGAACAACCTACTTTGTTCGTAGCGGTTGGCAAAAATTGTTCCAATTCTTCTGCTTGTAGTCCAAGCCGATAACGGTCTAAGGCCCAAAGTTGCGGTAAATTTTCCACCGTTAGGAAAAGTAGACTCTACAATTTCGTGGTTACTAAATTTCTTTACTCCACGGAACAAAGTAAGTTTTTTTATTCCCTTACGCTTGAAATATTCTTGAGTAAGGTCGTATTGAGCCCTTAGAAACTTTCTAATTAAGTTTTCGCTAGTTTCTAAAATTTTATCTACTTTTACTTGTTTCTCTGGGCTAATTTCCCAATCAGCCGCCTTTTCAATTCCAAATTCTTTTTTGGCTAATTCTTGAATTGCTAAAGATAAAGGCTCGTCGCCGTTTGAAGTAAAAGCCCAAGAACTAATAAGTGCTCTTACAACTCCATATTGACTGCTCTCTTCATCATTAGGAAAGTTGACGACTATGCCCAAGTCTTTGAAAAGATTTGCTGTTTCTGCCCACTCCGATGCTTCAACAGAAGACATTTTATTTTCAAGGTTTTGTGCCACACCCTTTTTCAAAGCCCTTGCTAGTTCTACGGTCCCCTCGCCCATAGGACCAGTTCCTATTTGACCAGTGCGAATTGCCTCTCTGTCGTGGAATTCCAATGAATTTTTTAGAGTAAGTGGCATCTCCCTTTTGTGGAAAGTGGAGTCTTCGGCAATTGATACCCAAATTGCTTCTGTTGGGTGGTGTCGCGCAATTTCATTTCTTTCTGCGTCGTTTAGTAGTCTAGAGTCACGGCGCGAAGGAGCGTAATTTACTTCTAATCCCAAGTCTGGAAGTAAGTTTGGAAGAGATTCGTAAGTAATGGCTTGTGGCTCTGGAGATGGGTATTTGACTGGACTACCTTCTCCACGAGTGTTTAGAACACTGTAGGTTCCTATATCAACGCTATCTACAACTCCACCTAGAACTACCATTTCTTTTTCTTCATAACAACCATTACCAAAGCCTGGCATAGAAAATATGTTTTTTACATCAAATTCTTTACGGAATACTCTTCCGTCTTCTCCCCTAGCAAACCCAATTGCTACCCCCTCTGAAGTCGACCAAGATGATAAAGGTCTTAGTCTTACTGCTCCTGAAATGCCATTTTCTGTTGAGGAAGTGGTCTTTGGCATATCGTGAGCCTTGAAGTTTTTGACTCCACGATAGAGAGTTATTTTAGATATACCCTTTTTCTTGAAATATTCTTGAGTGAGGTCATACTGGGCTTGTAAAAATCTTCCAATCAAGTTTCTGTTTTTGTCAGCAACATCTTTAACCTGTATCTCCATACCGATTCCGTTATTCCATTCGGCTGAACCTCTAATGCCAAACTGTCTTCTAGCCACTTCTTGAATAGCAAGAGACGAAACATGCGAACCGTTGGATGTGGATGCCCATCGACTAACTAGGCTTGAAACGGCGGTATACCTAACAGCATCTAAAAATTCTCTATTATCACTGTCTGGAAGAATAAGATTTTTGAAAAGAGTAAATCCGCCTAATCGACCATTTTCATTATAGGCATCAAGAATTAGTCGTGCTTCTTCAAGAGTTACCTCTTTAGTAGAATTAATTTTGTCAACGAGTTCCTTCTGTTCTCTATAAAAATCATTATTTGTCGTAGCCCATCTCAAGACATTAGCAAATTCTGCTCTAAGGTTTACACCAACTTCTTTTCTTGCATCTAGACTATAAAAAATTACTTCTTGAAGTTTTTTAGGCTCAGACCAGTCCATGTGTTTAGATAGTCCAGAGAACACCCCCAAATCATCTAATACTCTTACAAACTCTTTGTCGTCAACATCCTTGAGTTTTTCTGCTAGAGATTTAGCAACATTTGCTTTTAGCCTTTTAGCCAAGTGTTTTTCTGGGTCATTGTTTTGATTTATAGCAATAGCCTCGTCAATTATGCCGTTTAGACTTACTCCCAGTACATCTTTAGAAAGTCTTAGCCAAATTGCTAGTTGTGGGTCAGTTACTCTTTCTGAGTCTGGTCTTGTGGTGGGGAGAGGCGCGTAATTAACTTCGAATGGGCCTCCTTCGCCCAAGCCATCTGCTCCTCCTCCGTCATCTGGGAGAAGTTCTCCGGGACTTTCACTAGATTCAGGTCGTGGCCCTTTGACGAGTCCTTGGAGTCTGACATCTATTTGCTCCTTTGTTTGAGGTTCGATATCCACATCAATGTATGTTGTGTCATCTAACTTAGTTTTTCTAATTATAGTCATTTTTGTATTGCGACGCATAATTACTTCATCGTCGCCAACATGTATAGCATTCATACCCTGCGGAGCAAGAATTCTAAAAACAACTCTTTCTTTGCCTTGACTTTTTTCGGCTCTAAAATCTAAATAACTTGTTGCGGTGTCTACATCTAGTCCAGAAGACTGGAAACCTCTGTCAAAGTAAGAGTCCTGAATTTCTATTTGACTTACCAACTCAGGGTCTAGCCAAGCCCCCCTATACAGCACGGTGTTTTGTTTTAATTTAGATTTATTTACAAGCCTATCCACGCTTTTTACTTTAGAACTAGCAACCTGACCTTCTCGGAGACCAGCGTTCATCTTTAGAGTTGCTTCATCGTCGCCGACATACCTATCTCTAATGTCTAATAAACCTTGATTAACAGCAAGTCCGTTGTTTTTCCCGCCCGGGTCCATACCGTCAGCCATTTCAAAAACTGAACGAATGTAATTTTGGAATACAGAATTTCTATTTTTTTCAGCGTCGTCTCTGCGTTTTAGGTGTTCATAAATTTCTGGACTTACTTTTGCTACTTCTGGATTTGGAGAACCGTCGTCTTTAAAAAATCCTATTCCAGTATCACGCTCAAAGTTTTGCCAAACTGCATAATTATCTCTAAACCACTTATTTTCTTCATCTGTAATCCTGTCGGATTCTTCCCTAACTCTTTTATCTTCTTCTTTATCTAGAACTGGAGTATTTCGTATTGTTTCTCTTCTACGCTTTTCAACTTCAATGTAATAACTCTTGCCCTCTGAGGCACCAAAAATAGCAATTTCGCCTCGTTTTTCTCCAGCGTCAAATGCATCATCAAAATCTTTTATCCACTCACTGACATCTAGAAAGACCATTTCTTTCTTGTCAATTACATTTCCATTTTCGTCTTTCACCTCAACCATGTCTGTCCAAGTTCCAAGATAAAAACCTTTTTCCATAAGTTTTTCTTGGTTTTTTAAAGCATAAGCACGAAGAATTTTTGGCCCCTCGATTGGGTCCATAAAGTCTTCTGGAGTAACTAACTGCTCACGCTTTTTTACGCTTCCATCTGGTTGCACAACATCAGCCTCGTGAGCAACTAAATATCCTTGGTCTGGATTACTTCCATCAACAAAATCAACCGAGTTTCCGCCCCACTGCAATGTGTTGGCAATTATTTCTTCGTAGAAATCTTGTCCTTGTTCTAGGTCTTTTGGAATTTCAGTATCACGCTCAATGTCTTCGGTATCTTGGTAGTAGCCAAGTATCTCTCTTTTACCGTCGCTTCTTACTCTTTCAAGTCTCCATAAATTGCTTACATCGCCATCCCAGTCTTTAGCACCGTCAAAAGTTTCAATTGGCTTCCCACTTTCAAGAACTTGCTTTCTAACATTTTTGGCTTGCTCTTGCTTTTTAGGAGCCATAGATACAGCAATAAATCGGCCACTAGGGTCTGTATAAGAATCGTTTCCCATAGCGACATCTCTGCCCCCAGCGTAGTATCCGTAAGGATTATAATCCGCTGGTATGTAGCCTCTTTCTTGCTTTTTCCAGCCTTTTATAAATCCTTGCTCTTGTGGTTCATCTAATTCGGCTTTCTTTTTGCTAGGAGAAAGTTTCTTATCATAGCGAGCAATCAACGCCTGAGCGTCACCCCACCCCTGAGCCACGGCAAATGGCTTATCAACTACCGTTCCGTCAGCGGAACCTTGGGCAATGTGATAAACGGGTAGGTCTGGATTTATGCTTTTATCAGAATTAGCACCACGAGTACGAGTGATGCTACTCTCTTTTGGTGCTGAGGCAAGGTTAGGATAGCGAGTTGCTATCCAACCATCAGCGGAACGGAAAACATCAACGCCGTTTTCGCTAGAAACTTTTTCCCAACCAGTTGGAGCATCTTTTAGTTGTAAAGTGCTTGGGTCCACAATTAAATTTTTAGCAACGCTCTTTGAGCGTGGCTCTGGCAACCCTAAACTGTCTGGAAGAATTGCTTTTATCGCTTCTACTTGTGAAGCGGGAACGCTAATAACTTTTCCAAAGTAAGGGCTACCTGGAACGCCCTCTAGGTCAAACGAATCTGTTTTTGCGTCGTATCCAGCAAATCTGAACAAAGAAGATACTGCGTCAAATAATTTTCCGAGCCATACTCTGGCTCCACCGCCCATCCAAGCAAAGCGACCTCTTCTGTCGCGGCGCTGAGCCCTAGCCCTGGCGCTTCGTGCTAAAAAAGAGTTCCCCCCAGCGTAAGGGTTTCCAGCGGCGGTCAAGCCGAGGATGATATCCCTTGGTACTTGGGTAGCGTTAGTTGCTTCCAACTTTGCTATTAGATACTCACGCTCTACGCTCTCTTCTGGTGTAACAAAAGCAGTAGCGACTAATGGGCGGAACTCTTCGGCAATTCTAGGGTCTGCCGACATCCACTCAGCACGGGCTTGAGCCAACTCTTCCTCAGAAAAGTCGTTTGGTCTGGTTGATAGGGGGTGTCCTACTGGAAGTAGGTCTCTGTGTTCTCCAGCAATCTTTGGCTGTGCGCCAGTAGTTGCCATATTCACAAAGTCTGATAATTCTCTCATTGCGGTAAACGCTCTTTGAGAGGGGTTGTTGAAATTGGTGACTGTTCTGTTGAGACTTCGCTCTAGAACTTCAAGCATTTCAAATCTTCCAACTCTACGGCTAGGAAGAGTTTTGCTGTTTGCTGACGCTACTAAAGCAGTACCTTCGATGACAACATTTGTTTTATCTTTCTTCACATAAACAGATGGAAGAGCAGGTCTGTCGGCACCTTCAATGATTTTATTTATTTCATCAACAGGGTCAAAGTTTTCGTATTCACTCATTACTTGAACTCGATTCTGGTTATGACGGTTGAGTCAGCACCAATAGTGGTGCCTATTTGCCAAACCCACTTAGCGTGTTGGTCAATACGCTCTGCTAGGAAGTTGGCAATTCCTTGTTCATTACAAGCGTTGGCAATATCAAACGCTTTTGTTAAACACTCTTTAAGGTGGCAATTTATTTCGTATAGATTGCTACTCATTTCAATCGGGTCGCCTGAAACTGGATTTACGCTAACGCAAGTTAGAGAAGCAAAGTCTTCTAAAGTAAATGGAGCGTCAAACCCAAGTTTGCGAATATTCTCGGCTAACGGGTCAATTGCTGAATCAGCGTCTTCATAAAGTGTTGCGAAGAAGTCGTGAAACTGAGTGAACTCAGGACCTTTCACATTCCAGTGATAGCCGTGAGCAATGAACTTGTATGTAACCGTATCGGCTAAACATACTGCTAGATGTTCTGCTAATTTCTGATGCATTTTTCTTTCTTACTGAGTAGGTTCGGCTAGGCCTGGCGGAGTAGCGTCTGACGGAGCGATAGGCTGTGGCGGTGCGACTTCTTCTGTCGGTGGAACTGGAGCACTTTCTTCGGTTACTCCTGGCTCTGCTAATCCAGGTGGTGCTTCTTCTGGAGCGGGTGGTGCTTCTCCACCTTCAGGTGGCGGACCGCCCTGAAGCATTTGGTCTAGACCCGGAACTGCTGGAGTTGGCTGTGCTGCCTGTGCTGAAGCACGGATTTTCTCCATAACATCTGGAGCAACAACACCAAGCATTGCTTCAGTAAGTTCTGGAGTAATCATTCCCTTTTCAACAAGCAAACGCAACGCAACTTCGGTTGGGCTTGGTGCCTCTGCTTCGGAGAAACCGTGTGCTCTACGCCAAGTCTCAAACGAAACTGCCATCTTCTCAAAACCGCTGTCCGCATCTGCGGCACGGTCATTGCGAGTAGCAACCTGTGATGGGTCATACCAAACAACAATGCGTTCTACTTCTGGCTCGGTAAATCCGTTAGCAAGTAGGTATGGGCGTAGATAGACAACTGTAAGAGCGTCGGCGATAAGCAACATCAGTGGCTCAATGTGAGCCTTGTACAAAGCCTCGTCAATTTGAAGTGCGTTTGAATACTTCACATTTGCTAGACCAGTAACGATGTCTTTTGGAACATCTAGACCCTGAAGAATTCTTTCAAGAACACGGTCAGCACGCTGAGCAAGAGCAGGGTCAAATGAACGCTCAAACTTGAACTGCTTGATTTTATCTCCAAGTTCAGCAGGTCCACGAATAATCAACGGAACAACGGCAGACGCTGAATCTTCATCCTTGATAGGAGTTGTCATAGCATCCATAAGTTGGTCTTCAAATTCGTCTTCCAACTCCTCTGGAGTAGGGCCGTCGTAGATACCATCGGCATCTGTGTATGGGAAATCTGGGTCTGGGTTAGCAGCAACCGAAAGACCGTCAGGCAGATAGAGCGCACCAGCGTTCAGACGGGAACGCGCCGTTGCACGGAATGTGCGGTTCAAAAGTAGAAGTTCAGCACACAAGTCTAAAATTCCACGCATTGATGAATCGGCTTCTTCGGAAAAGCGTGGGTGTGCTTTCCAAATACGACCAATGAACGCACCTTTCGGCAAAACATAAACGCCCTTTTGAGTTCCACCACCAGCGGTCTTTAGTTCTCGTCTAGGACTGATAACAACATTTGCTCTGCTATCAACTGTGATTTCATCAACGGAACGAATATCCCAAGACTCTGGAGTTCCATCTGAAGGGCGTTGAGGAATTTGACTTAGGTAGCACTCACCAGTTACTTGGAGATTTAGTGCTGCGTCTTTTAGCAGACCAGCCTGACCGCCATACGCTGAATCAAGTCTTGCTAGAGCACGCTCAGCGGCAGCGACAATACGCTGGTCAAAGGCTTCAACATTTCTAATTGGACTTGGGCTTTCAGCGGGATTAGAAACTACTGCTGGATAAAGACGAATACGAGAAACAACGCTAGCAACAAGATTGAAAGCGTATTTGATTTCACCAATTGCGTCGTAGTATTCCCACGCTTCTGATTGCCAAGCAGACGACGCTGCTGCCCTACGATTTTTGAATTGCTCGGCTTCGGACTTGTCGCCAATTTTTAGTTGAGCAGCCGCAGCGGTCAATGCTCTAGGTGCGTTGTAAGGGGCAGACGGGGCAGCGTTAGGAACTGGTTTTAGAAAAACAGAGTTAGCAGGGAGAGTATTCGCTACTGGATTAGAAGCACGAATACCACGCTGTGGAGTATTTGTTGCGGGTGATTTATCACGCCTGAAAACGCCCAAGTTGTGTTCTCCTTTAGTCGTCTAGACGCTTGGAAATGAGTGCGGCAACTGCTGATAATGCAAAAGGTAGAGCAACGATAGCAGTTGCCACAGGAACTATTGTATAGCAAATTGCGAAAGCCGATGAAATCCAAATGCTCAAACACCAATAACAAGTAATCAAATAACCTAGCCAAGTATGTGGTGGAAACTTTTTCCAAATCGCTTCTCGCAAACGCTCAAAGATTTGGTCTTCAATAATTAGTCTGCTAATTCTGAAAACGGCAAGGGCAATAAGAATAAAAGTAAATGGGTCAATAAACATTAGAACTGGTCCTTTACGGAGTGAAGTGTGCGATACGGATTCCAACTCTTGAGCCTAGACCCGCATCCACAGTTGCTGTCTTTTTGAAACGCTATGAGTTTTCCGCTTATGGTTTTTGCTCTGGACACCTGCTCTTGTTTGTCCGCTTTGTAAAATTCTGATAAACGCTCTTGGAAAATAATTTGAGCACCTGTTGGTGAATCTTGAGCGACCCAAATCGTTAGACCTTTTTCATCTTCAATAATTACTATACGAGTAATGTCTCGGTAAAAAACGCCCTTTGGATTTCCCTGAGCCTCAATTGAAAACACATCGTCTGAATAATCGGTTGGAGCAACGCTTAGGTGAGACGGAAAGATGTCGTGAATTATTTTCATTACTTACCCAATCTACGAGCAATGGCTCGGTTTGTAATTCCCGCTGCTCTCGCAATCTCGGCAATCTTGACATTGTTATTGTATAACTCCCGAACTATTGCCGTCATCTCTTCGTTTGCTATTGCAAAGGGCGTTGATGAATTCATACCACTTCTATAATAACGAGCAAGGGGGGCTAGTTCTCGCAAACGCTTCTGTGTTTCTTGTGTAATACCGGGGGACTTAGGGCGTTTGAGTTGATAGCCTTTTACGGGTTTTGGCATAGGAGCGTCGGCGAACCCGCCCCAAGGAGATGGAACTGGTTTGTTTGTGGCAAAGGCTGGGTTAGCCTGTGTTGTCCAATACTGAACAGTGGAGCGTTGTTGCGTTGGCGTAAACGCATTTCCTATTGCTTGTAGCGACCAACCCGCATCAAAAAGTTGCTTGGCTCGGTAGTACTTTGCTTTTTTCGTAAGGGCGTTGATGAAATCAACTTCGTCTTGGCCGAGTTGATAGTTTCTAGCGTATTCTCTGTCTTTACTCATAATGTATTGAGTTTAGCACTGTGTATTGGAAGCGATTTTTTTGGAAAATCCGGGAGCGGCCCTTATGCGATAAAAACTTATTACTGACGGAGAAAAAAGATACATTAGTGTTTTTTGCCTTTGGTGGGTGAGATGGCTACGGTTACTGGCGAGCACATCGAAATTTGTTTCGAGAAGCGGCCAAAAATGCCGAAAAAAATGCCGTTTTTATGCCGATTTTAGCGACCAAACAGCCTATTTATGACTTATTTATGACTTATTTGACATATGTGAGCACTTGTGATGACTTATTTGTTCTTAGAAGAAGCAATGTAAGACTTATCTAGGACTTATCTAGGCTCTACATAGCCTATCTAAGACTTATTAGTAGGCTAAGAAAAGCCTATGAGTAGGCTATCTTAGGCACTTAGGTTAGCCTGACCTAACTAAATGCCTCAAAACAGGGCTTAGATGGTGGGAGTTGGCATACCGACCTGCCGACAAGCCCAGACGAGCAGTACAAATACAATTCATAAGAACTGGCTGACCGCATTATCATTCGGGAGCAAGTACGGAGAAAAGCGGGCTTGCTATACCAGTTATTACATAAGATGCTATGTTTCTAAGGACACACGGGCTCAGATGGGGCAAAAAGAAAAGGAAAATCTGGTAACCCAGGGGAGAAACCCTATGTTGTTTGTGTGTGTGTCGGTGTGTGAGCAGCCGTGTATCTGGGGCGGACTGGGCGACACCCGTGTATATGCGACTAAGTAAATAACTGGGAACGGCAAGGAAATCTGGGAATAAATAGCCTATCCGTATGGTTATAGATAGAGTAGTGATAGAAAGTAATCTATCTAAACCACTTGACAAATAGTTATCTGTTTGTAATAATAGTGGTATCACTTATAAACAAACGAAAGGAGTGATTACAAATGACACTACCAACAAGAAATAATCTGTCTGACTTTGAGCGACCACGGCACAATGATTTGCCTAAATCTCTATGGACTGAAACTTTGCCTGACCTATGGCAAGGTGGAACACTTGATGCTTATGGCAATGAAGACTGGTTTGAGCAAGTAGATGTTATCGGCAAAGAGATTAGCAAGAAACACTTTGATTGCGTCTATACACTTTACGCAAGTGCTGACCCAGTTGATTGGTTCGTCAAGGAACTTAGGTTCGGCTTCTATGATAGTTCGCTAACTGACTTTGACCCAGTAGAAAATCTATTGGACATAGTTAAGATGGCTCATAAAGATTGGAAGTCTGGTAAGAGAGTTCTTATTAGATGTCAGGCTGGACTAAATCGTAGCGGTTTAGTTATGGCTTTGGTTCTAATTCGTGACGGCTATGAGCCAGCAGATGCTATCAAACTGATGAGAGAGAAGCGTTCATCTTGGGTTCTATGTAATAAGAACTTTGAGAGATACTTACTCGGCTTAGATGAAAAGCAGTTAGCAATCTGGAGAAACTAAGATTTATCCCCTGTCAATGTGGCAGGGGATTTTTCTTATCTAACTCTAAAGAAACTACTTCTAGCATCTGGTATTTTACGACCAGCCATAGACTTAGCAGTTAGTTTGCCACCTACAAACCCTGCTGGTGGCTTTATCATAAGAGCGGTAAGAGCGTGAACTAAAGCATCTACTCTGTCTGGCGACCTACCCTCACCCGGAACCCAACTTAGCATCTGACTCTCTAAGTCAGGTAAGTATCCAATGTGATGGACACGCCCTTGCTCATAGCCAAGCACGACTGGTTCAGCACGAAGTTGCTTTCCGTATTTGCTATGGACTTCTAATACTTTGATACTAGGGTCAATGGCGTTGATAGCATTACGAACTAATGCTCCACCTTGATTGACTTCAGCAATAACTGGACAGCCCCACTTGCGAGCCATAGCAACTACTCGGTTAGCCCACACTTCAGGCGAACCTAACACGCTAGCATCTTCTAATACCCAAGCCTGACGCTTATACAAATCTCTCTCACCAGTTGATGCGACTACAACTATTCCGCATTCATCTCTAGGGTTCTCAGCAACGCTAGGGTCAACACCAATACAACGCAGTGGTGTGTTCAGTGGTAGAGCGTTCTGTCTATGTACCTCAATCAAATCATCATTCCACAAAGCACCCTCAACGCTATCCAACATCTCACCATAAAGTTCCTGTTGAGCAAGACGAGTTCCAGCATAGACACCCGTAATAGCATCAAGATAAGCAACGCTTAGGTTTCCAGAGTTATCAAGAGTAGAACCACGAGTGATAACTACACGACCAGTGTTCTTACTTTCTTCTATCAACTTGTAGAGCAATGGAACACGCTTAGGTGTAGTAGTAACCATAATCTGTGGATTACGACCAAGACGAGTTCCTACACGCAAGTTATCAAAAGCAGTCATACCTGCTGCGTCAGGTGTCTGTCGCCAAGCAGCAATCTCATCTCCCCAAGCGTGAGTAAATTGTGGACCACGCAAAGAGTCAGGCTCATCGGCAGTAAAGCAAGTAGCAGTATTTCCATTAGGCCAAGTTAGTCTTCGCTTTGATGGTTCATACAATGGTCTTTCGCTAGGTGGAGATACATTCATAATTCCACTCTCACCCTCAACGATTACATCTCGCACATCTGCTGCTGTTCTCGCAACCAAAGCAAAACGCCTTTGACCCGTGTTAGTGTATTTGGCTTGCTCTCTCACCCACTCGGCTGCGGCACGGGTCTTACCAGCACCACGACCACCAAGATACATCCAGACTGCCCAATCACCTACGGGAGCGTGCTGTTCAGGTCTGCCCCAGACTGACCAATCCCACATAAGAGTATCGGCATCCATGCCAGATAAGACGAGTGCTCTCTCTGCATCAGGCAGAAGAGCGATTTGTTCCATTATAGATTTGGCCATGAATCTATTGTAATGCACAGAAAAAATGGCAACCCAGGCAAACTTGCCCAGTGGATGGAGATGTTAGTTGCTTCGTTCTTTCTTCAGCATCAACTCGATGCCACGATTTGCGATATCTACTGAGAGCCTAATCAATGCTTCTTTCTTAGCGGTATTCATACCACGAACAGGGGCAATCAGGTTTTCTTTCTCGGTAGCGACTATCTGGTTCAGCACTTTAGTAATTGCTTTTCCAATAGACATACAGGCTTCTTCATCGGTGAGCCTGTCCCAAGGCACGCCTTGGTAGTACTTGGTGTATAACTTATCTGAGAGTTTTTCTATGTTGTTCATACAAGTATTGTATCGCAGTAAAGTGAAAACCCCTGACATTTGTCAAGGGTTTCACTATTGGCGAACAAGTTTCGGTATTACTCAACTACCTTGAGTGTCTGTTCTTAGGATTGATTGGTGTATATACTCTGCTCTGACCCTTTTCGCTTGTCTTGTATCCATAGCGAGCAAGTCTGAAACGAAGTGCTGAGTGAGTAACTCCCATACGCTT